>JAAGKN010000245.1_pt1 | contig 60964 bp, 47 predicted proteins | sample 6206371 | NCBI WGS metagenome assembly JAAGKN01 (sample SAMN11533720, study PRJNA540317) | gut metagenome | isolation source: fecal pellets from male and female animal of same cohort | host: Peromyscus leucopus | place: USA:CA | collected 2017 | reverse complement strand
TATTTGAAATAGCATTGAGAATATTGGAATGTTTGTTAAATGGAGCGTCTGTTTCTGTTAATATTCGATTTTGAGGAATTTTACTTATAATTTTTCTACCAGAAATAGATGTTGTCATTGCTTCATTAATTGAAAAATAGTAACCGGCATTTATAATCTCCTCAATTAAACTTAGAGGGCCAGAATACCAATGAAATATCGCATTCTTTATTCTATATTCCTGCAATAGTTCAAAAACTTTTTTTTCGGCTTTACGTGAGTGGACACTCACTATCTTATTTTTATCTTTTATATGACTTAGCACATACCGAAAAGCATATATCTGTTTTTCCTTTGAATCAACAAAGTCTTTTGAGAAGTCTAAACCGATTTCGCCGATATACGATGTCTTATTAATATATTTGCCAAATGAAACTAATTCATGACTTGATCTTGCAGCTAATTGAGGATGAAAACCTAACGCCAATCTTATATGTCGGAAATTTTGGACATGAGCATAACCCATTTGGAAATGACTTGGCAAATTAGTCATTCCTATGATTATATCACCTTTGTTTTCTGTATTTTGTATGTACTGCTCAGGATTGGGCATCATATCAAAGTGGCAATGCGTATCTATTATCATATCCCTGCTCTTTTTAATATCTCATTTGTTGCTTTTTTCTTAAGCCAGTCAATAACCTGACTGTACGAGTGTAAAGCTAGTAACGTGTATTCATTTAGCTCAGGTTTATCCGTAATTCCGTTAAAGAATAGTTCTTGGCGAATTGTACGTTCGTTCATCCTATTTTTTATAAAATATAAAAGAGCATTAAAATCTCTATTTCTCTTTTGATTTTTATTATCCAGATTGAATTTAATACCGTGAAGAACATCAGTACCAAGCAATGCCTCATTATCTAGCCCTATTGTATATAGAGCCACTCTTCGATATAGACATGGTAAACACATTCCGCAATGCTTGATTTTTGCATTGTGTATTTCTATTCCGCTTTTGTCCCAAAAAATATTGTGACCTCGCTTTGCACAAGAGCACGATAAGTCAACTAATGATTCTAAAATTGCCTTTTTTGATGTATTTTCACAACATTTTTCAACCATGTCCGCCTTTGATTTTAAGCGATATGGGTTATATATGGGGTTTGGTATACCAATAGCAGACATGGCCTCCTGTATGCGTTTAATAAAGGTGGGATGGGTAGTTCGAGTACTACACGAACTTCTTCTTCCTCCATCAAGAGGTATGTTTATTGATATAGTTCCATTCTCTGGAACAATCAATTTACATTGTGGGGATATTTTGTTTGCAACATATATCCCAGCTGCAAAAAATAATAAGGAACGAGAACGAAATGTACTCTCAGTCGGAGTACCTTTAATGTTCCAAGAATGAGGTTTCAGCCCAGCGTTCAGCAATACCTGCTCGTATTTGTTCGAAAAAATATTGTTTTCCCTGCAATATTCCAATATGCTTTTTTGATCACTATGCTCTTTTCCAAGCTCCATATGCGAAACAAGCAGAATCTTTTTATCAGTATCGAGAGTGCTAGCCTCGTCTATAAATCCAATCAACGAGTCTAATCCTCCTGAAAACAATGCAACCTTTTCAAAAATCTGGCAATTATATTCCTTTGTTTTTTTGGTAGGGCTATAGGAGTATGAATCTGTTTGAACAAAATGGATATCCCAATTGTCACCCGTAAGGAAACTTATCGCACGATTAAAAGCTTCACGACCTTTGTTCATTTCCTTAAGGTTTATAACAGGAACGTCCAATAATACCAGATTCCTTTTCCAACCATCATCCGAATTAGACAAACGAAGTACAGCTCTGTCTACATTATAAACAATCATGGATAATACTAACAAATCAAAAGCTACAGATGATGTATCTTTTGAAAACTCCCATAGCTGTTTGGGATTAAACTTTGTATCCACAGAGTGAGTTATACCATCACTTCCTTGAAATAAAATGGTAAAAATGCCAAAAACTTCGTTTGTATCTGACGGAGTATAATTGATGTTTATTCTTGTTTCCATATATCCAATATTTCTGATGTTAAAGAATCTAGATATTCTTTGCCTTCTGTACTGTTGAAGTCGATTTGTACTAGTTCTTTGCTCAATTTCTCATACAGTTCGTTATGAAGCCAACCCCTCATGTCATTTTTTATTTCTTCAGGATTACTTCCTTTGTTAAATATGTGACTTTGAAATAACGCCGCAGAATATTCCAAGATGTATTCAATTTCAAATGTTATAATCCATTCATGAAGCTCGTCATCGGTTGCATTCTGAAGTTTATCTTCAATCTCTTGCTCGTCTTTACAATCTGACAAAATATCATTTAAAACTCTATCCATTGCATAAGTTGCAGCTGCATCATCCATTGTGGAATCATTGTCTCCAATGATTTCGTGTAGGAGCAATTCCTTAAAATCATCTGGTGTTTTGGGCTTTTGTGCATCAGCAAGTTTGTCAATATCAAGGCTTGATATAAGTCCATATTGTTTAGCATTATTAATAACCGTCATTAAACCTCTGACAGCTCGTCCACCAGCACGTCCAAACGAACTGCCTCTCTTGCCTCCATGTACGCCAATTCTGCTGCCCCGATACAAACCGTTACCGAGCGCAGTGCCTAAATTACCAAAGAACTTAGCTTTTGAGGCAGGCTTGTTGTCTGTTCCATTTGCTATACTCGTCATAGCTCGTTTTGCTGCAGACCAATTGGGCGATGATTTTAAATTATGTGATTGTGATGTGCCCATATTTATTGTTTTTGTATTTTTAGTTTAATAGCTTTAGTTAAAGGGTTCGCTTTTGGCAGACTATCTATATAGTGATGAATTTCATCGTTAAGTGAAGACATTCTAACAAAAAAAATTGCCGCTTTTGGATCTATTTCTTCTGTCCTTATATTGTTAAATAATAATTTCAGTCTGTCTATTTTGTCACTTAACAATAAATTATTCTCATCGTAATTCAGTATTCTCCAACAATTTTCAGACTTAGGATTTCTTTTTAGGTTGTCATTAATCAAGCGGACAATCATGTCTTTCTCTGAATCATCGCAAGCATTAACAATTTCCGGCAATTTTTGCTTCATCGTACCGCTTGCCTGCAAAATCCATAATTCTCGAAATAACAGCATAACTTTGTTTGTGACTAACGAAGCTATTGGCTTTTCATTTTTCAATGCATCTCGTGCTATCCAGAAGTAATCTTGCAGGTTTATATCTTTTAATGATGGATCAGAACTTAGCCATTGTCTCAAGTAATCTGACGACCAGTTGTCTTTCCATTGCGGATTTTGAATGCCATTTTCAGTTTTTGCTTCTTGCTCAACATCATCTAATGGCAAAACGCCTCTATTGGCATTTTGAAGTTTATAAAGTTCTTCAAAACGAGAATTGTACAGGGTGTTATATTCCAACACCATAAGTTTGGTTAATACTTCTGGTCGTATATCTATAAATCCTGCCACTTCCGCTAACTCTTGACGTACATATAAAGTATTTAGGAAACGTTTAAGTTGCCGTGGATTACCATTTAAGAAACGCTTAATAAGAGGTACTGTTGGCAAACGAAATTCTACTGCATGAAAGTCTATTCTTTTATCTTGGGGAACATTTGATTTGATGTCATCTATATTATATTTTGAATGTTTATCTGTTTTTCTAAACTCCAAATATTTCTGATGTACTTCATTGAAGTAAACATCAGTTAAATGATTTTTGCACAGAAGAAGGGTTATATAAGTCTCTTGCTCGTTGTCAGACAAACGTGGCAGTTTGTATGGCAGTTGTATGAGTTTTTCCAGATAGTCTGAAAATGGACTGGATATATCCTCTTTCTTCATTTGAATTGGATAATGCTGACTAATAGCATACTCAATAATACGTTCATCTGCACCAATGATAAATGCGGTTTTCTTCACATTCACAAACAACTTGACTGCCTCCAAACAACCAATAATTCTTTTTGGATCACACCTATCTAAATCATCAACATAAACAATAACTGCTTTATAGCCCATATCATCAACCAATTCTTCAAAGAGGTCTCTAAATGTTGCAATAAATTTCGATGTATTACCTTTGGTTACATCTTCAAGTAGATTATTGTATTTATCCTTGCCTGTTATCTTATCAAGGTCATCCTTTGTAGGCAACCATTTCTTTAGCCAATCAGGAGTGAGATTTTCATAGGCTTTCTTCAAGATAAACACACCAGTTTTCAAAAAATTAATTCGCTCAAAAAAATCATCTGCTCGCTCAAATACATCTTTTCGTTTTTTTATGTCTTTGTCAAGTGCTTCTAATATGCTTTCTATCATTGTCAGCTTTGTCGAATCATAGCTTTCAAACTGCCAGCTATTAAAATACACTTGAAGTATGATTTCTTTATGTTCTTTTTGTTGAGATTCCTCCCATTTTTTCAATGACTGTCGAAGCAATAGCATCAAACTGCTTTTGCCAGACCCCCAATTCCCAAATACCCCTATGGATATTGGCAACATTGCATCATTCAAAATTATCTTTTTGAGTAAATCTGCATGTACCTGGTAGCCAAGCAAATCTTCTTCTGTTTCATTATCTGACCACATATTTACAACTGTTTTATATCAAATGTGTAACATTAATTTTCTTGTACTTCTTGCCCATACCCAGTGCAAAAGCCATTTGGTCTTTGATGATTAGCTCGCCTTTCTGGAGTCCGGCTATGGCAGTGCGCACCTCTTGCAGCTCTTGTCCGCTTACACCATATAGGTCTTTGATAACCTTGTCATCGATGGTTTGTTGTTTCATAATGAGTGGATATTGAGCATTAGCGTAGAAGTCAAAACCTTTGCTCTTGAAGCTACTCATATTTTGAGTGGCAAGAATGATACTTAATCCTTTATTTCGTCCTACAGCAATCAGGTTTCGCAACGGACGGTTGTCGAAGTCCAGCATATAGTGGGCTTCGTCTATGATAGAGAAGTGACGAATTTGCACTACATCATCGTTTGTTGCCTGTTTTTCAAGCTGTTCGTATATATTGTTGAGCTTTGAGATGATAAAATAAACAATAGCCTTTGCTATCGGGCCATCTTTAGGGTAACCGTCCATTTTTATGATATAGCAGTCACCAACAAGGTCGGCTTTGTCTTCCTCCTCGAAGATGTTAGCACGCACCAACTGTTTCAATACAGATGAAATGCTGTCGTCCTTTCCGGCATCTGTCATCTTAGCTTGATATTCTTCTAACATCATGTTGAATGTGATGGGTGCGCCTTCTGTTTTCTTGTATGCTTCTACAATGGCTTCACTTAGTCTGTTATTCATATTTGCACTAGCTGATACTCGGTCAATAGAGCATAAAGCCGAAGCCATTTCGGATGAATAAAGATTTATTTCGTTGATAGGGCGGTCTGTGAAATCCTTGAACGGCGTGAATGGTAGAGGATGCTCAATAGGGTCTAAGATGCAGCTGCGATCCACATCGAAATGTGTGAGCCAATGATTGTTCTGAATGTCGCTGAACTCGCCTTTATAGTCGAAAAGCAGGAAGTTTACAGGGTATTGTGATTCTGATGACAATGCCCTGAATTGCTGCATCAATACAGCCAAGAGGTTGGTTTTTCCCGAGCCAGTGGCACCGGCAATAATGATTTGTGAGTTGGTAATGTCGCGACTGTTGATGTCGAGAGTAGCTTCCATTTCCACATCGCCATAGTTGCCGATAATCAAGTTGAGTGCTGGAATATCTTTTACCATTGCCACCTTATTGTTTACTGCATATAAGATGGAATCCAAATTGTTATCAGCCAATAGATAGTTTCTTCCACGCAGCATTTCAGCGGCAATGATGCGAGATAACACGGCATTTTGCGACCAATCTATATTCAGACTGGCGTAGCGCAATTTTAGTAACGCAGAGTACAAGGTAGATAAATCGTGCATCGTAAAGAAACTTGGAACGATACGTGCCGATGTAGCTGAAAGCTGTATATCTTTGTAATCTTCCTCCTTGCGTTCTGTAGTCAAACTCAAACCAACTATAAAGCAAATACGCATTACTTTGTTTGTGGTCAGACTTGCACGTTTCTCTCTGTCTACGGTGCGCGACAAATTTATCTTACTTTCAATAAGCTCCTTTACTTGACTGATTTCGTCAAGAATCCCCTCCATCTGACGGGTATTTGAAAAGTTTATTATGCTCATAACTATTTACTGGTTAAGGGGTATTCCAAAATAGCCTTCGTCTATAGTCGTATTCTGTTCCTCTACATTACGATGCAGAGTATATGTCTTCGAAATGAATGGCTCCAATTTGATGTAGTCGCTATCCGTGCGTATTTCCGACGTGGTACAGAGCAGAATGGTCTGTTCTGCCAATTGTGGAAAGTATTCTTCCATCAAAGCATCACGGCTTTCATTGTCGAGTACCCCCATCACGGTATCAATCATAACCGGTGGGTTATAGTCGCCAAGGTTGCGTAGCACTTTCAACAGTACTTGTATGAATATCTGTTTGGAAGCTGCATTCAACTGGTTCAGCGATATTTCATTGCCGGCACTATGATAGAGTTTGATATTGAAATTCTCCATGCTGTCCGATAATTCCACACGCCCGACGTGTCCTTTGTATGATACAAGCAGACGGTTGAGTTGCGACTGCATCTCTGTTTCTATCTGTGCTTTTTTCTTCTTCAGCAGATTGTCTGCCACTTTATCGAAGAACGGACGTAACTTAACAAGCGTGTCAAATTTTACATCCGGTTCCTGCTGTATCTGTACATCGAACTGATGAATACGTTTCTCTAAACGTTGAATCTCGTTTTTGAGACCATCCTCTTGTGTTTTCAGCTTATCCACAGAGCGTTTGGCATCTTCATAATTGGCTATTAGTAAACCGTTGCCTCCTGCTTGTGTCTGTTCAAGTGTGCGCTTCTCGGTTCTGAGATTATCCAGATTGGCCAGCTGTATTTCCATGTCCTGTCTTTTGCGGTCAATCGAAACGAATTGGTTGCCATTGCCTTTTTTCGGCAGTTCCCGAAGCGCATCCACCTCGGCAGTGTTCAAGTAGTCGTATGGGTCTTTGGCATTGGTTGTATTCTGCATGGCTACAATATGCGAAATCACGTTTTCTTCATCCACTGCCTGGCTGCATAGCGACAGATCTTTCAAATAGTCAATGATTTTTAAGGTTACATCACGCAGTGTTTCAATCGAATAAACACCGGTACTTTGCTTTTGAAGTTGTTCTTTTACTCGTAATATATTGTTGATTTCCTGAGAAAGGTTGGATGCCAATTTCGGGAGGAATACATTGATTTCTATGTTGTCAACAAACGCCTTCAAGTTTGCCGCATAGTTTGCAGCTTCCTCGGTTATGGCTCGTATCTTGCCGTCAACATCTTGTATGCGTTTGCTTAGGTTGGCAGCCTGTTGTGCACCGTCTTTGGCTCGTTGGTATTCATCTTCCACCGATGACATATATTTATACAATCTGTCCTGTTCGGCAAGACAAGTGTTCAAATCAATTACCAACTGATCTTTCTGATTGCATAATGAGCTATATTCTTTGGCCTCTTTTTCAGCTTCCAATCGCTGCTCTGCCCACTCTTGTTGTAACTTCTCGGCTGCACGTTTCAGCTGCAGATACTTTTTGAAACCAAGCACATTCTCGAAATTGTCGCGTATGGTTTGCTGAAAGACGTTCTTTTTTAGCAACTCGCTTGACTGCATAGCATCAAACAGAAAATACTGGCTTAACTCCTGCGGTAGGTTGGCCTTGATTATCTTGCTGATTTCCTGTTCGGCACGCATCCTTTCTTTGGGTGCGGTCATTGTGCCATACACATACATATTGCCGTTCATATTCAGCGATACGCTTTCGAGCGGACGACCTTGCGGATTGAGTATATAGTTTCTTTTCAGAATATACTTCTGTTGCTGACCAAGCACTTTACCTACAAAGGTGATTTGCAGACTGATTTCAGGCTTTACCTTATTGACGGCTCCCTGATTGAGCAATTCCATAAAGTGTTCTTTGCTTTCTATTTTCAATCCATACAATGCACCGCTTATGGCCTCAAACAGCGTGGTCTTACCGCCACCGTTTGAACCGCCTATAAGTATGATAGGGCGGTCATCGTCTACTGTCAGATCGAGGTCGAGCGACAGGTAGGTCTTAAAGTTGCTTATCTTTATTCTTTGTATGAGCATGGCATAAATTCATTTATTGACGTATTTTTTGTATGGCGTTGCGGATAATCTCTTCCGTATCGCTATCACTCATTTCTATTACATCTACCTTCTTGGCGTGATAGGTTTTCAAGATGTCCTCACTCAGCCAATCAAAATCTATGTTTTCGGTAGCACAAATAGCTTCTATCATTGCAAGGTCATCCTTGCGGATGCCGTAATGCACAAATTTTGGGTCTATTCCTTTTGCCATAATACTTATGCGTTTTGTGGGTAAAAACAGTTCCAGTTCAATGTATCGGTGGTATTCTCGATAGGGAGTGGGGAATATAGCCAGTTCTCGCCTTGCTGTAGAATCACACCGCCCGACAATGGAGTTTCGTCCGATGTATTCTCTTTGATGTATTGCAGCAATGCGTTGTGCTTGTTGTGTGCAAATGCGTCGCTGCCTGCACTTTTGGTGTCGAACAGATAGATATGACCGTTTTTCATGCGGACGATAAAGTCCACATAAAACAATGACTTGCCATTTTCATTGTCGGCACTGTATTCTATGGCATAATGCTGTTTGCCATTGTCGCCATTCTTGTACCACCAATCTATATACTCTTCGTTCTGATCCAGATAGGCTATGAAGTTCTTTTCCGGATTCGATGCATGGTTGAGCTGGACAAACGGCATAAGTGCATGATTCTGGCTTTCCTCAATATGATTGGTGTCATTGTCATAAGTACGTTCTTCAGGCACCTCCCAATCGTATTTCTTGAATACTCTTTTGGCTGCCGATGCTTTTTTGGCTCTGTCGCGTTGTCGGGCATATTTTTCTAATGCGGTATCTATAATGCGGTCGAACTTAGGTTTGTTCAAGTGATATAACACCACTTTCTTTGCATCAGTGTCGAATATACCGAAGAAGTCGGCCAATATTTCAAGCAGATAACTTGCAATCTTGTCGGCACGACCTTTACTCTCGAATTGATGTCCTTTTGTGGCGATATATGCCATAAACACACGGTCTATCTCGGTAGCTTTTCTTGCGTATTTTACGGTATCAACTTCCAATATCTGTTCCTCGTTCTGGAAATGCACGTCTTGCGGTATCTCGATGTTGATGTTCTTGACATCAAGGCGCAAAGAGTTGGCTACCTTTTTCCTGTTTTCATTGATTTGCAGGTCGTCGGTTTCTGGTAATATTGCGCTTTCATCATCCGAATTATCCAACTTGGCCAATTCCTCTAACGAAAACAGTAAATTGCCTTCTGCAAAGTCCCAAAAATGGCGAGCTTCATCATAGAGTACTTTGCGAAAGTCAGGACCCAGATAGTTACGTTCAATATTGGGGCGTTCAGAATAGCAGGCCGGTAACCATACGTTTTTCAAATTCTCGCGTCGGTATGCTGTAACGGTGTTGTTCAGGATATAGTCGGCATCGGCTGTAACTATTTGTATCTTGTCTTTGGCAATGTCGGTAAACACATAGCCCACATTAAGCATCTCTTTGGGATAATGCTTCTGTTCAGGCATACGCATGATACGGCCAACGGTCTGTATAGTGAACTGGTCGCTTTGCAGCTTACGGAATATAAGCAGAACGGCAGCGCGAGGGCAGTCCCAACCCAAAGCGATGGCTTCTTTGAAAAGCAAGACCTCGGTCAGATTGTCGGGTTTCTCCAAATCGGTCAGATTTTCTTTTTCGTTTGCCAGCCATATCGCCAGACGGTGGTTGTCGGTAGTAATGCCGCACATCACTTCAAGATACTTCTTTACCTGATCGGCTATGGCGGTATCCTCCGCCGTCATATTTTCCTTGGTGTCATTAGGCAACTGAATGAGTAGGAGAGGATTTATTCCTGTACCTACTGCCTTATACGCTTCGGCTATTTGGTTGCGTTTATCCAAAGCCGCTTTGATGAGGTTAGCATTGAGTTCCAGCTCATCGCTGAAATTCAGTTCTATCTCAGGATTGAGCACCACCTCTTTCTTAATCATTTCGGCGGCTATCACATCCTGACGATACACTGTTACTTTTTCTTTTGGATTGGCGGTCTTGGGTGTGGCAGAAATGCGTATCTCTACGGCAGGATTGATTCTGTCAAGCACAGCGGCAGATTTGTCAGCTGTCTTCGACCAGAACATATGTTCCTCATCGATGATGGCTACAATGGGCAACCCGAACTCATCTTTTGTTTTGTCGGTTATTTCGTAGAGCGAGAGTGAACAGTCGCCTTCGCGCACCATTACGTTACTCTCTTTGTTCACGCTTTCCCAGTTCACGAAAAGTATTTCACCGGGTCGGATGCCCTCGTTCTGATCAAGTTCGTCAAACATCACCGGGCGCAGTGTGCGTGTCTCTTCAAAAGCCTCTTTCGGTTTTTCGTAACTCTGTATGTGCAACTTGCGTGGGGCAAACCATATAAATGCCACTTCCTGATAACGACTGTCACCACGGTCGTGCAGTTCATCTATCAGACCGGCAAGCATCTGACATGCCATTACGGTTTTTCCAGCACCTGTCGTTGCCTCAAACACCATTTTATTGCGTTGTCCGCCGGCATTTAGCAGTCGGATAGTTTTGTCAATCAATTCGGTTACTGCTCTCTGTTGGTATTCTAAATTCTTCATTGCTTCTCGTCTTTTTTGTTATCATTACTTTTGTTCTCAATCTCTTTCATTTCCAATAGAAATCGGTCGTAGTCCGATAAAAACAATTGATCTTGTATGATTCTATATTTCTCGAATTCCGTTTCAGCATGCAATCGTGCTATTTCGGCACTTACACGTCCGGCATCTTTCAGCAGACCGTATTCAAAGAGATTGATAAAATTGTTTAGGCGTTGCTCCCAGTCGGCCATTGTCAACGGAATGTGGCGCATGGTCATTGTTTCAGCAAAATCAAGATAAGCTGTAACCATACGTTCCAATTGTCCCATTTCGGCATCTGAAAGATAGTTTTTTGCTATCACCACATCGCTTTTCTTGATTTTACCATAGGGAGCATCTGCCCAAGTGGTCAGCCCCATATGCTCTTTGTCAGCATCTGCCCGTTCCACAATGAGTTCGGCTGCTGTATGACCATGGACGGCAAAGTGCATCTTGTTCTGAACGGTAGCATAAAAACGACGGGTGGCCAATGCTGTCTTGTCGTAGTCTATGGCTGTAGCGTACAAGTCGGTTATTTTTTGATAGAACAGGCGTTCGCTGATGCGTATCTCACGGATGCGTTCCAACTGTTCGTCGAAATACTTGTCTGTTAGGAAAGTTCCGCGTTTAAGTCTTTCCGAATCCATTACCCAGCCTTTGATGGTGTACTCCTTAGCTATGCCATTTACCCATTTTCTGAACTGTACGGCTTTTTCGGAATTTACTTTGAAGCCAACAGCAATAATCATCTCCAATGAATAGTGGTTCGTGGTGTATTGTTTGCCATCAGGGGCAGTTATTCGAAATTTTCGAATAACTGCCGTTTCCTGCAATTCGCTGTCAGAGAATATTTTCTTGATGTGATAGTTGATGGTGTGTACTTCTACACCGTATAGCATTGCCATCAGCTTCTGTGTGAGCCAGATGTTTTCGTCTTCATAGCGCATCTCTATCTGCTGCTCGTCATTACCCACGGATGCTACATAGTTCAGGTATTCGGCTGCACTGCTGCGTACCGTTACCTGTTCTTTTTTCTTTTTGTTTTTGCCTTGTTCGCTCATTGCAGCTCCTCCTCATTGTCAAAGTTAAGTGTTCCGTCTGTCACATTTGCTTGTCCGGTGGCTTTCGTCTCGTCAGCACCGACGAACTCGTCTTTTTTCTTGGGTAGTATGCGGCGGTAGGCGTTGTATATGGCTTGTGGCAGGGCGCAGAGTTGCACGCGGTCTTGCACCTCTTCAAACTCTCCTTCCCACGGGTCTTCACTGGGCGAGAATACATACACAAGCATCTTGCCCTCGTAGTCAGTCTTCTGAATCAGTTCGACTAACTGCTGTACGGCTTCTTCGCGGTAAATTACCATCATGCGCTTGCGTCCGTTGTCGAAGTAGCGGAACACATTTTTGTATGTCGGCTGCTCTCCAAACTTGGGCTGTTCGGTATAGAGGTCTTCCTTGATGCAGAGCATATCGGTGGAGAGGCTCATCAACTGGCGCATATTCTTCATTGAGCGGCTTCTGCCCACAAAACTCGTGCGGTAGTAGCGCAGGGTGTTGTTTCTCAGCCCCGGTACTTCTTCGCCTTTTGGGGTGGTGTAACCATTGATTACTCTCTTGTTACGCTCGTAGGTTACTTCTTCACAGATGTTATTCTCGTTGTTGGTCACGAGGATGCATTTGCGGTGTCCGCCGTCCTCGGCGTTCAGTTGCATAGTGGCGTGAAGGGTCGTACCAGATCCGGCGAAGAAGTCAAGGATTGTAGCTGATTTGCTTGATGCAAAATCCAAAACACGCTGTAAAACCTTTTGCGACTTTGGGTTGTCGAAAACTTTTTTCCCTTCAAATATTTCTGCTAGCGCTAAGGTTGTCCCCCTATTGTCTTCGTAAATAAGTGTCCTTAAATAATCAGTTGCTGTTTCGATTCGTTTTTTTACATGAGGTTGAGTCGTATGGTCTTTGCCCCATTCTATTTCGCCTAATGTATCATAAGCTTCAAATGTAGATTGTGGCCATCTCCATCCATTTTGAGGTTTAGGACAAGCAAATCCCGTTACTGGGTGGAGTATATCATATGTATAACCTCCAGGGTGAGGGTTGGAAGAATTGCTAGAGCTACTATAAACTCCCTTTTCGTCTACGTTATTATAATGTGAAATTTGAGGAAGATTGTTTTTATTTGCTTTTATCCATTTGCGTAGTTCTTTTTGGATTTCAAAAATAGACAGATTTGATGTTTGTAATTCTTTGTGTTTCTCAATAACTAATTTAGCAGCTTGTCCTGTTCTCTTCCAGTTGTCTTGGTAGTTACGATTTTTACAATAGCACAACATATATTCATGCTCTGTGTTAATTTGAGTAGCATTATTGTCTGTGGCTGTTTTAAGAATGAGTTGTCCAAGAAAATTTGTACTTCCGAAAAAATCAGCACCATCGCATAATAACTTCAGTTGCGCCTGCTCATTATCATCAATGGAGATAAATATCACACCCTTGTCTGAAAGTAACTGTTTGGCAATGTGCAGACGCTTTGCCATAAACGACAACCATTTGGAGTGACGGTATGAATCCTCTTTATCTACAAACTTGTCGTTATAAACAAAATCTTTATTCCCTGTATTATAGGGCGGATCGATATAGATAACATCAATCTTCCACTCGTGCGTATAGGCAAGTGCAGTAAGGGCTTCGAGGTTGTCGCCCTCGATAAGGATATGGTTAGGTGCATCGGCTTCGGTGCTGATGATAGCTTTCGTGGTGTCTTCCACCAATACGGGCAGTTCTTCACGCAGACGTTCTTCAACATCTTCCGGCTTGTCCTCCCACACCAAACCGTATTTCTTTTGCTTACGCAGCAGCCCCAACAGTTCCGACTTCTCTTCGTTGGTCAGGCCATCGAGCTGCAATATCTTGTTATATAGTTCTTTTTTGTTCATTATTTATCTGAGTGATTAAAGGTTAGTGTGTTATTTTACAAGACGTACTGTTTGAATAGTCTCATCCAAAGAGGAGTTCAGTAGTTCCTTGACATCGACTTCGAGAACATTGGCAATCTGCAACAACGTTTCCAGTCCCGGTTGCGAAGTATTGGTACACCATTTCGACACCGTAGCCGGGTCTTTTCCCAACTGTGCAGCTAACCATTTGTTCGTCCGTTTTTTCTCTACAAGAACCACCTTAATCCGATTTATATCCTTTGTATCTTCCATTTTGAATATGATTACTCGTTTAGATTGCAAATATACATAATATATCCCAATCAATAATCATTCAAATAAGATAATTTACCATCAAAATTGCGAATAGGTTCAATTTTCTTGCTATTTTGATTATTGGACCAGTAAAAAGAGCTATCTTTGCACTCTTCAATCACAAACAAGAACTTGGTTTATTGATAAATATGGAATTACACACATTAGACGATTTACGTGAGGACTTTGAAATAGGCCGTTGGAAAAGTCCGAAAGTTTGTTTTGCCAAATGCATCCGATTACCTTTGGGACATAGAGAATATTACATGGGCTCAAACCGGATTAATCGATGCTTGGGAGGCTAATAGATTCTTTGATGAAGCTTCTCAAATGATAGCCAATTCTATATTCCTTTTTCAAAAGGGATTTTTTGATGCAGCATTTTATTCGCTACGCCAATCTATTGAGATTTCACTCGGCACACTGTATCTTACAGCAAATCCCGAAAAGATGAAAGAGTGGGAAAAATTAGAGCCGGGTTTTGAATCTGGAAAGATGGCCAAATATCTACAAAAACACGAACCTGTCTTCAAAGAATTAAAAACTAAAAAGTCTGCTTTCTTTGAAAATATACGTGATGCTCAGAAAAAGACAAATAAATATGTGCATAAACAAGGCTATTCATCCTTTTATACCACACAAAGATATTCCTGGTCGGATCACCGCGAAGATAAGGTCTATCTCAAAATAGTTGCAGATTTTGAAGAGACTTTAAAAGTGGCAATTGGTGCCGTTGCCATGTATCGTTTGGCAATAGACCCTTTACCCGTTATACTAATGGATGAAGAGATGATTATGCGTTCCGGCGATTTTGTTACAGAGCCATATTCAGAAGAATTTGTAGATAAATATATCGGTTTGGAAAATATCGAATTATATAAACAAACTGATATTTATCAAGAATTTAAAGAGAGTATAATGTCTCATGAAAAACAAAATGAAGCTGTATTCGATATTATTCATTGGCAAATAATAGACAGAAGCAAATTCGAAGATATAACTAAACAAATGCATTTACTGTCATATATGGATAGATTAGCAGTGGTTATTATGATGGCATCTACAAAAATTCCGCAAGTGTATATTGAAGGTTGCTTCCATTACACTTCTGATGTTAAGGCAACACATTCGGATACGGTTATTGGTGCTTCATATTATGAAGATTTCTTCGCTAATAAAGGTAATAATAATTTTAATGTTCCTTTCAAAGATGGCTCGTATATTTCTAGGATCAAGATAAATGGTGAGTTTTCGTATATTGAATCTAATGTAACCTTTGATAATATGGAAATAGGAGTACTAAATCACATAGCGAAAACATTTGAAGAAGCATACATTATGCAAGAGAAACAGTTAAAGAGCTGGCTGGAAGAGCAAAAAATAATAGAGGACACAAATGATAAATTATATATGAATCAAAATGATATTATATTAGCACAACGATAATCCTGTAACCGCCGTAACTGTTACGGCGGTTACAGGATTGTTATAGTCTCTGATATGACCAAACAAACGCCAATGATAATTGCGTTTTAAAGATTCGGTCACTTCCAATTACGTCCATCTGTCCAAAATCTTCGGTACGATTATAGCCAAAACAGTCCCCGAAATTGCAATAAGAATACAGATAGCGACAGCTTTCCATATCAATGCTGAATGCAAAATTTCTGCATTGGCCACTATCATGCTGACGAAAAAAGAAGATAGGGCTACCAGTATTATAATAGTAATGTAAAATGTGGTAGCCGGAATATTGATGGCATTGCCGGATTTTTTCATTCTTCGCTCGGCTTCTTTGCATTTGCTCTCGATCTGACTGAGGAAATCACATAGGAGGTGCGCTCCAAATTCTACTGCCAACTTCTGCATTTCTGAAGAAATGATAGGCTTACACTCTCGGATAGAGCCGGACAGATTTTCAACTTCCGTTCTCAACTTGAACACGTTGTCGTTCAGTTTGACAAGTTCTTGTGCATTGATATCGAGTAGGCGGTTTTCTTCCTCCAGATATTCATTCTTGGGATTGGATTTTATGGGTTCCGCTTCATTCATTTCTGCGGAAAAATCAAATTTCTTTTTCATATATTATCGTTTTAATCCGGTTTTCGGTTTCTTTCCCAACAGGCGACTGGCAGCACGGGCGCATTTGCGTGCCCATTGCAAATCGTCTTTGTCTTTATCTCTTCATGGTAAATCGCTTTGCGAACCTCCGCCACCACCTCCGGTTGCAACATTTGGCGTTTCAAGTAGTCCGACAAAAATAGCTACTGCCATATCGGTAAGTTCCTGACTGTTGGCGGTATGTCTGTAATCAAATTCGTCGTTGAAACAGTCAAGCACTTTTTCGGGAATATAGAAATGGTGATTCTGATTTTCATGATTAAGTGTATAGGGAATAGTATCAGGATGATAAGTGCTATATCTGGAATGCTCTGTAGATGCTGATGGCTTGAAATTCTGCTCCGTTTGAGCTTCCTTAGGCTGATTGCCAACAGCGGTAACTTGCGGCTTATGATGCAGTTTGTTCCATGTTTTAGGAAGCTTTGAAATCATCAGATTCCGGGCAACTCCTAATTCGGAAGCCTTGTATTTGGTATTACCGTTTACAAGTGCGTAGCCCCTGATAACGTGTTGCGCATCCTTTCTTTCGTGTACAGAGTAACCTTTTCTTGTGAGAGCATTTTTATATTCTTCCCAAGACCATTCTGGCATTGATCTCAGAGCATCCATACAATCACGATTCACCTGATGGATATTGGTGTATCGGATTTGTACAGCAGTAGTCCAACCCCGCTTCTTTGCCACTCGTTCGGCTGCACGTTGCGCACGAAGATGAATGTTGTGGTCGTTGTTGATGTTACCATCTTCATCCATACGGCAAACCGCAGCATGAAGATGTGGAACACCGCCTTCGGATTCCGTATGCAGCCAAACCGTGTATTTGCTGTTAGCCAAATGGGTCGGACAAGAGCGGACTTTTCCATCCTTGCCGATAATCACTTGTTTGTCAAACTCCGCAACGAAATCCTGCCAGAGCTGTTGCCAGTCTTCTGTGTCAAAGAATCGGGTGTGTTCGGCGGATGGGCTTAGCTCAATTCTGATGACCGAGTTCTTTATCGGTCGGAAGCGTGATAAGGTCAGCTGCATGGAGTTCCATATCCCCATAGTGTCCGGTTGCGATGGCAGCAGATTGTCCAATATCCGATGAATTTTCTCCGGATGCTTTTTGTTCTGTGATTCGCCGGTAATGTAACGGATGGCGTTTATGCCGTGCGATATTGCTTTAGCTTTTGCAATCATATTTCTTCGGATTTATCGTTGGACGGAATCTTATTCTGTTCTTTTGCGACATTCAGAAACTGGCAGACGCTTTCGGCTACATTGCCAAGTTCTTTGAGCCAACCGACCATGAACGGAATCTGATTGAACATTGCCATGCGTTGCTTTGTGGACATTCCGTGAAGTGCTGAGGTGTATTTTACAAGGTCAGACCGGCAATCGTCCAGATTTTGCAACAGTGCCGCTTCCTCTTTTGTAAGCCTTGCTTTGGGGTGATAATTGTATGCACGGGCAAGCAAATAATCGCTCACCGTCATACCGCATTGCGCAGCCTGTGATTTTATATACTCCTTTTGACTGGGAGTGACTTTCGCTCCGATGAAGACGTTTCTTGTTTCTTTTTTCTCCTCTGGAGATTGTGTTTGTTCCTCAATATTTTGTTCCATATAAATCATTGTTATAATAGTGAATAGGTGCGAGCTTGCGAGTACTGCACCGGCGAAGTATCTGAGCAGGCAAGAGCGCCAATGTACAACCGCAACGCAGTGAGGTTATACCTTGGCATATCTTGCAACAGATATCTGTTGATGCTGCCTGACAGGCCATATCGGGTGTACATATGGAATCGGCAGACGGGTTTGGAAACTGCAACTGATATATTCCTCTAAAAGAGGGGAGAGAATGAATACCTCATGCTGTACTCCTGACTACTTTGCTTTATTCCTATATATACGCCCAGACATTAAAGTAAAGTTCTACGGCTGTACTAATTGCATCAAGATTAATAATGATAGTCCGGGTTGAAACGATATTCCTTGCCGTCCTTTATCACCATCCGTTTGTTGCCAAGAAAGGTGGCGACTTTGACCGCCTTGTTGTGACCGAGTTTTACGCCCTGCAATCCATAGCCTTTTTTCAGCCGATCCAGATAGTCGTCGTAACTACCGATATTACCATCGGCAAAAACGGCATCCAACGCAGCACGATGTACACTCTCCGAAATCTCCTTGTACGGATCGAACGGTTCTTTGGCTGGTCGGCCGAGTTTCTTTTCTTTGGATATATAGGATTCTACTAGTTCAGGCAAGGCATCATTCGTTGATGCGGAAAGCGAAAGGTTCAAATTCCCGGTCACGGATATGCATGGCTTCAACACAGCTTATTGCTTTATCATCTTTGTCCACTTCGACCTGCATGATGGTTTCCGCTTTGTTGTTGAGTTCCGTGCCGATGTGACCACGTGCGTTTTCATCATTCTTGTTCTGGTGAAGGATGGTATGGATATGAATCTGCCTGTCGTCCGTCCACTGCATGAGTTTTGAAATAATATCGGTGGATTCGCTGGGCGAATTGATGTCATACATAAAATCCCTGATGCCATCTATAATGACCAGACCCAAATTCTGAATTGTGCCAATGGCCTGTTCGACTATTGCAAGTCTCATTTCGGGAGAATATTTCCGCAGACCTAACATAACCAGATTGTCAGAATCGGCATCCTTTGGTAGTCCTGCCAAACATAGAATGCGTTGTAGCACCTTTTGGCAATGAGGCTCTCCTTGTTCGGTGTCGATATACAATATCGTCCGTTTATTTTCCGGGAACGATGAACGGTAATGGAGTACAGTGCCATTGGCCAATGCGGAAGCGGCTATGGCTGAAACATTGAAAGTCTTCTTGCTCTTGGCTTTACCGATGGATGCACTGAAGTTGCCCAATGTTCCGATAATGGAGTCATCCACCATCAGAACCACAGGCGACTGTTCGTATGTGTTGGTTACACTCACGGTAGCCTCCTTTATGTAAATAGCCAGTTCCTCAGCGGATGGAATGTTATTGTTCGTCTTTTCCATAGCCTACCAGTTTTTAGCGTTCGGTTTACGGCGATGGGAAGCGAGCATGGCTTCATTCTCGTCCTCGAAACTTTGCGGAGCCGGAGTCTTTCGTGAAGATTCAAGCCATTTGTCCAATTCATCCCGATAGATGTAGAGATGCTTGCCTTGCTTTATAACCGGAATATCGTCCTTTTTCACCTTGTAGTAAAAGGTCGATAACGGCATTTTCAGATAGGCGCAAGCCTCCTGCACGGTCATCGGAACGTGCGTATTCTCTTTGACTTCGTTCTGCCGGGAAAGTTTCTCCGTCAGAAGATTTTCCATACTTGCGATTCGGTCGCACAGTTCTCCTACCACAGTCGGCAGGTCATTGAATGTGAATTGATTCTTAGACATGATTCAACTATTTTATTTGTTAAACATGCTGCAAACCAACACAATGATGCTATGCAGACCTTCGTCAGCAGAGGGTAATTTTTCAGTCAGCGACGGAATCATTTCAGTCGGTCAAAACCAGCTGTCTAATCGTCTGATTTTTGAGGCAATTGAAATAATACTCTCCTTTTAGGGGAATATCAAGTGGAATTTTACAAATACCTGTAGTCCGTAGATTTTTTGATAGATAAAACAGAGTAGCATTTTTCAATTCGTGTGGGAATATGGTTTTTATGAATTCTGCGCATTTTTCCACCGGGATATTCAACCTTATACCGATATTCCATACAAAATGCCGTATATCGAGAGTGTTTAATGGGTTGTCGAATTTGGAACGTATGGGCTTGTATAAATCACTTTGCCCATGGGCAAAGCTCTCTATGTTTTCGTGAAGCGTAATAAGGTCATCTTTTGAAAGAAATTCAGCCATACTATATGTGGTATATTCGTGCATGACACGCATAATGTCAGCTTGCTGCTCTGCCTTTTCCCGTTCTATTTCAGCTATGCGTTCGTCATAACCATCTGTGTAATCATTCTTTACAGTCGGCACTTCTATAACTTCTACTTCCGGGGTAAGGGTATCAGATGGCTGCGTGATTTCAAGTGGAATGGATTCTTTTTGCTTGCCAAAAGAAATACATACGTTATTCTTGATAAGGTAGCGATAGAAAAATCTTTGAGAGAACGCGCATGAAAGAGTTAAGAGTACGATACTCAATATAATAGGTGTGGTGTATTCCATCAGATTTATTTGATGGCAGTTATAAAGATAAGTGGCGATTACCGAGTATGAAGTAACGCTTACAGCAAGTATGAAACTTGCCTTTTTCCTGTGAATTTGAATACTATCTGTCATAATCTATTGTTGTTAGGATGAAATGATAGTGCAAAGTTATAAGCACATTTCCAGATAGTTATAAATAAGTGCAGTAAATCGGTCAATTTTTAAGAAAATATAGGCTTAGAGTATGATAATCCATCGGAAATCATACTCTAAGCCTATGAAATGGAGTAAAATAGGAGAGTTCAGCCCTTGCGTGTCAAAGTGATTTTATTGCTGGCTTCACGCTTGTTGCTGTCCACGACTTTCATGTAGCGCATCGTGGTGGTAATGCTTTTGTGAGCCATTATGCTTTGTATGGTACGGATGTCTGTACCAGCAGCCCCTTGAAGGGTTGCGAATGTTCTCCGATATGAATGGAATGTTAAGTTCTTGGTAATTCCGGCAGAACGAATCCACTCTTTCATGGGGGCTTGTGTCCAACTACGCATAAGCCCCTTGAATACCAGACCTTTCTTCTCGGAACTGTATCCTATCAGCCCTAACGCCTCCTCGCTGATGGGAATGATGTCTTCCGCTTTGTTCTTCTGCGTAATGATATGTACGCATTTCCCTCCGGCAGAATAGTCTACGATATCTTCCCAACATAGGGCGAGAATGTCACTGATGCGTAAGCTGGTCATACAGGAAAACAGCGATGCGATTTTCACAATGGGCTTTTTACACGGCGTTTCTGCTAACAGGTACAACTCTTCGACAGATAAGGCCTCTTTCATGGTGTCTTCTGTCTCAATCTTTTCCAAGAAGTCATTGACATTTGTCTTAATCAGTCCATTGCGATAGAGAATTTTCAAGAATCCTCTGAAAGTAGACCAATAGCCTGAAGCCGAGTTCTGAGAAATACGCCCGTTGCGTCTTAGTTTCTTGGCGCTCAGAAGGTATTCCTGAAACTTGTTGCACAGGTCGATGTCTATTTCTTCAAAGGTGCATTTGCCGTGTACGAAGTTCTTGAAATGGAGATAAACGAATTCCCATTTCTGGTCGTGCTTGCGGAGCTGCTGGTGATAGTACTCCAAGAAATCACCCTTGAGTTTGTACCTGTCGAAGAAGTCATACCGTTCATTTACAACCGATTCAAATCTGCGGCAACGGATGGCTTCGGCTTTCTCGGTCATTACATCGTTGAAATTCTGCTCACGTTTGTTCTTCGGATTGGCAAGATATAAATGCCAAGCGATTCGTGGCGGATTACTTTCATTGTTTCCTTGTCTCTATATCCCGGATAATAATCCAGATAGAACGACAACATTTTGTTCTTTAGAGGTCTTGTCCTCAATGTTACAGTTTTACATTCGTGCATACTCTACTATATTATATTGTTGTTAATAATTTGCTGCAAACCAACGAAATGGTTCTATGCAGACCATGCCCATTGTTGAATAATTTTCCTGTCTGCAATGGAATAATTTTCAGGTGACGGATTTTTCAGCCATCACCTTGTCAAAATCCTCTATTAGCAGGAACATGGATTTGCCGTGGTGTATTTTTCGGATGTTGTTATAGCGTGCATAGTTATAGACATCATCCCTACGCAAACCATATTTTGCCATTGCTTCGGCTACGCTGTAATACTTTTCGCGTTGGTCGAAACCACCGTTCTTGATAATATCGATATGGTCTTTGGAGTATTGGACTTTGCCATAGACTACACGTGAGGGGATTTTGTGGCGATGTACAAACGAGCATCTGGCATCTTTGCTCATACCGTATATTGCTTCCATCTGCTCTGCGCCAATCCATTCTTTGATATTGTCAGCAGCTTTGTATTTGGCGAAAAAACGGTTTACTGCCAACTGTTCGTAGTAGTTGAATCCTCCGTGACTGATTTTAGGAATGTCGTTTTCACGGCACAGCCTGCAAATGGTTTTCTTGGTCATCTGATATGTGACTGCAATCTGTTCTGACGAATAGTAGCCGTTGGGAATTGTAAAAGGCTCTTTCTGTATCTGCTGATCGGATTTGATTTCGCGCTTCTTGGGGATGTATGTACCGTCCCGGTGCTCACGATATACCTTGTCAAATTCGGAACGCAACACCATAGTCCGGCTTCCTTGTTTGAACCTCGTTATATCGTATTTGTTGACATAATAGCTGATGTTTATCTTGGTAAGGCCGTATTTCTCGGTGATTTCTGAATAGGTATAATAGTCGGGATTCAGTTTGTCCTGCTTTTCTTTGATAGCGTCTATATGTGCACGGGAATAATACACCTCGTGGTGGCGGTTGATTCGGGGAATATTGTGCCGCAGGGCAAAGGTGACAACGGCATTACGGCTCATACCGTACTTTTCCATGACCTGCTCCGGCGTGTAATAGCAGTCCGGATTGACTTCTTCGGCAAGGTCGGCAAAATACTTGTCTATGAGGGTGCGGTTGTAGAACACACGGCTACCTTCTTCAACCTTTGGGATGTTGTATAGTTTGCAGCGACGGTACAAGGTTTTCTTCTGGATTTGGTATTTCTCCAGAATCTCATTCGTGGTGTAATAGAGGACGGTCTGTTTTCGTCCATAGCTGCGTTTCTTGTAGTCGGGTGCATTGTCGAACATCTTTTCAATGTCGGATTTGCGTATGATGGTACGCCCGCGAAGTTGCAACGCCCGAATGATACCGGCAGCCATGTGTCGGTAGATGGTGGCGCGACTGATGCCTAAAAGGGTAGCGGCTTCGGCAGGGGAGAGGAACGGTTTGCCTCCCACAATGCCGACTTCCTGCATCGGTTGCTCGCTTTGCCTCGCTTCGTACTCCTGCAATTTCTGCTTGCGCTTCTTGTCCTTGTACGCTTTTTCTGTACACGATTTGCTACAAAACCGTGTTACCATCGTGTGTGCTATAAATGGTTTGCCGCACCACTGGCATTTTCTCTGTACCTCCATATATTGGTCGCCTTTAATTTCGTCGATTTTGTCTCAACGCGTCTCACAATTTCTCAACGCGTCTCACAATTTCTCACAGCGTCTCACGCTGTGTCTTCTATAGCGGTTCCGCTCATTCTCATAGCGTCTCACATCGTGCCTAAGATGTCGCTATGATGAGTGCGAGAAGCCCGCTTATTTGTTCGGCGGTAGAATTATGGTACAAAAAGATGCTGAAAATCGGTAGTCTGTCAGAATTGACAGGAATGGGTATAAAAATAAAAGTCGCTGGATTTCAGCGACTTTATTCTAAATGGTTATGGTTGCTTATGGCTGTTTACAAGCCATCATTTGCCGATGCAAAAATATTGGAATATGTTTGAGAGCACTTCGGAGGAAGTTATTTCTCCGCCTGTTATTTCTGCTAAATAGTGGAGGCATTGGCGGAGGTCTTCGGCTATAAGGTCACCTGGGAGGTTGGCGGTGAGGGCATTGTTGATGCGAAGGAGGGCTTCTTGTGAATGTAAGAGGGCTTCGTAGTGGCGTAGGTTTGTTACAATTGTGGTGTCTGTAGCTTCAATGGAAGATAATAATTGTTTGGCAGCAGAAAGAAGGGAGTCTTGCAGTGACGACAAACCGAACCCTGTGCGAGAAGAGATATACAGAGGGTTGGTGGTGGCTTGGGGGATGTTGGTGTGTGGGGTGAGATGAGTTTCTTTGGATAGGAGGTCGCTCTTATTGATTACATGAAGGATGATGTTGGAGGGATTGGAGAGAGGGACGGTGTCTGGGAATGGTTGGTTGGGTTCTGTGAGGAGTATTATTATGTCTGCCTTTTGGGCTGCTTGGATGGAACGTTCTATGCCAAGTAGTTCTATGCGGTCGGAGGTGTCGCGGATGCCGGCTGTGTCAATGAAGCGGAAGGTGATGCCGTCGATTTGGATGGTGTCTTCGATTAGGTCTCGGGTGGTACCTTGGATATCTGACACTATGGCACGCTCCTCGTGCACAAGGGCGTTCAGGAGGGTGCTTTTGCCTACGTTGGGGGCACCTATGATGGCAACTGGGATGCCTTTCTTCAAGGCGTTACCTGTGCGGAAGGAGTCTGTCAGGCGATGGACATGGGCATAAAGAGTGTCGGTTATGGAAGAGAGCTCGGAACGGTCGGCAAACTCGAGGTCTTCGTGGTCGGAGAAGTCCAGCTCCAGTTCCAGCAGTGAGGTGAGACGGAGCAACTGTGCACGCAGGCTGTCCAATTCTCGCGAGAAGCCTCCACGCATTTGCGACATGGCCATGCGGTGTGTAGCTTCGCTTCCCGATGCAATGAGATCGGCCACGGCTTCGGCCTGGGAAAGATCCATTTTGCCTGCGAGAAATGCACGTTTGGTAAATTCACCCGGGGCAGCCATTTCGGCACCTGACAATATGAGGGCTTCAAGAATCTTCTGTACTATATAGTGGCTGCCGTGGCACGAAATCTCTGTGGTGTCCTCACCTGTGTAGGAGTGTGGAGTGCGAAAGACAGATACCACTACATCGTCAATTACATCCGCTTCAGCTGTCTTGTACGTACCTTTTCCGCTGTTAAAATCATCTGTCTGTTGTCTGGAAGCGTCTGCCGTTTGTGGCCTTTGGTTGCCCGAAAAGTTCGGCCAATAACGGTCTTCATGCTCTTTTTGTACTTGTAAGGATTCCAGTGACTTTATCCAACCATAATGCAGGGTATACCCCTTGGCATTTGTGAGGTCTTTGGAGAATATGCGTGATGTTATGGCAATGGCATCGGGGCCGGAGACACGTATTATTGCCATGGCTCCACCCGAGGCTGTGGCAGGGGCACAGATAGTGGACATAGTTATTGTCAGAGTATTAAGTATATTATACGGATGCAGCTTGTACCGGGTTTGTTATATTCTTTCCAGTACCTTGGCTATCAGCGTGTCTATGGTGTTTTTGTACGCTGTGTTCATTTCCTTGGCATATCGGTTGGCTATCACCATGCAACAGGTCATGGCGCGATGTCCTTGTATGGCAGCGAGGCCGGCCAAAGCGGAAGATTCCATTTCGAAGTTGCATATTTTCAGTTCCTTTTCTTCTCCTGCGAATATGCATCTGTGTCTGAATGCCTCTATCTTGGCATTTTGTTGAGGGTCCTCTATTTCCATTCTGAGTCTTCTGCCCTGAGGACCATAGAAACCGCCGCAAGCTATGGTGATGCCGTGTACCATGTCATCGGATGCAATCCGCTCTATAAGTTCCTCGTTGGCCGTGGCCACATAAGGAGCACCTTTGACGGGGTTCCACGACATGTGTTTGCAGAAGGCCTGTTCCAGTTCTTGGTCGCACACCTTGTTGCGGTCGGCATAGTAGTTCAGTAGTCCGTCGAAACCGATACTCTTCACACTGGCTACGAACGTCCCTAACGGTGTCTCCGGTTGCAGTCCTCCACAAGTGCCTATGCGCACAACGTCCAGTCTCCGGAAGTCGGGGCGGTCTTCCCTGCTGTCAAAGTCAATGTTGGCCAGGGCATCCAATTCATTCATTACAATGTCTATGTTGTCGCATCCTATGCCGGTGGATAATACCGTCAAGCGTTTTCCATGGCAAGTACCCGTAATTGTACGGAACTCCCTTGATGCGATGTCGCATTCCTTTGTATCAAAGTGTGCGGCTACGGTATCCACTCTTCCTGGGTCACCCACGAGAATAACTTTGTCTGCCAGGTGTTCAGGACGTATGTGCAGATGGAATATAGAGCCATCCGCATTGATGATGAGTTCTGATGGTGCGTATTTCATATCAACTAAGGTTATATGTCTGTATTGTTGTGTTGCCGCGTGCGAGGCTATTTGTTAACAAAGGTAAGATAAATTTTCGTATGAGCCATGCTCTTGGCCTCCAATTGTGTAGGGGCATTGGCTTTTGTGGCTTTTGACGGGCTGCTTACCCATGCCTGTTTGCTACAATAGGGTGGGGTGTACAAGGTAGGAGTTTGTCTTACTGTCTTTGCAGGACTACCTGCTCTGATCGTGTAAGGGAGGAACACTGTTCACTACGATACTATATTTGAAAAAGAATTTGTCGCATTGCCAGATGAAGATTTGGATTGGAAGCAAGAATAGAATAATTTCGGTTGGAGCGAATAGATTCGATGATGGCTCCGGCTTCTGATGCAATCAGTTGGCCGGCCGAGACGTCCCATCTATTGAGATTCAATTCCCAATAAGCATCAAAGAATCCGGCTGCGGTATAACATAGATCTATTGCTGCCGATCCCATGCGTCTGATTCCTCTGACACATAGTGCCATCCGGCATATTTCTGCAAGATTGTTATCTGCATTATCGTTTCGGTCGTATGGCATTCCAGTGGCAACAACCGCCTTTGACATCTCCTTTTTGTCGGAACAGTGGATTGGCTTCCCATTAAGCCAGGCTCCTGCGCCTTTGACGGCATAGAAACATTCTCCGAGATATGGGGCATATACAACTCCAAGTACGGTTTCTTTATTATGCTCCAGTGCAATGGAAACACAGAAAGCAGGAAGCCCCATGGCAAAATTAGTTGTGCCATCAAGAGGGTCTATGACCCAACGCCATTCTCTTTCATCATGATGTCGTCCGGCTTCCTCCGAGATAATTCCGTGCAGTGGAAAATGTTGACGAATGAAATCAAGAATTGACTCTTCGGCTTTCTTGTCGGCTATTGTGACAACGTCGCTGTCGTTGAGTTTTGTTGACTGTTCAAGATTGCTTTTGCGAAAATATTGCATGTGAATATCTCCGGCATTTTCTGCCATCGCCAAGGCCGCAGTCAAGAATGACTGATACTCTTGTGGGATGTTGTGTAGATTATGAGTCAATTTCATATCCGTGTAAGCTTTGGATTAGGCTTTGATGTTGTGAAACACTGTGTCTTACGTTGCGAAGTGGTATTTCAAGCACACACAGAAAATAAATAAGTTGTCGTTCACTTTTCATTTACTGATTGGGAAACAGTGTGCAAAAGCCTTGCTTGTGGAACTGATAGTACATATCGATGTGTTCAGGCGTGTCGTTTTCAAGTTGCAGAAGCAGTTCTTTGGCAAATTCAAGTGTTGCCGAGCCATTGGCTGTCACAATGTTGTTGTCGCTAACCGCTTGTGTGTGGATATACCCATCGGAATTGGTATAATTATCACCACCCCAGAGTTTCAATTGTTTCAATCCGTTGCCTGTATGCTTTACAGAATTGAGGAATCCGTGTTTGGCCATGAACGAAGCCCCATTGCAGATTGCACCGACAACCTTTCCTTTCTCAAGGGCTTGCCGAACAATCGGCACGACCTGCTCTGCAACCGGAGTAGCCCAACCGAAGCCGCCAATCAGCACTAACGCCGCATAATCATCAGGCATAGTATCAAATGAAAAATCAGGTAAAGTCCTGAAGCCACCTATGGATTTCACCGGATCCATTGTCGGGGCGACAGCCTTGTTGACATATTTCGGATTTTCTTTCAGAGCGAACTCATCGGAGGCTATAGCTTGTGAAAGATATACAATCTCGTGTTCTGCATAATCCGGCAAAAGTATATACAGAATTTCGTTACCATCATTTGGTGTACCATCGGCGTTAGTGCCGGGAAGCACGTTTGTGAGCGGCATTCCGCAGCTTTGGCAGAATTTGTGTGCCATGTCGTTTTTATTTTTATCCATTCAGTTAAATATGGTAGGTTACTAAATACTGAAGTGCGGACTGCAAATGCAACATTCTAAGGCGAATGTCGTAGTAGTCTCAATCCGATGCAAAGTTAGCCTTTTTGTATGACTATCCTTTGTATTTGAATGTTTTTTCTTACTTTATTTGAAGGGTGGAGTATAATCAGAATGTGTGTTTCCAAATTCGATGATAGCTTGGGCATCAGTCTCGGCTTGCTAAACGGTCACTCATCCTACAATGCTATTGCCACCAAATAAGCCGAGTTCAATTGCTTGATGAAAAATGAAAAAGCTAAACACATGCGAGACTTTCATTTAGAATCACCTTTATTTACATTTTTAGTGCAAATATGGCGAATTATATCTGACAGTAGAGTATCCTTGAAGGAAGAAAAGGCAATACTCGATGCGTTATACGTCATCTTCGCGGTCGACTTCAAAGCAAACCGTGGCGACAGGCTCTTGGCACAGTCGTCACGGTTGCATTTATGTGGCAGGTATGTGTCTTATTTGGTTTCTTTCAGAAGGTGTTCCACTGCGGCTTTCAGTTGCTGGTCCTCTCCTTGCAGTTCGGCTGCAGGTTCGTTGTAGATGAGGATGTCGGGATCCAGTTGCTGGTTTTCGAGATAGTTGCCGTCCATGTCCTTGATGGCCACCTGGGGTATGCCAAAGACTATGGAGGAATCAATCTGCCGTTCCCACCAGACTGCCGTCATTGTTCCGGCCATGGGCGCGCCTATCAGCTTTCCAAGTCCCAAAGCCTTGTACATGAAGGGGAACCCGTGGGCATTGGAATAATTGTCCTCGCAGATGAGAACCGCAGAGGGCTTGTTCCAACGTGAATACGGATCGCTGCCGATGTACTGTCCACGAGGCACGTATTGCTGGAACTCCTTTCCGCTGAGCAGGATACCAAGGTCGTTATGCAACCATCCGCCGCCATTGTGGCGTGTATCCACCACCACCGCTTTCTTGCCACGGCAACTGCCAAGAAGCTCGGAATATACGCGCCTGAAGCTTTCGCTGTCCATGCCCTTGACGTGCACATACCCTATTTGACCGTCGGAGTACTTTTCTGCCAAGGCCTTGCGCTGCTCCACCCAACGTTCGTAGAGCAGATTGTCCAAGGCTCCGTAGCTGACCGGTGTTACTATTTCCTCGGCCTCGTTCTTGGAGCCTTCGTCGATGAAGCTCAGGCGCACTTTGCGACCGGCCTTGCCTGCCAGCAATGGATAGTAGTCCTTGCCTTTCTTTATGGGCATGCCGTCTATTTTGGTGATGATGGTGCCCGCCTTGATTTTGCTGTTGGCACGTGTCAGGGGGCCTCGCTTGATTACTTCCTTCACCTTAAGGCCATCGCCCTTGTATGTGTCGTCGAAGAAGGCTCCCAGCGACGCTGTGGGCTGAGATGCCCAGGTGCCGGAATAGCGTGCCCCGGTGTGCGATGCATTCAGCTCGCCCAGAAGTTCGCTGAGCATGTCGGCAAAGTCATAGTTGTTGTTGATATGGGGCAGGAAACGCTCGTAGGCCTTGCGGTATGCATCCCAGTCCACACCGTGTAGATCCTTCACGTAGAACTTGTCCTTGACCTGTTGCCAAGCGTGGCAGAAAATGTATTGTCGCTGTGCAAAGGGACGATAGTCATATGGCGCGGAGAAGTCTATGCCCTTGCTGGCACCGTTGGACATCTCTATGCGCTTGATATTGCCGTTGGACATGTATATGTACTTGGATTCCTTGTCCAGGTCCAGATAGCCTGCCCCGGCTCCTTTGACGAGAATCTTCAGGCTATTGTCTTTCAGGTCGCGCACCCACAGGTCGTAGTTGCCCTCGAAAGCACTGAGGTAATAAAACTTGCTTCCGTCCTTGTCCAGTATGCCATCGGCCAGGTTGGACGAGTTCATTGTCAGGCGCATGATGCGGTTCTGGCGGTTCTCCAGGTCAAATTCCAATGGCTTGGCCGTTTCCGTCTTCTTCTCGTCCTTGGCGGTATTCTTGTTGCCTTCCTTCTTTTTCCCGTTCTTGTCTTTCTCTTTCTCTGCTTTCTCCTTCTCCGCCTTTTCCTTTTCTGCTTTCTGCTTCTCTTCGTACAAGGCCAGGTCTTCCTTGCTCATGCGGAAGCGGTCATAGGCTTCGGCATCGAAGAACATGATATACATGTCGCTGTGCGCGCCCCAGCTGCCGTGACTGCGGTATCCGGCACGGTCCGACTTCCATGTCATGGCCTTGCCGTCCAGCACCCAGCGTGGAGAGGAGTCGCTGTATCCGCTCTCGGTGAGATTTATGATCTCGCCGCTGCCATCTGCCTTGATCAAGGCAATGTCCGTGTTGTTCCATCCGCCCACACTGATGTATTTGGCCAATATCCAACGGTTGTCCGGTGACCAGCAGAATTCCTGGTCGCCATCGGAGTATGAATAGTTGTACTTGCCATCCAGCACTGTACGCGACTTTTTGCTCTTCAGGTTATATATACGGATTTCGGTACGGTTGGCCAGATAGGCTATTTCCTTGCCGTCCGGCGAGAACGATGCCTGGAAGCAAGGTTCCTTGCCTACAATCAGAGGCTCCTCCTTCAATTCTTGTGCGTAGACAAACTGCTTGTCGTCTTCGCGTATTATGTCTGTACGGTATATGCCCCACACCCCGTTGCGTTCGGACGAATATATGAGTGTTCGCCCGTCCGGGCTGATGTCTATGTCCCGCTCCTGTTCGGGAGTGTTGGTTATGCGTTTTGTCGTTTGGTATTCCACCGAGGTGACATACACGTCGCCGGCCATGATAAAGGCTATCTCCTTTCCATCTGGCGAAGCCTTGATTTTGCCGGCTCCCCATGAACGTGTCTGATATTCCACAGCCTTGTCGGTCTCGTCGGAGACGATTTCTATGTTGAGCTTTGCCGGTTGCCCGTCTTCCTTCATGGTATATATTTCACCGTCGTAGCTGAAGCACAGGAGGCCGTTTCGCGAGGCGGACAGATGGCGCACAGGGTGATTGGACAGACGCGTCAGCTGCATGGGACGTGCACTGCTCGTCAGGCTGCCCTTGTATACGTTGAAACTTCCGCTCTCCTCGCTCAGGTAATAGTAAGAGACATCGTCCGCGGCCCACACCGGCTCGCGGTTTTCGCCGTTGAAGGATGTCAGTTGCAGGTATGTGCGTTGCCCGTCGGCCTGCGTCAGCCAGATGTCGCGTGTAATGGGCGAGCGGTGATGCTTGCGGAACGAATCCTCGTATCCTTTCTTGTCCTGATAGAGCACCTGGCCTTGTCCGTTGATGGAGATTTCTTCCATCGTCATGGACGAGAACAGGGTAGGGCGGTTGCCCTCGTCCCGTATGTCTATGGCATATACCTGTGTGGAGCCAGGAAAATGTCCGTCTGCGGCATCTTGCTGTATGTTGGCACGGTACAGGATTGTGTGGCCGTCGCGGAATGTTTCCGGATATTCGTTGGCCGAATGCGAGGTGATGCGGCGTGGGGAGCCTCCGTTTCTATTGACGACATAGATGTCAAAACTGCCTTCTCTGTTTGAGGCAAAGGCAATCTGCTGCCCGTCCGGTGACCATACCGGATGCGTGTCGTGTGCGGTGTGCGTGGTAAGTTGTGTTGCCCTGCCTCCCGTGACCGGAACGGTAAACAGGTCTCCTTTGTAACAGAACGCCACCGTTGTCCCGTCGGGCGAGATGGCACAGTGGCGCAACCATAGCGGGGTGTCTGCGGCCTGCATTCCCAAGGAGGAGAGCAGAGACAGAGCCGATAGAATTAGCTTTTTCATTGTGTAAGTAATTATTATAGAATGTCAATGTGTCGTTAGATGCTCATATTGTTTATGAGTGCAAAGTTACATTATTTATTCATTATACACATAAGTGGGAATTGATAATTACTTACCGTATTGGTATTATGTCCAGTCCGTTAATGCTCGCTCTTTTTGCTTGCCGTGTGTTTGTCATTCCTAAATACATACAAGACGTGTTGCCTGTGTGCTTGTCTGCGTGTAATGGTGTGCAGTCGGGAATTCCTTGATGGCCATTTTGCGGACAACGACAGCATATTGTGTGTGCGTATTTATGCACTCCTCGTTTGTTCTTGTTGCTTTGGAATTTTGTTCCTGCATGGTCGCAGGCGATGCCCGGTGTGGACGCTTGTGCGTATTCGCGAATTCATGTCTGTGAATTCGCGAATACGCATGTCCGTTCCTATGGAAACTGTTCCCTCTTTTCGCGAGAATCGGGAATTTGTGTCCTGTTGGTTTCGCGTTTCAAAAAAAAGAGTTTTTTTGTAAGTCTTTGGTAATGAGTGCTTTGTAAGACTATCGGCTTCCCTAATAATGATGTGTGTGTCTGATTGTTGTCCATTTTGCCCTTTTTTCTGCTTTGCGGAATGTTAGATGGAACTTCCCGTGTGTGTCCGGTAAAAAAACTACGAAGTGTAATATGTGTCTGTCTTGCATGTTTTTGCGCATATTATTAGCTTGTATCATCTGTCTTCAAGTAGGTCACGAGGTTGCCTCCTCTTCTCATACAGGCATGTCGGTTTCTGTTGCCGCTTGCACGGTATGATTCCGGGAATGCCTTATCGCATGTCGTACCTCAAAAATGTCATGCTATAGGAGGGAAAGCACAGTTGACATACCTGTTATTAGGAAATAATTATGTAATTTTGCGCGTGAAACAAATCAATGAGACAACGACGTGATTTCTATAGACCATCTGTCAGTGGAGTTCAGTGCCCGTCCGCTGTTCAGTGACATATCCTATGTGGTCAACGAGCGGGACCGCATAGCGCTGGTTGGCAAGAACGGAGCCGGCAAGAGCACTATGTTGAAGATTATAGCCGGCGTGGAGCATCCCACCGGAGGCAGTGTCACCATTCCCAAAGGGGTTACCGTGGGGTATCTGCCGCAGGTGATGGTGCTCTCCGACTCGTGTACAGTGCGCAATGAGGCGGAGAAGGCCTTTTCCCATCTGCATGAGATAGAGCGTAATATCCGCGACATGGAGCGCGAAATGGCCGAGAGGGAAGACTACGAGAGCGATGACTACATGCAATTGTGCGAGCGGTTTACCCATGAAAGCGAACGCCTGGCCATGATGGGGGGCGGCGAATACATGGGGCGGCTGGAACGCACGCTCATGGGACTTGGATTCCGCCAGGCCGACTTGGAACGCCCCACCAGCGAGTTTTCGGGCGGATGGCGCATGCGTATAGAGTTGGCCAAGATACTGTTGCAGCAGCCCGACGTGCTACTGCTGGACGAGCCTACCAACCATCTCGACATCGAGTCCATACAATGGTTGGAACAGTTTCTCGGCACCTATGCCGGTGCCGTAATCTTGGTGAGCCACGATCGTGCCTTTATCAATAATGTCACCAACCGTACGTTGGAAATCACTTGCGGTCGCATATACGATTACCGAGTATGCTATGATGAATATGTGGTCCTGCGTGCCGAACGACGCGAACAGCAGTTGCGCGCCTGGGAAAACCAGCAAAAGGAGATTGCCGACACGCAGGCCTTCATAGACCGTTTCCGTTATCAGGCCACCAAGGCCATACAGGTGCAGCAACGCATACGCCAGCTGGAGAAGATGATACCCATAGAGGTGGACGAGGTGGACAATTCCGCCCTGCACCTCAAGTTCACCTGTTCGCAGCGCAGCGGGGATTACCCCGTCATATGCAACGAGGCCCGCAAGGAATACGACCATGTGGTCTTTGATCACGTGAACCTTACCATTCGCCGTGGCGAGAAAGTCGCCTTCGTAGGCAAGAACGGTGAGGGCAAGTCCACGATGGTCAAGTGCATCATGGGAGAAATACCTTTCCAGGGAGAGGTGAAGGTGGGCCACAATGTGCAGATAGGATACTTCGCGCAGAACCAGGCGCAGCTCCTCGACGAAGCACTCACCGTCTTCGACACCATCGACCGCGTTGCCGTGGGCGACATACGCACCAAGATACGCGACATCCTTGGCGCCTTCATGTTCGGAGGAGAACTATCGGAGCGTAAGGTCAAGTTCCTTTCCGGGGGCGAACGCACGCGTCTGGCCATGATAAAGTTGCTTCTGGAACCTGTCAACCTGCTAATTCTGGACGAACCTACGAACCATCTCGATCTCAAGTCCAAGGATGTGTTGAAGGAGGCCATAAGGGATTTCGATGGCACGGTGATAATCGTCAGCCACGACCGCGATTTCCTTGACGGCCTGGTGGAGAGGGTCTATGAATTCGGAGGAGGCCGGGTGCGTGAATATCTCGGAGGCATCTATGACTGGATCAAGCGTCACGAGGCGGAGCAGGCCGGTTCTCTGGCACAGGCTCCGGCGGCAGCTGTAGAGTCCTCTGACATTTCCACACGGGTACAGGCTCCGAAGTCAGACAGCAAACTGTCGTATGAGGAACAGAAGGCCCAGGCGCGTGCCCAAAAGAAGCGCGATAAAATTTTGGCCGAGGCCGAGGCCGAGGTGATGCAGTTGGAAAGCGCCATTGCCATAGTGGAGCAACAGATGTCCACGCAGGAGGGGGCGCAGGACATATCCTTGTACGAGAAGTATAAACGCCTGAAACAGCAGTTGGCCAGTGCCGAAGAGCGCTGGATGGAACTGATGGAGTAGCAGTAACTGCACCTTAATATATATTATAATATAGCCATTCACACCATACACCATGCCATTGATACTACCGGAAGGATTGCCGGCCATAGAATTGCTTCGTCAGGAGAACGTTTTGGTTCAAGCCAAGGAGGAACAAGGACCAACTTGCTTGAACCATGTCGCGGCGAGGAAACATGATACGAAGTCCAATATCGAAGTGGAGGCACGTATTGGGGGCACATCCCAGACTGCCCGTCCGCTTCGCATAGCCATACTGAACCTGATGCCTATGAAGATAGCCACGGAGACCGACCTCCTGCGAGTCCTCTCTCTGTCGCCGTTGCATTTGGAAATACACCTGATGATGTTGCGGAGCCATACGCCGAAGCATACTCCCGCGGAGCATATGCAGGCCTTCTATCGCTATTTCCACGACATGCGGACGGAGCACTTCGACGGCATGCTCATTACAGGAGCCCCGGTGGAACATCTGGATTATCCGCAGGTCAATTACTGGTCTGAACTGGAAGAGATATTCGGGTGGTGCCGCACCAATGTCACATCCACCATGTACATATGCTGGGCGGCACAGGCGGGGCTATACCATTATTATGGCGTGCCAAAGCATACGTTGCCGCAGAAGATGTTCGGCATCTTTCAGCAGACGCCATTGCAACCACGACTGCCCATCTTCCGCGGTTTTGATGATACGTTCTGCATGCCTCACAGCCGGCATACCGAGGTGCGGCGCGAGGATATAGATCGTGTGCCGGACCTGGAAATAGTGGCCGAAAGCCCCATGAGCGGTGTTGCCGTTGTCATGGCGCACGGTGGCAGGGAGATTTTTGTCACAGGACATAGCGAATATGCACCGGACACATTGGATACGGAATATAGGCGCGACCTGGACAAGGGGTTGCCCATACGGATGCCTTACAACTATTATGTGGACGATGATATGGGGCGCGGCGTGAAGGTAACATGGCGTGCTCATGGCAACTTGCTCTTTTCCAACTGGCTCAACTATTATGTAAATCCGTCAACACCGTATGCCATCAAACAGTAATTCTCTCATATGCCATTCTAAGTCGCCCGTCACTGACGCGGGCATAGGAATAGAACTGCTTGCACCGGCACGCGACCTGGATTGTGCCATTGCCGCCATAGACCATGGGGCGGATGCCGTGTACATGGGAGCAGAGCAATTCGGGGCACGTGCCTCGGCCGGTAATTCAGATGAGGATATTGCCCGTGTGGTCGGTTATGCTCACCCGTTCGGCGTTAAGGTCTATGTCACGCTGAACACCTTGCTGGATGGTGAAGAGGAACTGGGCAGGGCCCGGGACATCGCATGGAGAATGTACGCTATCGGGGTGGATGCACTGATTGTCCAGGACGAGAGGTTGGCTCTGCTGCCGGATTTTCCTCCTATCCCCCTGCATGCCTCCACCCAGATGGACAATCATACCGTAGAGAAGGTTCGCGACCTGTTTGGCCGTGGTTACGGGCAGGTGGTTTTGGCTCGCGAACTGGGCATTGCCGAGATAGCCGAGATACACCGTCAGGTGCCGGAGGCGGTGCTGGAGGTCTTTGTCCACGGTGCCGTATGCGTCAGTTACAATGGCCGTTGCTATGCGTCGGAGGTGTGCTATGGCCGCAGTGCCAACAGGGGCGAATGTGCCCAGTTTTGTCGTATGCCATACGATTTGGAGGATGCCGCAGGTCGTAAGCTGGCCACGAGGCGTTATCTACTGTCGATGCGCGATATGAACCGCACGCAGCATCTGGAGGCCTTGCTGGATGCAGGGGCGCGTTCGCTGAAGATTGAGGGCAGATTGAAGGATGTGGCCTATGTCAAGAATGTCACAGCGTGGTACCGTCGGCAGCTGGATGCCATCTTCCGTAAGCGCAAGGAATACCGCGCGGCATCGCTGGGCAGGGTGGAATTGAACTTTATGCCCGACCCTCAACGCAGTTTCAATCGTGGCTTTACGGACTACTTCATGCAGGGACGCACGTCCGACCTGTGTAATACCGCCACGCCCAAGAGTATGGGAGAACGGGTGGGGTTTGTAAAGGAAATCCGCCGTGACCATGTAGTCGTTGCCGGTACGGCATCCTTTGCCAATGGCGACGGACTGTGTTACCTTGCCGAAGACAATGGACGACCGGAACTTGTTGGCTTTAGAATAAACCGCGCCGATGGCAATCACCTGTATCCACATCGCATGCCGCAGGGATTGAAGGAGGGAACTGTGGTCTATCGCAACCAGGACCAGCGCATGGAGAGCATCCTCGCGGGCGATACTGCCCGCAGGTCATTGCCCTTGCAATGGACGTTGGCCGAGACGCCAGCTGGCTTCCGTCTGGAAGTCACACAGGGAACCCGTACTGTTTCGCGTGAATATGAATATGGTCACCAGGAGGCACGCACCGACCAGTCAGCCTCCATTCGCGATGTTCTCTCGCGTCTGGGAGACACCATTTATGAGACCACTGATGTGAGTGTGGCTTTCTCGTCGCCATGGTTCATTCCGCGCAGCCTGCTGGCTTCGTGGCGCAGGGAATTGTTGCAGGAAATCGAATGCCCGTTGCCACGGCATGACATTCCTGCCGTGTTGCGCGACATCGGACAAGTGGACAATACGCATCCGGAACGCTCGCCCCTGATGACATGCCGCTACTGCATACGCTATCAGATGGGACAGTGTCTCCGCGAGAACCCACGGGCCATACGCGGCGACCTGTATCTGCGTGGGGCTGACGGACGCCGCTTTCTGCTGTGTTTCAACTGCCGTACATGTCACATGACGGTGGAAACGGATGACAAGAGATAAACAACCATTTGGCTAAGTATATACCTGACACATACTACCATGAGCAAGACAAAAACCATATACGTATGCGACTACTGTGGCCAGGAGTCTGTCCGCTGGGTTGGCAAGTGTCCCTCGTGCGGACGTTGGAACACCATGAAGGAGATGCGTATACAGCCCGAGAAACCGGTATCTGCCATCACACGTATGGCCATGCAGGCCGCCGGGACGGATGATGGGGCAAACCGTAATAAGCCTCTTCCTCTGGCCGACATCAATGCCACGCAGGAACCGCGTATGGACCTGCATGACGGGGAACTTAACAGGGTATTGGGCGGAGGTTTGGTTCCCGGCAGTCTGGTACTGCTTGGCGGCGAACCGGGCATAGGCAAGAGTACCTTGGTGTTGCAGACCGTCCTTGCCTTGAAGGACAAGCGCGTCCTGTATGTCTCAGGTGAGGAGAGCGCACGGCAAATCAAGTTGAGGGCCGAGCGTCTGTTGCCTGCAGGCAACATCGGAGACAGAACGGATGGCTTGTTGGTTTTTACCGAAACATCTCTGGAACAAATTTACCTGCAAATCCAGGAGACCCGGCCGGACCTGGTTGTGATAGACTCCATACAAACGATTTCCACCGAAGTGGTGGAATCCAGTCCGGGTTCGCTGTCGCAGATAAGGGAATGCGCTGCTTCGTTGTTGCGCTATGCCAAGTCGGGCGGTGTCAGTATCCTGCTCATCGGACACATCACCAAGGAGGGTTCCCTGGCAGGACCCAAAGTGTTGGAGCATATAGTGGATACCGTACTGCAGTTCGAGGGTGACCAGCACTATATGTACCGTATCCTGCGCAGTATCAAGAACCGCTTCGGCAGTACATCGGAACTTGGTATCTATGAGATGAGGCACGAAGGATTGCGACAGGTGACCAACCCCTCGGAACTGCTCCTGTCCGACAATCGCGAAGGGCTATCGGGCATAGCCATAGCCTCTGCCATAGAAGGAGTGCGGCCGTTCTTGATAGAGACACAAGCCTTGGTCTCCACCGCGGCCTATGGCACTGCGCAGCGCAGCACTATCGGTTTCGATGGCAAACGCCTGAACATGCTCCTGGCCATACTGGAAAAGCGTGTGGGATTCAAGTTGGCACAGAAAGATGTCTTCTTGAACATTGCTGGCGGGCTGCGTGTTACAGATCCTGCGCTTGACTTGAGCGTGATGGCAGCAGTCCTGTCCAGCAATGTGGACACGCCCATAGATACAGGAGTGGCTATGGCCGGCGAGGTGGGGCTGAGCGGGGAGATACGTCCGGTCAGCCGCATGGATCAGCGTATAAGCGAGGCACAACGCCTGGGATTCTCGCGCATACTTGTGCCACATCATAATATGTCCGGTATCAATCCCAAGGCATATACCATAGAGATAGTACCAGTGAAACGTGTGGCTGAGGCCGTGCGAGAACTGTTCGGGTAGCAGTGCTTGTCCAAGGGAGGGGGCGCGTTACATGCATTATTATTTGTTTAGGAATATATACACACCGTGATACACGAACTACAACTACGTATAAGTCCGCGTGAGGCATATGACGAACGCGGCATCATTTCTTTTCTGAAACGTGAGAAAGGCATAAAGGCCGATGCTGTGCAGGTGATGAAACGTAGCATAGACGCACGTCAGAGGACAGTTTATGTAAATCTGTCCATACGTGCGTTTGTGGACGAGAAGCCGCAGGAACAGCTCTTCCGGCCAATCTATTACCCGGATGTCAGTGATGCGCGTCCTGTCATCGTTGTGGGAGCCGGTCCGGGGGGGCTGTTTGCCGCATTGCGTTTGATAGAATTGGGATTGCGCCCCATAGTGGTGGAGCGTGGCAAGGATGTCCGCGAACGTAAAAAGGACTTGGCACGCATACGCCCCGAACAACGTGTGGATTCGGAAAGCAATTATTCCTTTGGAGAAGGCGGTGCAGGTGCATATAGTGATGGCAAACTGTATACGCGTAGCAAGAAGCGTGGTGACGGAGAAAAGATATTGCGTGTATTTGTTCAACATGGTGCCAATTCCAATATCTTGGTGGATGCCCACCCTCATGTGGGCACGGACTGCTTGCCTCGTGTCATAGAGAATATGCGCAAGACCATACTTTCTCGCGGAGGCGAGGTGCATTTCCAGACCAAGATGACATCGTTGATAATAGAGGGCGACGAGGTGCGCGGTATACGCTGTGGAGACAAGGAATTCCGTGCCTCCTCTGTGATATTGGCCACGGGGCATTCTGCCCGCGATGTATATCGCTATTTGCATTCCTGTAGAATAGAGATGGAGGCCAAAGGCTTGGCCATGGGAGTGCGTCTGGAGCATCCCGCTCATCTGATAGATCAGATACAATATCATTCGAGGGAAGGCCGTGGCAAATGGCTGCCTGCAGCAGAGTATTCAATGGTGAGACAGGCGGCTGGCCGAGGCGTATATAGCTTCTGTATGTGTCCTGGTGGAGTGGTGGTTCCTGCTGCCAGCGGGGATGAACAGATTGTGGTCAACGGCATGAGCCCGTCCAATCGCGGCGGACATTGGAGTAATTCAGGCATGGTGGTGGAGGTGCGTCCTGAGGATATCGTGCCTGCTTCCTTGCTCGTGCCATCCGAGATAAAGGGTGCCGGTGTCATTGCCTTGGAACATAGTGCGACGGAGACGGCAGCAGATGACCTGGCGGATGATATACTGCGTTCTCTCCTGTTGCAGGAACAGTTGGAGCGTGTCTGTTGGTTGCAGGGCAACCGCAAGCAGACTGCTCCGGCCCAACGTATGGCGGATTTTGTCAACAATCGGTTGAGTGCCGACCTCAATGACAGCAGCTATGCTCCAGGGCTAATCGCCAGCCCGTTGCATTTCTGGATGCCACGTTTCATTACGGAGCGGTTGCAGGAGGGTTTCAAGGCCTTTGGACGCAGTTACCATGGATTTCTAACCAACGAGGCCACAATGATAGCCGTCGAAACCCGTACGTCTGCTCCGGTGAGGATATTGCGCGAACGTGACACTCTTCAACATGTTCGCATACGTGGCCTTTTTCCTTGTGGTGAGGGCGCAGGGTATGCCGGTGGCATTGTCTCTGCGGGTGTGGATGGCGAACGTTGTGCGGAGATGGCTGCCCTCTATAAGTCAAAATGAAAGTAGTGGCGAAAGAATGTGGTGTATCGTTTGCTTAGGCTTGTAAATAATCGTATCTTTGTCCCTATGAAATGGCCTTGCTGCCCCCTTCCGAGCTTAAATGATAAATATAATGTATGGAAGATGTGTGGTGTGAGTATTGCCATGTGAAACAGATCTTATGATTAACATCTGCTGCCTTTGGGCCTTCTCTTTGGCTTGAAAAGGATAACGGTTACCATTGGCGGATATATTCAAGTATAAAGAAACATGAAAGTCCTGAAGTTCGGCGGCACCAGTGTCGGTAGCGTAGACAGCATCCTGAGTGTTAAAAGAATAGTGACGTCCCAGACGGAACCGGTAGTGGTGGTGGTAAGTGCTCTGGGAGGCATTACCGACAGGTTGATAGAGACCTCGCGTTTGGCCATGGAGGGGGACATGCGGTATCAAGAGGTGTTCCAGTTTATAGTGCGTCGTCACGAGGATGTTATTTGTGGTGTCATGCCCTCCGGCCCTGTACGTGATGCTTTGTCGATAGAAGTACATGGACTGTTGGAGGAACTGCGCAGCATCTATTATGGTGTGTATCTGATACGCGACATTTCGTCCAAGACATTAGCTACCATCGTCAGTTACGGTGAGCGCATGTCCTCGCGCATAGTGGCCACGGTGGTGGACGGTGCCCGATGGTATGATTCACGCGAGGTCATTCGGACGGAGAAGAAGAATGGCAAGAACGTCCTGTGTGCCAAGGTGACGAACGATCTTGTCCGCAATACATGGAAGACCATCCCCCAGGTGAGTCTGATGGCAGGCTTCATTTCTTCAGATATCGACACCGGTGAGGTTACCAATCTGGGGCGTGGCGGTAGCGATTACACGGCTGCCATAGTGGCTGCCGCATTGGATGCCACTGTGTTGGAGATATGGACGGACGTAGATGGATTTATGACAGCGGATCCCAAAGTCATCGGCACTGCTTACGTCATAGACGAGTTGTCTTACGTGGAGGCCATGGAATTGTGCAACTTCGGTGCCAAGGTCATCTATCCGCCCACAATCTATCCTGTGTGCCTGAAGAATATTCCCATTCGTGTGAAGAATACTTTCAACCCAGATGCACCGGGTACTATCATAAAGAAGGATATTCGTGGTGGTGACAAGCCGATACGCGGTATCTCCAGCATAAAGGGAACTGCAATCATCAATGTGTCAGGTCTTTCAATGGTCGGTGTCATAGGTGTGAACCGCCGTATCTTTACTTGTCTGGCAGACAATGGCATATCGGTTTTCATGGTTTCCCAGGCAAGCAGTGAGAACAGTACTTCCATAGGTGTACGTGACGAGGATGCCAGTGAGGCTTGTCATGTGCTCAATGAGGAGTTCTCCAGAGAGATTGCAGAGGGGGCCATGTATCCCATGTCCGCCGAGGGCGGATTGGCCACTGTGGCCATTGTGGGCGAGAATATGAAGCATACGCCTGGTGTGGCCGGTAAACTTTTTGGTACATTAGGGCGTAGCGGTATCAGTGTGATAGCATGTGCCCAGGGAGCCAGCGAGACCAATGTTTCTTTTGTCATATCGGAGGAATATCTGCGCAAGGCTCTGAACGTCATCCATGATTCTTTTTTTCTAAGCGAGTATCAGGTGCTTAACCTTTTTGTCTGCGGTGTTGGCACGGTGGGTGGCAGCCTTATCGAACAGATATGCCACCAGCGCGAGAAATTGAAACGTGAGTTGCACTTGCAACTGAATGTGGTTGGGATTGCCTCCGGGCACAATGCCATGTTCTCCCGTGATGGGCTGGATCTGGAGAATTTCCGTCAACGTCTTGCAGAAGCTCCTGCCAGCAACATGGAACGTTTGCACGATGAGGTTATAGGCATGAATATCTTCAACAGCGTATTTGTGGATTGTACTGCTTCGTCAGAGGTCGCATCTCTCTACAAGGATTTCCTGTCGCATAACATCAACATAGTTGCTGCCAACAAAATTGCGGCATCCAGCGATTATGAGCAGTACAGCGAGTTGAAACGAATATCACAAACGCGTGGCGTGAAGTTTCTTTTTGAAACCAACGTTGGTGCCGGTCTGCCAATCATACGCACAATCAACGACCTTTGCAATTCGGGTGATAAGATATTGCGCATCGAGGCCGTGCTTAGCGGTACGCTCAATTACATTTTCAATACCATCTCTGCAGATATACCTTTCAGCAAGACGGTGGAAATGGCTAAGGTTGAAGGTTACAGCGAACCGGATCCACGCATAGACCTTTCCGGCAGGGATGTGTTGCGGAAATTGGTCATCCTTGCCCGCGAGGCAGGATATCGTATCAATCAGGAGGATGTGGAAACGGAATTGCTTATACCGCAATCTTTCTTCGATGGTACATTGGATGAGTTCTGGAGAAACCTGCCTGCTCTTGATTCTGAGTGGGAACGTCGTCGAGAGGTATTGGAGAGCGAGGGCAAGGTGTGGCGTTTCGTGGCCACATACGAGAGTGGCCGTGCCAACATATCGCTTAGGGAAATAGAAGAGGGACATCCTTTCTATCAGTTGGAAGGCAGCAACAACATAGTTCTTCTAACTACGGAGCGCTATAACGAGTACCCGATGCTCATTCAAGGTTATGGTGCTGGTGCCTCCGTTACGGCGGCCGGTGTCTTTGCCGATATCATGTCGCTTGCCTGATTAGTCATCGAGGCGATTGCCTGCGATACTTATTATAAACTGCAAGGCTGCTGTTTTGGCGAAGATACTCAGCGACAGTATTTCTCCAGAAAATTTCTTACGACATTCGTGTACTCATCGGGGTAGTCGTAAAATGCTTTGGCATGTTGCGAACCTGGAGCTGTCCACATCTCCTTGGGTTTAGGCTTGGCTTCGTACAGCTGGCGAAGCATTCTGTATGGTACATAGGTATCTGCGTCACCGTGGATGAATAGCATTGGACGGGTGCACTTGGCAACTTGGCGTATCGGCGAAGCCTCACCGAAACTCCATCCATACTTCCATTTGCAAAGCAGGCTTGTGGTGTGCATCAGCGGGAAGCCTGGCAGTCCGAACTGCTCCTTTAGCTGGCCGCTGAACTCGTCCCATACGCTTGTGTAACCACAGTCCTCAACAAAGGCTCGAATATATGGCGGCAGGTTTTCCTCACCTGACAGGCACATTGTGGTTGCGGCTCCCATTGATACTCCGTGTATCACCATCATTGATTCGCAGATGCTGTCACGGAACATTTCTTCGGCAACTTGGGACCAGTGTAGCACGTCCAGGCGATCCTTCCATCCCATCTGTATGTCCGTGCCATAGCTTAGGCCATGTCCGTGCAGGTCCGGCAATAGGATGTTATAGCCCAAGGCATCGTGGTACATTCTGCCTATATCCAGGAAGCTTTCGCAGTAATCCTTATATCCATGTACTATTATGGCTGTACGTCCCTTGGCTGAGTCGGCGCGCAGGTAGATGGCATGGTGTAGCTCCCCGCTTGGCATTACTACGACAGTGTCAGTCATGGAGTAGGCATAGTCGTGGTGCAGGGACGGTTGTCTGTTGTGTCCGTTATACAACGAGTAATGCAACATGTATGCACTGGCACCCATGATGCTTATGACCGACAGTATGAATGTTGTGGCCAATAGGGCACATATCTTTTTCTTTCCTATAGTATTTCGTCTCATGGCAACTGCTTGCTTTATGTTGGTGTGGGCAGAGAATCCTTACCGCTGGCATTTAGTCCCAGTCTTCCTCCTCGCAGTCTTCAATCTCGTATTCGTCTTCATTCAGGAATTCAATGTCCTCTCCTTCTCCCTCGTCCTGCATTTCATTGCGAAGCATGGCCATGTCCTTGTTGCGGTGTACGATGCTTTCCTCGTGGGTGATGGCGGCTATTTTGTTGCTCTCGGCATTGAGAGCGGCCCATAGCATGTCTTTCAGTTCGATGATTCCTTTTTGGGCAACTGCCGAGATGAATATCACAGGCAGGTCTGTAGGCAAGTCTTCTGACAGCATCTGCTGCAACTCTTCATCCAGCAGGTCGCTCTTGGTGACAGCCAGGATACGCTGCTTGTCCATAAGTTCGGGATTGAATGTGGTGACCTCGTGCAGGAGTATCTCGTACTCCTTTCTGATATCGTCCGTGTCACCAGGAATCATGAACAGTAGCAACGAGTTGCGTTCGATATGTCGCAGGAATCTCAGTCCCAGTCCGCGACCTTCACTTGCACCCTCTATGATACCAGGAATGTCTGCCATGACGAATGATTGCCCATTGCGGTAAGGCACTATGCCCAAAGACGGTTCCATGGTGGTGAAGGGGTAGTCCGCGATTTTTGGTTTTGCACTGGAAAGGCTTGATAGCAGGGTGCTCTTGCCTGCGTTGGGGAACCCCACCAAGCCGACATCGGCCAGCAGTTTCAACTCCATGATCACCGTCATCTCCTGCATAGGTTCACCCGGTTGGGCGTAGCGCGGGGCTTGGTTGGTGGCCGTCGCGAAATTCCAGTTGCCCAGTCCGCCACGTCCGCCGCGGAGCAGTATCACCTCCTGTCCGTCCTCCTTCACATCACATATGTATTCGCCCGTCTCAGCATTGTATACCACGGTACCGCACGGTACGTCTATGTAGCGGTCCTCGCCATCGGCACCGGTAGATTTGTTCTTGCCGCCGTTTTGTCCATGTGTGGCAAAGATATGGCGGTCGTAGCGCAGATGCAGCAGAGTCCAATAGTTGTGGTTGCCACGCAGTATTACGTGTCCGCCTCGTCCGCCGTTGCCTCCGTCCGGTCCTCCGTTGGGTGCATATTTGGCGCGATGCATGTGCATGGAACCACGTCCGCCTTTTCCTGAGCGGCACACTATCTTTACGTAGTCTACAAAATTACTTTCCATCAGTATGTAAGAGTATTGGGGTCGATGCGTGTGCAACGAGAGTTAGTGATGTGTATGTGGCAGATTGTCATAACACCAAGGCAGGGGGAGAGGATGTCCGTTGCGTGGCGGGCTGACCTGTCCCTCTGCCTGAGATATGATGGTAATTGGATTAGGCCTGTTCTTCTATTGCCTTGAAGATGGCTTCGAGCATGCCCTCCTTGGTACCAAGCTCGGCCCAAGAGAATGTGTTGCGTATGCCTTCCTTGGCAAACCACTCGGAGAGAGGTGCTGTCTGTGAATGGTATACGGCAAAACGTTTCTTTATGGTTTCTTCGTTGTCATCGGCACGTCCCTGCTCTACGGCACGTCGCAGAAGACGTTCCATCAGCACTTCCTCGCTTACTATCAGCTCTATCATCATGCCCATGTCGTGTCCGCGTTCTGCAAGCATTTTCTTCAAGGCCTCGGCTTGTGGGATGGTACGAGGGAAACCGTCGAAGATTACGCCTTGGCCAGCAGGGAATTGGTCATAGGCCTCGGCCAATATGTCAATCATCAAATTGTCCGGAAGCAACTGTCCGTTGTCAATGTATCCCTGTGCGGTTTTGCCAAGTTCCGTGCCGGCCTTGATTTGTGCGCGCAATACGTCGCCGGTGCTGATGTGCCCCATGTGATACTTGGCCACAATCTCGTCGCTATATGTGCCCTTGCCTGAACCTGGGGCACCGAAAATAATGATGTTCTTCATAAAGAGTATGTTTTATGTGTATATTTAGAGTATTATGTTCGCATTATGGAATTATGTCCACACCTGTTTGTGGAAATGTCTGTGCTTTTGCATTGTGTGGCATGGTCTTTCCTGTGCGGTGGTACATGCATGCCTCGGTCTGGTAAGTTGGCAATGCATGTCGCGTAATCGGACAGAAATCTATGGCAGTATGGTGTATATGTCTTTCAGTCCTCGTCCGAGTCCGTCATAGTCCAGTCCATAGCCTATAATGAAGTCGTTAGGAATTTTCATGGCCACGTATTTGATGTCCAGTTTCACTTCCAGACATTCGGGCTTTAATAGCAGGGTGCATATTTCTATGCTTTGGGGATTTTGGCTTTTCAGCCTGTTTATCATGTGCGCCATGGTTATGCCACTCTCCACGATGTCCTCCACGATTATTACCGGACGTCCGGTGATGTCGGTGTTCAGCCCGATAATCTCGCGCACCGTACCTGTGGAGGATGTGCCTTCGTAAGATGCCAGTTTTACGAAAGACACCTCTGAAGGGACGCTGACTTCTCGCAGCAAGTCGGCAGCAAAGATGAAGGCGCCATTCAGCACTACCAAGAAAAGGGGTGTTTGCCCTTCGTAGTCGCTGTTGATTTCCTGTGCCACTCGCTTCACCTGTTGCAGGATGTCCTCGGCAGGTATGCTGGGCGCGAATTTTTTGTCGTGTACCTGTATTGTGTTCATCGGTTACCTTAGTAGTCTGAATTTGGATGTCTCCGCCAGTTTGGCTTAACGAAAACGTTCCCGATAAGCAAAGGTAGTGAAAAAAGTCCAAAGTATAGTGTGCGCGTCGTCGTTGTTTTGATATTTTTTGTACCTTTGTCATGTAAATGCGTTACATGCGATAAAAATACGTTTATGATACAGAGAATTTCCGCTTCGATTAAGTGTGGTTTCCTGCTTTCCGTTTTTACTCTTTCTGGAGCATCGTCATCCGCCCAGACGCAGACCGAGAGGTTTGTTCCCGGAGCCACCGTGGATGGCATAAGCTACTTCCTTCCGCGTACTGCCTTGCGAATGCTAGTGACCGTGGAGAAAAGTGTCACCACTCCAGGCAATGCCCACGCTTATGCTTACAAGTACATGCGCCTGCAAGATGTGCCGACGCATGCTTCCGTCACATGGACTGTTAAAGACATCCGGCTGATACCATACGGTATTCCCGACCGCGAGAAGGCGTACAGCATTAAGCTGAAGGGGCGCACCGTGGCACCTCTGGTGAGTCTCAGTTCCGACGGATTGCTTTTGGGCATCAACACCAAGGACGTGGCAGAGACCACGCTCCCTCCGATTCCTCAGCCGCGGATAGTAGAGGAGGGCATCAGTAAGTCGGAAGTGGACAAGTACCTTAATCACGAGATGCTACAGGCCGGTTCTACTGCCAAGATGGCCGAATTGGTAGCTCGTGAAATATATGACATCCGCGAGAGTCGCGATGCCTTGTTGAGCGGTGAGGCAGACAACACTCCCAAGGACGGCCAGCAACTGAAACTTATGCTTGACGGTCTGGACCGTCAACAGCGTGCGCTCTGTAGCTTGTTTGCGGGGACTACCGAGGTGACAGAGATGAGTTATGCCTTGGACGTAGTGCCGGCAGAGGAGACGGACAAATTGCTTCTCTTCCGTTTTTCCAAGTGGACGGGATTGGTGGATGCCGACGACATGTCCGGTGCACCGTTTTATATCAGTATCCGGAACAACGGTGAACTGCCGGATCCTTCTGTCGATCCATCTGTTGACTTGAAGAAGTCTAAGTTGCAGAAGGCCGTGTTTTACAATGTCCCCGCGCGCACTACAGTGAGGGTGTACGATGCCGAAAAGGTCTATGCTGAGATGGAAGTGCCCATGGCGCAGTTCGGTTACGAGGAGATACTGTCCAATGTGCTTTTGGACAAGATGTCTGAGACCAGTGTCTCCTTTTTTCAAAGCACCGGTGGCATCAAGGAGATAAATGCAGAAATGAAGAAGTAACATATCCGGTAATGTTGACATACGTTACTCCCGACTGGCTGCAAGCCTGTTCCACCGGCAAGGGCGAGGAGCTGGACGAGTCCCGTGCATACGGTCACGGTAGCCCGTTGGCTCTGCCCAGGCAGACACATTCCGATAATGCATTGCGTGTCACTTCCTTTGGTCGTCCCGAGGATACTGATGCCGTGTTTACCGATATGCCGGGCCTGTGTATCGCAGTGAAAACAGCCGATTGTATTCCTGTGCTGCTTTACGACAAGCGTTTGCGTCGTGTGGCCGCCATACATGCCGGATGGAAAGGCACGGTGAGGTATATTGTGCAGAAGACTATAGAAGCCATGGATTCGGAGGGAAGCGACCTTGCCGCTATCATAGGTCCCGGCATATCACTGGCATCCTTCGAGGTGGGCGACGAGGTGTATGAGCATTTCCGCTCGTCCGGTTTCCCGATGGAGCGCATCGCACGGCTATGGCATCCAACGGCCGGGAAAACAGAACGGCGTTGGCACATAGACCTGTGGGAAGCAAACAGGTGGATACTGGAACAATGTGGCGTACATGACATCCATGTAGCCGGTGTTGACACCATGACGTCGCCACTATACTATTCTGCCCGTCGTGAGACCATCAATACAGGACGTAATTACAATTGGATAGTCATACGTCCTTAGACTTTCAAAACCTCCACCCGTAGAATAGGCGGGCGCGCCATTTGACTGTGTTCACGCATAGTCGATCGGACTCGCCTATGGCACTGACGTTGAATATGAGAGAGGCTCCCATGAAGTTCTGTTTGTAATTCTTGACCAATGCCATGCGTCCTGTGACTATCACATCCGGCACGTGCATCTGTTCCGCACGCCACCGGTTGTCGTCCCACAGGCGGTTTTTGTTCCACACAACCAGTGTTGGCAAGGCCGAAACGTGTAGCAGCCACTGCCGCTTCATGGCAAAGTTATAGCCGTAACCTGCACCTATGGCTACGTTGAGACTGTTCAGCTTGGAGACGGATATGTCGGTATCAAATTTATTGTCCGACTCTATCCTTTGCCACATCAGCGAAAAACCTATGAGCCATGAACCTGCGCTGCGCCTTTGGATATAGGATTGGGAGAACGCGGCCGGAAAGGAGAAGCGTCTGTGGTTGAAGGCCAGATAGGCATTGATGTTGGCCGTCTTGCTCCTGACGGAACCATCCGGAAGGAGCATTTGTTCCTGGCCGTCGCGTTGCACCCATCCGCCGGCGCTCTGTTGGTTGTGATAAACCAAATCCACGCCCCAACGGTTGCTGTAGGAGTTGAGATTGAACTCGAAGTCTTTGTATTGTCCGGCCCATGAGGCGGGGTTGACGGAAAATCCCAAGGACAGTCCTGCGTAACCCACGGAGAGGTTCAGCGTACCCTTTACGTCGGTGTTCATTAGAGACTGGTATCCCTTACCCTGTGCCATGCCTTTCAGGTAGAAGGAGGCTCCGGAGATATTTCCGCGTGTTTTTATCACCCACTTGGTCTGCGGACGCACGACATACATGGTGTCCGTGTTGATATGCCGGTAACGCATGGTCAGAATGCTGTCGGCTTTCCACAGCAGGCCAAGTATCTTGCTGCGTTTCCTTTGTGGATACGCCGTCTTGCTCTGTGCGGTGGCCTGCATGAATGCGCAACCGCAAAGGAACAGGAACATAAGCCATGCCGGATACGTGTTGGCTGTGTGCGGGATAGGTCTCATGGACAGGGAATGTGTGGGATGCCTGGGAGAAACAAAGAATGGTGTGCCCTGTCTGCCCTGTTGCCTTGCAGGGCGGCGCACACCATTCCTTTAGGATAAATAATGTCGTTCCCGGGATATGCATGTGTACATAGGTCGGGGACATATTGGAATCAGAACATCTTGTCGGGGTATTGGCCGGCCTTGTGCAGTGCAGCCAGCTTGGCCACGGTCTCCGGACGGTCCTCAGGATACGTCACGCCGAACCACTTTGATGTGGTGTCCAGAACCTCGCAAGTGGCCTTGCCCTCCTTGATGAGAGTGTCGACCATGAGAGGGATGAAGAATTCGCTCTTGAGGTTGGCCTGGTTCTTGGGGTCGGAGAGGAATACCTTGAAGAATTCCTCGCTGTACTGGAAGTAGTCGGGAGTGAAACCCCAGAAGTTCATGCTGGTGGGAGCGTTGTCGGGTATGGCGTTCCACTTGCCATCCTCGTCGAGATACTCCACAACACCGTTGTGACGCTCTATCTTGGTGCGCTCTACCACGTCTGTCAGCAGGTGGGTTTCGGGGTCCATCTGGCATATGCCGCGACTCACGGTACCGCTGTCGGACAGGGTGTTGTCCACACGGAAACCTACCATCGCGTACTTGCCTGTGCTGTCCTCTGGCAGTGAGGTGAGGAACTTGGCCATAACCTGGAATGCGTCACGGTCGTAGAAATCGTCGCAGTTGAGTACGGCGAATGGTTCGCGGATTACGTCCTTGCCCATCATCACTGCATGGTTGGTGCCCCATGGTTTTTCGCGACCTTCAGGTACAGTGAAGCCTTCTGGCAGGGCATCCAATGACTGGAAGCACAGCTCGCATGGTACGTGGCCCTCGTACTTGGCCAGTATCTGGGTGCGGAACTGCTCCTCGAAGTCGCGGCGGATTACCCATACGATTTTGCCGAAACCGGCCTTAATGGCATCATAGATGCTGTAGTCCATGATGCTTTGACCCTGAGGGCCGAGGGTGTCCAGCTGTTTCAAGCCACCATAACGGCTACCCATGCCGGCAGCCAAAAGGAATAGTGTAGGTTTCATTGTGTAATAATGTTTAGTTTGGTTAAGTTGTATTCTCTTCGCTACAAATATACAAAGAAATTACATAGGTTGTGCCACGAATGAGGTAAAAAAGTACTGGTATGGCCCTAAACACGGTCGGGGAAGCGATGTTTGCGGCTTTGGAGGTGAAAGAAAATAGGTTCCCGTATTATCGATGCCACGCCCATACTATGGACGTGGCATCGGCCATAGTATGGCCACGTCCCCGATTATACTATGGTCAAGGTTGCCCCAATAGTATGGGCGAGGCTGGTCTGCGCGAGGATATCACGGATGTCAGAATGTTTCCTGCCTTGTCTTCATCTCCGTAGGATTGCTTTACGTTTCGTCTCGCCATGGTTGGCTGCGTCTTCGGCAAAACGGTCGTAATCCGTAGAATATGATGACAAGGCGGATTTGAAATCTAACCTTGGATTTGCATCGGTGGACAAGTATAAGACAGGAAGCGTACCTCCCGGATGTTCAGAACGGATATCCCACGCCGAAATGGTAGCCGAGTGACTTGCCGAATGAGGTCATGTTGTAGTATCCTTCCTTGCCAGTGTCGTAGGGCGCGTGAATACCTATGCCGAGGTCGAAGCGTATGACGAGGAACTCCAGGTCGTAGCGCAATCCAACGCCTGTACCCAATGCCAGTTCCTTGCCAAGGTTCTTCCATTGGAACACACCGCCAGGACGTCCTGGGTCTTCCCTTGTGAGCCATACGTTGCCGGCATCCAGGAATACGGCACCGTAGAGCTGGCTGATGATGGGGAAACGGTATTCGGCATTGCACTCGAAGCGCAGGTTGCCTACCTGGTCCAGATAGGAATAGCTGCTGTTGGCGGGATGGTAGCTGCCGGGACCTATGCCGCGCACACCGAAGGCGCGTATGCTGTTGGCTCCGCCGGCGGCGAACAAGTCGGCATAGGGAGCCATCTTGTTGCCATAGTTCCAGATGAAACCCAAGTAACCGTGCAACACGAACTGTGTGCGTTGTGAGAGGCGCAACATGTGGGAATACTCGGCCGTATACTTCTGGAACTGTATGGCCTGCTTGGTAAAGAGGGAAACACGTTCCTGGTGTTTTTGTACTTTAGGCGTGGTCCATGTGAAGGCGTACTCCATGCTGGGGACGAGTTTGTCGCGCAGACTCTCGTAGAGGGCGGGGTTTTCTGACATGAGGCTGTCGAAACGTTCCGTGGTTCTGAGCAGGCTGTTGTATTCCACGTGTATCGGTGTGAATTCGTGCAGAATGTTTCCGCCCTTCTGGAAAGTCCACTTTATGCGGGCTCCAGCACTGGCACTGCCGTAATATCCTGCACGGTTGGTCCACTTGACGTCCAATTTGAACAGGGTGGTGGCCTGTGTCTTGCGGTCCAGCTTGCGCCATAGGTTGCCGAAGAAGATGAACCTGGGATAGGTGAGATTCAGGTTCCCTCCCAGTTCCCATGAGTTTATGCCTGTATTGTCCCCCTTCATGTTGGCTCCGGTCTGCCATTCGTAGGAGCCGTTCACGCCAAAGGTGAGGGTCTCGGCACCTCTGAAAGCATTACGCTTGTTGATGGAGTAGGCCAGCCCAGGCCCCAACAGGCCATTGGTCTTGTTTGTGACCTTGGCTTCGAACTCGCTGTCGTAAGGTTTGTCCAATGTGCACTGTATGTCCAGGTCCAGCGTGTCGCATGTGATAGCTGTGTTGTAGTGGCCGTTGGACAAGGCCGTGTCGCGCGGGATATAGTTGATTTGCACTGAGGAGAATATGCCCATGCCTGAAAGCTGGCTTTGGGTGAGATTGTGCAGTTCCTGGTTATACAGGTCTCCCTTCTTCTGATGCAGGTATCTGTAGAAGGCCGCCATGCGCAGGGATGGCTTTCGCTTTTTGCCGCCGCTCCATTTCATTGAGAAGTTCTTTGTCTCAAACGAGTCGGTAAGTTCATGCGTGTTGTATTTCAGTACGGTCACACGTGTTTTGCCTAAATGGAATGGTTGGGTGGCTGCCTGTGTCATGGTAGGCGAGGGAACAACCTGCAATTGCACGCACTCTGTTTTTTGTAGGGTATCTGCACGGTAGGTTATATGGTCGTTGCGGAAATAATAGTGCCCTTGGTTGCGCAATATGGACGCTATTCGTTCGCGTTCGTCCGAGAGCGTGGCCACGCTGAACGGAGCATTGCCATGGAGAAGGGTCTCGTGCATGTTCCGGCGTATGAGCGTGTCTATGCGTATGGGGAAACCTTTGTATTCTATGCTGTTGAGATGGAATAGTGCTCCGGGCAGTACTTGGTATGAAACCTTTTTCTTGCGTTGGTTCTTCATGTCATCTATGCGGTACTGCACGTCACCGCGGAAGTAGCCGTAGTTGCGCAGCACGTTGCGTGCCACCTGGGTACGTACCTTGGGATTGACTGTACTGATGTATTTTGGCGTGGAGCCAAGCGTGTTCATCATCCATCGTCCGAACCCTTTTTGGCTTTGGCCGTACCTGTTCCATACCCACAGTCCCACCGTGAATGGATGGGTCCATTTGCTGGAACCCATAAACGAACCGTTGGGAGCAAAGGACAAGGCACCGTTCACTTCGTCGCGAGTGGTGTTGGCCGCATCCTCGTCGATTAGCTGTTGTTTGCGGATGCTGTCCTTCTCTTCGCGAGTGAGTTCGCGTTGGAACAAGAGCGTGTTGTCTGCTGCTGTGGCATTGCCGTGAAGCACGTCTTCCACGGCCTTGTAGGCATCACCTATGGCAGTGATTACTCCTGTACTGTCGGCTTGTTTCTTGCGTTTCTCACCCCATCGGTGCCCGTAGGCCAAATCCTTGATGCCGGCATAGAGGTATTCGTCCTCGGGTATGTTCTTGGTCTGATAGCAACTCCCCAAAGACAGGGTGGCAGCTATCATTAGCAGTGTTTTATATACCTTATTATATGATATATGGAATTTCATGCTTGTATGCTATTCTGTGTAGTATGGCGGAAAGCTATCGAGGGCTAATCAGTCGCAGCCTGTTGGCCGGTCGTTTGGGTAGGGGAGGCTTGGCTGTCTTTTCTGGTATCCTTTTTCTGTGCTTGTGCCAGCCTCTTCTTCTTGGTATCGCGGAATATGAAAAGTTCTCCAAGATTCTCGGTCTTTTTCCTCAGCACAAGGCTGGCTCCCATTTCCATCACTTCGGCATCCAGCAACGACTCTGTGTCCTTGTTGTAGAAGGCTTTGACATATCTTGTGCCCGAATTGTCCAGACGATACTCTATGGATACGTTGTTTAGGATGCTCATGCCGGTGTTCTTGGCCTCGTTGCCAGAACTTACCTTTCCTCCGATTATTATGCTGATACGGTTTCCCCAGAAGCGTTTGGCGAAGGAGAAGTTATAGTCTGTCTGTGTTGCTCCGGTTGCACTGGTGGAATTGTCTATGCCGAAACCTATGTCTATGGTGGAAAGGGCTTTGCCGGCAATGTTGGAAATCTGGCTGTTGAGGAATGAATTTAGCGCGTTTGTGGCATCGAAACCGCTATTGCTTTCACCACTGTTGGGAGAAATATACATACCGGTTGTGAGCATTGTCACGGCGGCGCGTCCGCGGTCTTCTGTGGACATGGCCGAGAGTTCGTTGCGCACACTCAGGTCCTCGGGGGCTTTCAAGGTGAATTCCAAGCCGAGGTCCGAGAGTGTCTTTGTAATCTTCAATCCTACATCGAAGTTTACCGAACGAGTGACATTGTTTGTCGTCACGGAGGCCTTCTTGCGCTCACTGGCGCTAAGGTTCAACTTGGGATTCAGCATGTCTCCCATAAATTCCACATAACTGCCGCTATCTATTTGGAAGTTTTTCAGCGACACGATGATCAAGCTATAGTCCATGCGTCCGGACAGTATCGTGTATCGTCCAAACAGACGCATTCCGTTGAGCATGTCATAGGTCATACGCAGTTCACCTCCGCCTTCCAGGTCGATTTTGTCCTGTCCGTCTTCGCTCATGAGGCAATGTATGGTGGTGGCTTCGTCAATGCTTACCTGAATGTCCATCTTGATGTTTTGTTCGGGAAGGCGTGCCGGTTCGGCTTCCAAGGTATCGGAGAAATCGGTAAACGTGACCATGCTGGTTAGTTGATCGTCTACTGTCAGTGGCGAGTCCTTCATGACATAGGTGACGTTGGTACGGCCGTTTATCTTTAGTCGTCCGCGTATATCCAGATTGTCCAGCGTACCCTGTAGGCGGCCAAAGATGTCGGCATATACTTTGCCGTAGGCTTCGGCACCCTTGCGCTTGGGGGCATTGATGAGGTTGAAGTCCCTTGCAACTATGCTTAGGTTCAACTTTGTTCGCTCCATATTGGTGAAGTCCACCGTTCCGTCGAGGGTGAGGGGATTGTTGCCATTGGCATAGGCCTGTATTTTATTCAGGTCGAGGTAGCTGTTACGGATTACGATAGTATCGTCGGGTATGCGCAGGTCTATGCTGTAGGGATCCGAACAGATGTGCACGCTGTCTGTTGCCAGACTTCCTGACATGAGTGGAGAGGAAACAGGACCGTTGATGCTGAGAAGTCCGCTGATGTATCCCTCGAGGCGCAGGATATTGTCTGGAACAAAACCATTGGCCATGTTCAGTGGCAGGCGTTTCAAGAGTGCCTCTGCTTCTACATGGGCATCCTTTTCCGAAGCTACGTATTTGCCTGACAGTTGAACTATTTCACGTTCGTTCTGGGACAATATGCCGTCTATCAGGTGAGAGCCGTCGGCATTTGGGAAATAAATCACGTTCATGCCGATGTCGCCCAAAGGACTGTCCTCGAATCCCATCTGTTTGACATCCATGTCCAAGGAGAAGGTGTATTGCTCGTTCTCTTGCAGGGCATGTATGTCACCGTTCAGCATGCCAGTGACCATTGGCATGAACGGCAATACTGCCGAGAGTTCTCCCAAATTGAATTTCCCGATGGAAAGTGTAACGTCCTGGTCGGCACTTTCGTTTGGAGTACTGTATAGGTTCAACGAAGTGCCATCGTCGGCTATGAGATGCATGTCGGCTTTTATGCGTCTGGATTCATCTATGGCAATGTAGTTGCTGTCGTTTACGGTGAATGTACGGTAGGCCAATATCGGATTGTGAGGGAACATGTGGACCCATGTGCAACTGTCCGTTGCATTGGCCATTATGCCCAGGTCTATGCCTTTCCTGCCTTTGGCATCAAGGAACAGCAGGTGGCTTTTCAGGAGACCGGGGGAGACGGAGGCAGTAAAGGTGGACTCGAAGTTCACCATCTTGTTGCGCGGACCATTTTTGACGCGTGCCAGCATGTTAATGTCATCATGTTTTTGGCGTATATACCATGAGATACTGTCGATGATTACTGCGGACGTATTCAATTTGTCGAGATGTCCGCGTCCGTTTACTCCCTCCTGCGGGGTAGTTCTCAAGTCAAAGGACAATTCGTTGAAGGTGGTACCCGCCATGGTGCGCAGGATATTTGAGAGGGGATTGTTTTTGTTGCATGCCAGATGCATTTCCATGTGTGGCAACATTCCTCTGAGCGTGTCAGGAGCTATGCGGCTACGGGCAATTTGCGTTTGCATTTCATTGGTCAGCTTGCCTATCTTGTACATCATGCTGTCCAGACCTTCATTGGCATTAAAACTCAGTTCCAAATCCCCCGAACTTGCTACGGCATGCATGCATGTGTCGTTCATCCTCGCGTCCAGTTTCAAGTCCAAAGGGTAGTATGTCGAATCGCTTGTGGCTAATTCCATGCTGTGTATGTTGCCTTGTATGTTATGGTTCTGTTTCAAGTCGGTATTGCCGTTCATAACCAATGTCATGGATGCCGTGAGTGTGTCACGCGTTATTCCCAAGGCATGGAAGTTGATTTTGTTCATGGACAGGGAGAAGTCTGCTGTGGAGTTCTTCCTGCTGATGTCCACTCCTGCACAGGCATTGGCCTCCAGAAGTTCGTTATCGCACAATATGTCTATGGAAGCCCTGCATTGTTTCAGTAGTATGCCAAGGTCGATGTTGTCCATCACCCATTGTTTGTACTCCAGTTTGTCCAGCGATATCCTTCCCCTCAAACCTGTGGCACGTGAATAGATGTCCGTACCATGTCCACGCAGTTCCGCCGTGAGTGATAGACGGCCTATGCTGTCCCGAGGCATGAAGTCGGCTATGTTCAAGTCTCTGACCTCAATGTTGGCACCATATTGTATGTGATTTAGATCGGCCTTGGCCTCCAATTGCACGTTGCCATTGCCACGTTGCAGGTTGGCCTTGGCTTGATAGGTATTGCCTTTGAAATGCGCATCCGCCGACAATTCCATGCCTGGTAGCCTTATGTCGGAAAGCTTGAGGTACCTGAGTAGGAAATCAAGGTTCATGGTCTTTGCATTCAGGGTGAGGTCTCCCCTGCGTATGTCCATGTCCATGATGTTTGCAAGGTGTCCTTTTGCATTGACGGTCAATGCAGTTGGCATGCCTATGTATAGATTTGATAGTAGCAAAGAATCAATGTTGCCACTGGCCGTAATCCGTGCTTCCAATGGCAGGGCAGGGCAGGCTTTTGCCAAGTCCTTGGGAATGAAATCGTGGGCTATGCTTAGGAGGTCGGAGTGTGCCAGCGAAAATTCCGCATCTGCATTGAAAATTCCTCTGCTGCCCGGCGTGAAAGCGATGAAATCCATGCCGATGGCACCACTGATAAGGCTACGGATGCTGTCGGTCTCTCCTGTATAGAGTTCAAAATGTTTCAGATTTATGCCAGCCGTATCCATCATGAAGGAATCCATAGATAGGCTTGTCGTTGGCAAAGGTATGTCGGTTGTGGTTCCTGTGGAGTCTTTCATGCATAACAGCAGAGAGTCCACTGTCAGTCCAAGGTTCCTGACTTGATATACCCCATTACGCAGATTGATGTCTCCGTTCTTCAAATTTGCCTCGCGGATACCTGTGCTCACGGACAGTGTGTCCCCGGCAGTCCCAAAACGTATGCGGCAGTTTTTTATGTCAATCTTTTCCACCAGTATGCTCCATGGTACAGGTGCGCTTTCTGTGGTGTCCACTATGGTGGTGTCGCGCAGGCTGATGTCCACATCGCAGTTGTCTATCAAGGCTCCGCTAAGTCGTGCTATGCCGGCTTTCAAGTCGGTGTCCTCGCGGTTCAGTCGCAACAACCCCATATGTCCGTTGATACAGACCTGTGGAATCATGTCCATGGAATTGAAAATGCCATTGCGTATGGTTATGGACTCCACTCCTATCTTGTTGTCGAATATCTGTCTGAAATCCAAATCTACCACCACCTCATCCGTATGCAGCAATGTATCTTGTTCCTGAATAGCTGTAAGGTTTTCCAGTTCCAAGTCTAACAGGAAAGTCAGTTTCACCCTGTCAAGACTGATGTCCATGCCTGTGGCTTCGGATGCATATCCAATAGCTTTTTGGGCAGCCCAGTTTTGGACTGATGGAATATACAATATGGACATGAGCAAAACAGGCAGAAGCAATATCCATATCATGGTGATGCCTGCCCATTTCAATACCTTGCGTGCTATGTTCAAAACGCGTCTTTTCGGTGTCGTTGTCACAATGCTTCTATTACAAGTTTGTGGTCATGCCGGGACCACTGCCGTATGGTGAAAACATTTATATCAGACATAAAATCTGCCTGACAGTCTCATCGGTACTTGTGTGGCTCTCCCGTTTCTGTGTTATGGCTCAAGGCTTGCCATAACCTGTCATCGGGAACAGGTGCCGTCACAGATATCTCCTTATGACTGACTGGGTGCTCCAATGTGAGACTGCGTGCATGCAGGGAAATGCTTCCGTCCTGGTTGCTTCTTGGAGCACCGTATTTAAGGTCCCCTTTTATGGGGCATCCTATCTTGGCCAACTGGCAACGTATTTGGTGATGCCTCCCTGTGTGGAGACGGATTTCCAGCAGGTGATACCTGTCTCCGGAGGCAATCAGCCGATAGTCCAAAATGGCTTTCTTCGCCCCAGGTACCTCATGGTCGTAGGCGCGCGCCGTATTGGTTTTCTCGTGCCTGGTGAGCCAATGGGTGAGTGTTGCATGGGGGGCGGAAGGACGGTTCTGTACTATTGCCCAGTATGTCTTTATAACCTTATCGTGTGTGGCAAACATGTTGTTGAGACGTGGCAATGCCTTGCTTGTCTTGGCAAACAGCACTATGCCAGAGACGGGGCGGTCTAATCTGTGTACCACTCCAAGAAAAACGTTCCCAGGCTTGTGGTGTTGTTCTTTAAGCCATGCCTTAACAATCTCGGAAAGGGGAGTATCGCCGGTTTTGTCTCCCTGCACGATCTCCCCTGCCTCCTTGTTTACTATTACCAGATGGTTGTCTTCGTATAGAACGGTCATCTGTGCTGTTTACATGTTCATGCCGCCGTCTACCTGTATGACCTGGCCGGTTACATAGCTGGAGAGGTCGCTGGCTAGGTAAAGGGCGGTGTTTGCAATGTCCTCGGTCTTGCCGCCGCGGCGCATTGGAATCTTCTTCTTCCACTCCTCCAGCACGTCAGCGGGCAGTGACGCAGTCATGGCTGTCTCTATGAAGCCGGGGGCGATGGCGTTAGCTCGTATACCCTTGGATCCCATTTCCTGTGCCACGCTCTTGGCCAATGCTATCATGCCAGCCTTGGAGGCTGCATAATTGGCTTGTCCGGCATTGCCGTGCACGCCTACTACGCTGGCCATATTGATGATGGAGCCGTTGCGCTGACGCATCATGATGGGCACGCAGGCATGAATGAAGTTGAATGCTGACTTCAAGTTCACGTTTATAACGGCATCCCATTGTGCCTCGCTCATGCGCAGCATCAGGCCATCCTTGGTTATGCCTGCGTTGTTCACGAGGATGTCTATGCTTCCGAAGTCCTCCTTTATCTTCTTTACCGTTTCCTCGGTCTCGGCAAAGTTGGATGCGTCTCCTGCGTATGCCAGGCACTTGACTCCGATGGCTTCGATTTCCTGACGGGTGGCCTCCAGTCCTGCTGCCATTTCGTCATTCAGAACCAAATCAGTGAATGCGATGTTTGCACCCTCCTGGGCAAACTTGATGGCGATGGTCTTGCCTATGCCTCGTGCCGCGCCTGTGATGAGTGCGGTCTTTCCTTCAAGTAGTTTCATTGTCTAAATTCGTTATGTTTGTTATTTGTTATATTTTTTGCTCAGAGAGCGATGTATTATCTTATGCACAACCCCCCGTACCATCCCCTTGGGCATGTCGCCGGCTATGCGGCCGTATACAAAAGGCACTTCCAGACCTCGTACGGAGTACCGTATTATATCAACCATGAGTGAAAGGTCGTCTATCTCGAATTGTCCCTTTTCCATACCCTCGGACAGCACCGTGGTGAGGAGGATTTTCTCGTTTCTGTCAAACCGTTGTCTGATGAGGCTTACACGCCAGATGTCGCGGAAAAATTCCGCACGTATGTTGCCGTTGCGTTGCACCACCTCTTTGACTGCGGCCAGGTGAGCGTAAATGAGTGCCACCAATTTGTCCTCGGGGTCCATTTCCTGTTGTGCGACATCGGCCATCTTGGCTGCCATCAGTTCCAGCTCGTCCTGTACCACGGCATCGTATATGTCTTCCTTGCTCTTGAAGTAGGTATACAAGGTGCGACGTCCCTTTCCGGAGGCCAACGCAATGTCGTTCATAGTGGTCTCGTCTATGCCCTTCTTGGCAAACAACATCCTTGCAACCTCTATCAGCTTGTTCCTTGTCTTCTCTACCGCCATGGTTTATGTATAAATATGTAATAAGGTGTAAAACACGACAAAGGTATGACAATTCCCTCACATGGACAATAATTTGACATTTTTTTGTCGAAACGTTTGGCGGTACAATAAAAAAGACCTACCTTTGCACTCGCAAACGGGGAACAACGTTATGACAGCGCGGTAAACCGGAGACAATGATACAATATCGCGGGGTGGAGCAGTTGGT
>JAAGKN010001022.1_pt1 | contig 61005 bp, 48 predicted proteins | sample 6206371 | NCBI WGS metagenome assembly JAAGKN01 (sample SAMN11533720, study PRJNA540317) | gut metagenome | isolation source: fecal pellets from male and female animal of same cohort | host: Peromyscus leucopus | place: USA:CA | collected 2017 | reverse complement strand
TGAAGCATTGCGGCATCGACCTTGACAGCTGGCTCCACGGCTTCGACGACACCGAGGCCGCTGTGCTCGAGACCGTAGATCTGGTGCGCAATCATCCCCTTGTGCCGGCTGACGTGGTGGTGAAAGGTTATATCATGGATTCCACCACCGGAGAGCTTACACCGCTGGAGACTCAATCATAACGACCGGGAACCAGGCTCTTGTCTCTGAACAGTGCTCTTGAGGTGCTAATCATCTTCTCCCTCCGTAGAAAGCTAAAGAAAAACGTTATTAACATTATTTAGCTTTCGGGGGGGGTAAAATTATCTTTTGTTACTACTTTTGCAGCGTATTTACTCCATTAGATGATGGAGTAATCCTGTGGAGTTTATAATAAATAATATATTTGGTAACAAAAACAACAGACTATGATTAGACTTTACGCAAGAACCGTGTTATTATTCCTTGTCCTGAGCCTTGGCAGCTCCCTGCGTGCGCAGATTTTTGAATCGGGAGGAATTAACTATAGTATTGTGCAAGTATACAATATCTTGCCTGAAGAAGAACCGGAGTACGTAGACGTGGCATACGTGTATAAAGGAGACTATTCCGGGCATGTGGAAATCCCGGCCGAAGTGTTCCACGGGGGCAAAGTGTATCCGGTGGTCGGAATATATGGTGAGGCTTTTAGTAATTGCAGTAATCTGACTTCAATTTCCATACCTAACAGCGTTACTACGATTGGAACTGAGGCTTTCTTCAGATGCACTTCGTTGAAATCTATCGTGCTTCCCAACAGTGTGACCGAGATAAATGTGGGTGCGTTCAAGTATTGCTGGTCGCTCGAAACGGTGGTGTTGCCCGAGGGTCTCAAAGAGGTGACAAATCTCGTGTTTTTGGGATGCAGCTCTTTGGCATCCATTAACATTCCGGCATCCGTTAAGGAGATTGATGACTTTGCTTTTTGGAGGTGTACCGGTCTGAAGTCGATATCCCTGCCCGATGGGCTTGAGGATATCGGGCAGGGAACCTTTCAGGAATGCTCGTCTTTGACCTCCATCACTCTGCCCGCCTCTATCCAGGGCATTTCCATCCATGCTTTTTACCAATCGGGGCTGAAAACCATAAACGTGAAGAGTAGCACACCGGTAAAGATGCTCGAGGGGTACGACTACTTCGATGAGAACATTCATGCCACAGCCACGCTCCACGTGCCTCATGGTGCGAAGAGTGCCTATCGTTCGGCTGCTGTGTGGAAAAACTTCGCCAACATAACCGAAGGATTCTCGGCCACCTCAATCAACGAGAAAGAACTGGATGAGGAAGCCGTTTCCGTAAAGGCTTACTACGATGCGAACGGAAGACGGATAAATACCTTGCAGCGGGGAATGAATATTGTGGTGTATGACAATGGCCACGTAAGTAAAAAATGGGTTGACTGATTAACTTCCTCTATCGTATAGAGAACATGAAAAAGGCGTTGTCCCTCCGTTTTGCGGGGAGGGGCAACGCTTTTTCTGTCTTTTACACATTATATTCTATTGATGCAGGCCGTACTTTTGATTTGAATCATTGAATCCTATTTCATCCTTCTGTTCTCTGCTGGGAGAGTAGAGGGCGATTGCGGATATTTCTGTTCCTGTGATGCCGTTTTTCTTTCGTTTGTTGCCGTGTTCTGCAGGTACTGATGAAAAAGCATGTCTTTTAGTTCTGTTTCTTCGGATGAACACAGAGTTATATTCTCTTTTTCACTAAAATGAGGGTAAAAACCCGTTGTTTAACATCATTTAGCTTTCGGGGGGGGTAATTTTAGCTTTTGTTATTACTTTTGCCGTGTAATTATAGGCAAAGAAGAGGATCGTCTGTGTATTGTTTACTATGGGTAGAGTCGTAATTTGTGCCTGTAAGACCGTTGAATGCGGTTGACTGAACGTAAGGAAAAACCAAATACAAATTATATCAAAAACTTATCATTTATGAGAAAATTTACATTTCTTGCCGTATTGCTCCTGCTGATAGGATGGGGCAGTGCGTGGGCACAGGCCAACGTTATTACCAGCGTTGGGGACAAACTGACTGATGCCGGGAACCTGGCGGAAGGCCGGTATTATTTAATAAAGTGTGTCGGTGGACGCCCGGGATGGGCTTTTGCCGGATATGAACACAACAAAATGTATCTGAATAATTCAGCAGATTTTGATCCTCTTACAGTGACCTCAACCAAGTACCTTTTTCGTATAGAGAAGACGGAAGGCGGTTTTTATCTGAAGACATCTAACGGATCATATATATCAGTACCGAATGTTGTTCCGGCAGTCGAACAAGCCATGGTGTTCTCTCTCTTGGCAAAGCCTAATGCGGATGCCGGAATCTGGAATATCAAGACTCCAGCTTCTTATTTGAATGTCAATCGCAGCACGGAAGAGACAGACGCCAATTGGGTGACAACCTTGTATAACGTGGCTGGAGACGCTAATGGCAAATGGGAAGTTTATCCGGTGGAGGTAAACGTTGAAAACTTCAATATCACCTATCAAATACAGGATGCGGATGAAAATGTGCTTGAAAGACTCACCTATGATGTTTTGCCCGGTGCGTCGTATCCTACATTCTCTCCTGCATCACAGCTTTCATTTTTCAAGAATATTCCGACAGGTGAAATTCAGAAGACAGAAACAAATCTCTATAAGATAACAACAGAGTTGCCTTTTTCATCAACCACAATAACGAATGGAAGTTTCGCAGCAACCACCAAATGGTATACGTTGACAATACGTGGGACGAAGTATCCCACATATAATGATCCGTTAGAGAGACATACATCCAATCTGTCCACAAAAGAGGAGACAAGCGCCAGCACGGTGTTTGCATTCTTGGGAGACGCATATCACGGTTTTGAAATATGCAACGCCGCTGCAGGTCCCGGCAGACGACTGCATGTGACCAACCACAACAACGAATTGTGTACTTATACTGCGGAGGGTGCTCTCTTCGCTCTTTGCAAAAATACGGAGAATGGCTATCAATTCAAACTGATGGATGGCAACACAACACACCTAAATGATGTAAATGATGTTTTGGGAGTATGGAGTGCAGATGAATCTGCAACTGACGATGGTAGCACCTTTACGTTTACAGAGGTAGAGTTCGATGTTCCGGATGATTTGCCCCTCGCAAAAGCTGCTTTGACCACTGTTATCAACGCAAAGCCGGAACTGGGCACGGATCCGGGTTACGTATCGGTGGAAGAAGAGCCCAAATATACTACGGCAACAACGGTTTTGGAGAATACATCATCAACAGCCGAACAAATAAGAGAACAGGAAGATATCATTTTCGCTTCTTTGCACGAACCCTGCATTATGCCGCAGGAAGGCAAATTCTATATGATCATCAGTGCCTATCCTGCCTATGAGGAAAGACAGGGGGTGAAAAAAGCCATGTATGTGGATGGATATAATCTGAAGTGGGGCAACCTGAATACGCAAAGCAGGACTCAGATTTGGAGACTGGTTCCTACCACTAATGGATATGTGATGAAGAGCTATAGCGACCATCTGTGTCCGACAACAGAAGCAGCATCGAACAATGACAGTAAGCCTTATTCATTAACAAGCAGACAGACTGTAATCAACCTGAACAAACTGAATGCTCCGGGGCAATTTAATGTGAAGTATGGCAATTATTTCACGCATACAGACGGGCATAATACGGGTGCCGGTGTAAGTGGAAATATTGTTAATTGGAATGGAGCTGTCGGTACGGCTTCAGCCTGGTATATACATGAAGTTGACGAGGAGGTATTGGCTGCGTTGGCTAATGACGTTACTATTAACTATACAGTGGAAAATGTCGTTAAAAAGGCTGTTACCGATGCATTTGATTTGGAGAATCTGGAGATTCCCGCGATTGATTTTGTTACACTTGGCAATCCGGAAATAGATAGTGAAAACAAAATTGTTACAGTGCCGTGTACCTACAATTTGCCTTTTACGGCTTCAACGAATTTTACCAATGCTGCTTGGTATGCTGTGGATATGCATTCCAACCAAGGTGCATATACTTGGACATATGATGCAGAAGAGGAAAAAAATGTTCAATTGCCGATAACATCTTCTGCCAGTCTGAACTCCGGTTATATGCCGGCAAACTGTAGATGGGCTTTCGTCGGAAACCCGTTTGACGGTTTCAAAATATACAATAAGGCTGCAGGTGAAACGATGACTTTGCGCAAGGAACAGGCGGGAAACAATCCAGCGGTGATGTCTGCAACAGATAATCGTAACCTTTTCTTTTTGTACGCAACCAATGGAAATATCGCTAATTCCTTTGCATTGAAATTGGAGGGGGACACCTATTACCTCAATCATCAGACCACCTTGATGGGATATGCAAGTAATGATGAAGGTAGCTCCTGTCGTGCATTTGCTTTGACCACAGATATCCCTATGTCGTCTTTCTATCGCATCAAAGGTGTTGCCAACGAGTTGTATCTGACAACGGGTTCAAGTGGAAGCCGCATGCCTATGATAGAGGATGGTACAACGGCTGCCAGTATCTTCTACTACGGTGCAGACCGAAAATTGCTTAACTACGGTAATGGCCTTTATGCTTATAAAACGTCTGAAACCGGAGCTATTGGTTCAGCCAATACATGGGAGGTTAAAGAGAACACGGCAGATCATTTTATATTCTATGCAAGTGCGGTAGAAAAAAACGGACGCTATCTGTACAATCATAATTCCGGTGGAGAAACACTGGCTAATCGTAATAGTTCGTTGGCAGGCAACAATACCTTGTGGACGGTGGAACGCGTAACGGAACTTCCTATAACGGTGAGCGCGGCCAAATGGGCTACATTCTGTGCTCCGGTGGCGTTGTCCATACCTGTTGATGGAAATGTGGAAATAGAAGTATATTATGCCAAAAGTGTAGAAGCCGAGGTCTTGGCTATGGAAAAGCTGACTGGTGGAGTTATCCCTGCAGGTCTGCCTGTGTTAATTTATGCGGATGTGGAAGAAGCCACAACATTCCCGTTCACCATTGTCGATAATGTGTCATTGCCGGATGGCGTGAACACTCAATTGAAAGGCACTACGGCAAAGATCAACATTGAAAACGGCACATCGTATGTATTGGCCATGCTGGAGGGCCGTGTGGCTTTCGGCGTGAACAACACCGGTGTGGTGCCCGGATTCAAGGCTTATCTGCAGCCGGAGAATGCCACAACGGCTTCGGCATTCAGCATCCGTTTCGATGAGTTTGTCACCGGCATAGAAGGTGTTTCCATTGCCGAATCGGACAAGAATGTGGAATACTATGATTTGAGCGGTCGTCGCGTATACTTCCCTGTCCGGGGTATTTATGTGACCAACCGTGGCGAGAAAGTTTTTATTAAGTAATGTTTAAAGAAGAAAACAATGAAGAATAGTAGATATACAACTCCTGCCTTGACAGTGATTGACTTGGAAGTGGAAGATATGTTTCTGGACATGAGTATTACAAACAAAACTGTAGATGATGCATCTCAGATTCTGAGTAACGATACGGACGGAGATGGCAGCATAGGCTGGAGCTCCAGCATCTGGGACGACTAAGAGTAGCCCGGTACAAAGGTGGCGCGTAAAAAGAAACAATCCTCATAATAGTAGGGGTATGATGGACCGTGAGGCTCGTTCTCCCTGTTTTTACCGCCCCTTTTCTCTATAAACCGAAAGATGGAACGCCCAAGTCTTAAGCGTTCCATCTTTCGGTTTATGCGTAATAGGCCTGTGCAGTGGCTCTTCCACGTTGTGTTCTTTTCTTCACCTCAACAGTTTGTATCGACCTCCGTTGAGCATCTTCACCACTCCTTTCATCTCCAGCGTGAACAGGAGCGCGCTGATTTTGTGGATGGGCATGTTGGTCTCGATGGCCAAGGCATTGGCGGTCTTGTCGTCGCATCCGGTCAGGCGGTTCACCACGGTGGTCTCTTCATCGGTGAGATCGGGGAATAGGTCGCGCTGTACAGGCTGCCGCCGCGCCTTATCCATTTCCTGTTGGGAAATCCATCCCATTGCATTCACGATGTCCTCAGCTCCCGTCACCACCATGGCCCGGTTGGTGCGTATCAGATTGAGACAGCCCTGCGAATAGGGATCGGTGGTACGTCCGGGGAAAGCAAACACATCCCGGTGATAATCCTCGGCCAGTTCGGCTGTGATGAGGGCACCTCCTTTGGCGGCCGATTCCACCACGATGGTGGCATCCGCCATACCGGCCACAATGCGGTTTCGGCGCACGAAGTTCACTTTGTCGGCATTGGTACGGGTCATAAACTCCGTGAGCAGACCGCCGTGGCGGGTCATCTCCACTGCGGTGTTGCGATGGATGCGAGGGTATATCTGATCCAGTCCGTGAGCCAGCACGCCCACGGTATCCAGTCCCTGTGCCAGTGCGTTGCGATGTGCTTCGATATCCACTCCGTAGGCCAGACCGCTCACGACCAGTACGTCCGGACACATCCGACGGAGATCTTCGGTCAGATGGCGGCAAATGTCTTTGCCGTATTCCGTGCAGTGACGTGTCCCCACGATGCTCACGATGCGTTGGGCGTTCAGGTCGCGTGTGCCCCGATAGTAGAGCAGGATGGGGGCATCGGGGCATTCGTGCAACCGTTGGGGATAGTCGTCGTCGGCATAAGTGAGGCAGCGGATTTGGTTCTTTTGGACAAAGTCCAGTTCCTCTTTGGCCCGTTCCATTTGTGTGTCCATCTCCTGTAGCGCTTCCGTCAGGCGGGTGGAAGCCTGTGGAAACAGTTCCTTCAGATGGTGACGCTGTTGGTAGAGTCGGGTGGCCGAACCGGCCGCGCGTATCAGTGTCTGCTGATGGAGTGAGTTGAGGTGAAGTACACGGCTGAGCGCCATGGAGCAGAGTGTTTCTTGTTCGTTCACGATGAAGAGAAGGGGTTATTGGGTGATGAGTAAGTGCTTTGCGGCCAGTTTCTCGTCCAGTTCGGGGCATTCGGCCAGGCGCCCATTGACCACGCACACCGTGTCCACTTGGCTGCGCACGGCACATTTCATGTCCGGCAAGCGGAAAATGTCCTGGTAGAAAACGTACTTGATGCCTTCCTTGCGGATGTAGAGCCGGCATACGAATTCATCGCCGCTGCGCAGCGGAGTCTTGAAGGCCATGTTGAGACGGGCCACTACGGCATCCGTACCTTCTTCGTGGAGGCGGGCAAAACTGATGCCGGCCTCAAGCAGACATTCGTGGCGGGCATGCTCGATGTAGTGTTGATAGTTGGCATTGTTGACGATGCCCTGCAGGTCGCATTCATAGTCGCGCACTTTCATGCGCAACTCATAGGTATACATTTCTTTCATTTATTGGGGAAAATAAGTTTGTTTGGTTTTCAGGTACTCGTAGCCGAAGCGGCAGCGCAGGCAGTCGCGTTTGTCGCAATAGGCCAGCCGCAGTTGGATGAGAGCCTGACTGTCGGCCGCGCTTTGCACGGTCAGTCCGCACTCCTTCCATTGGCGTATGATGTGATTGTTCTCGGCTTTCAGTTGTTCCAGCAGAAGCATGGCCCGATCGCAGAGAACTTCGTTGCCGTGCCGCAATCCGTAGGCATAGACAACCGGTGCCACAGTGTTGATGATAATCAGATCGAGCGAAGCCTTGCTGAGATGCTTGTGGTTCTTCCGTCCGGGACAGCCGAACATGTAGTGTGTCTCCCAGTACTCAGACGGTTCGCATTGCAGACACTCGTGTAGCCTGTCCGTGTCGGATGTCTCCAAAATGCGTGAGAACGAAGCGTTCCCCCTCTGATAGAGCCGGGCCAATTGAGCCAACCGGATGTGGGGAAAGTTCTGTGGCCGCAGGCGCAGATACTTCCATTCGTGGTGGGAGAGAGGCGTGAGGCTGAACTTATGTGCCAAATAGCGGTATTCGGCGGTCAGGCGTTTGAAGTAAGAATCGTCTGTGGCCTCGTTGCGGCAGTTGCACGGCACGGCTTCCGGATCCAGTAGTCCGGCTTGTCCCATGAAGAGTGCCTCTATCTGAAACAGGTTGTCACGGTGCTTGGCGGCGGCCGACAAGGGCATGTGGCGTGCCCATAGTTCAAAGGCGTCTCCGTTGAGGCCGAAACCGAAGTTGCGTGCCAGAGTGGCGAAAAAAGCTGTTTCCCAATCTCCGTTCAGTGCATCCACGCGCTCCGTTACTTTGGCGGCCCGCGTCTCCAACCGTTCGCAGAGCAGTGCGCTCATCCAACTGTGCACGGTCAGACGGTCCAGCCGGGGTATCACTTCGTAGCAGCGCGGATAACGGTCGGTTGTATTCAACCGTGCGTAGTTGATGCGTATGTAGTCCGGTATGGGCAATGTGAGTTGGGGCACCGGTTTCCCGTCTTGTGTGGTAACGGTTGTGTCGTTGTTCTCCACCACATGCAGCACCACGTTGTTGTAGGACGGATCGCTTTCGTGACCGTGTGCCTGCCAGTCACTTGCCGTGTGATGGATTTCCACGTTGCCCACCCACAGTGTGCCGTCTATCTTGATCTTGGCGTTGAAGAAGTCCGGTCCGGCATTCGTGTTCGGCAGTCCGGGATCAATCACCTCCAGCGGTTCACCATCAAGTGTGTGCAAAGGTGTAAGCGGGAAGATTTTGTGTTTCCAGACGTAGTGCAACAGTTTTTCCATGGCTTGCAAGGGTAAAGAAGGATAAAATATGTAACAAATGTAATGAAATTCAGCGCAAATCCCTATCTTTGCGAGAGAAATTATTGTAGAAACATGAAATTAGCACTGATAGGATACGGCAAGATGGGCCGTATGATTGAACAGATAGCCATTGGCCGGGGGCATGAGATTGTGTGCATTATCGATGTGGACAATCAGCAGGATTTCGATACAGACGCTTTCCGCAGTGCGGAGGTCGCCATCGAGTTTACCGCACCGCACGTGGCCTATGACAACTATATCAAGGCTTTCCGGCAAGGCGTGAAAGTGGTGTCCGGATCTACCGGATGGATGGATGCCCACGGCGACGATGTGCGCCGCATGTGTGCTGAAGAGGGACAGACTCTTTTCTGGAGCTCCAATTTCAGTTTGGGAGTAGCGATATTCAGTGCGGTAAACAAATATTTGGCGCGCATCATGAACGGCTTTGATGCTTACGATGTGAAGATGGAGGAAGTACATCATGTGCACAAACTGGATGCTCCGAGCGGAACGGCCATTACATTGGCCGAAGGCATACTGGATCAGATCGACCGCAAGGTACGCTGGACGCGCGGCACATTGCTGGCACCGGATGGTACCCTGAGCGGAACCGACCGTTGTGGGGCGGATGAACTGCCCATTAACAGCATACGTCGCGATGAGGTGCCCGGTATACACAGCATCACTTACAACAGTGAAGCCGACAGCATCACCATCACACACGATGCACACAACCGGCAGGGATTCGCTTTGGGGGCTGTGCTGGCAGCCGAATATACGGCCACGCATACAGGGCTGCTCACTATGGATAATTTATTTCAATTTTAACTGCGAATTTATGGGACAGAAGAACAAGAAGGCCACGTGGCGCCAGTGGGCAACGATGGCCACGGTGATGGTTCTTTATCTGGCTTTCCTCCTGTGGGTGGAAAGTTGGTGGGGACTATTGGTGGTGCCGTTCATATATGACGCCTATATTACCCGCAAGATCAACTGGGGATGGTGGAAAGATCTGGAGAATCCCGTCACAAGGACGGTCATGAGTTGGGTGGACGCTATAGTGTTTGCCTTGGTGGCCGTGTACTTTGTCAATATCTATTTTTTTCAGAACTACACCATACCTTCATCATCGTTGGAGAAATCGTTGCTGGTAGGCGACTATTTGTTTGTGAGCAAGATGGCTTATGGACCTCGCGTGCCGCAGACGCCTCTTTCCATGCCCCTCACGCAGCACACGCTGCCTGTTTTGGACTGCAAGTCCTACATTGAATGGCCGCAGTGGGAATACCGTCGAGTGAAAGGCGGACATCCCGTGGCGCTCAACGACATTGTGGTATTCAACTATCCCGCTGGCGATACCGTGGTGAGCAATCCGAGGTATCAGGCTATGGACTACTATGGTATGTGTTACGGTATCGGTCAGCAGTTGTCGGCTCAGGTGAACCCTTCGTTGCCGTTGCCCAACAATATGTCGCAGACAGACCGTCGCCGTTACTATAATTATGTGTATACTCTGGGACGCAACTATTTGCGGCAGCATCCGGCGGAATATGGCGGAATATTGTCGCGTCCTGTGGATCGTCGCGAAAATTATGTGAAGCGTTGTGTGGGGCTGCCCGGACAAGTCTTGCAGATTAAGGACCATATCATCTATCTTGACGGGAAACCCAATAAGGAGCCGGACAATGTGCAATACAGTTATAGACTGGTGCTGAAGCAGAATTTGCCGGAAGAACTGGTGCGTGAGTTGGGAATCAGTCAGGAGGACTTGCAGAATTGGCGTCACTCGGGTACATTGCCTCTTACGCAGGTAGCCTGCAAGGCTCTGATGGAGCGTCCCGATCTGGTGGAGAGCTTGGTTTATGAAGAAGATGATAGTACCGATGGCATCTATCCCCTCAACGGATACACCTGCTGGACACGCGACAACTACGGGCCGGTGTGGATCCCGGCCAAGGGAAAGACGTTGAAACTTACCCTCGACAATCTACCGGTCTACGAGCGCCCCATCCGGGTATATGAAGGCAACACGTTGGAAGTGACTGATGATGGAGATATTCTCATCAACGGAGAGAAAACAGAGTATTACACCTTCAAGATGGACTACTATTGGATGCAGGGCGACAACCGCCACAACTCGCTCGACTCCCGCTATTGGGGATTCGTGCCCGAAGACCACATCGTCGGCAAGCCTGTCATCATCTGGCTTTCGTTGGACAAAGACAGAGGATGGATGGATGGGCATGTACGGTGGAACCGGCTGTTCCGTTGGGTGGACGACATTAAATAAAAACAAACTGCAATGTGAAGCATTATAAAGGATTGTTGATGGCGCTGCTTACCGCTTGTGTGGCGGTGATGTGTGTGCGTCTGTTTTTCGCCATGATGCTTGTGATTCCGGCCGACGGCGAGCGTCCTGTCTTGTGGGCAGGTGATCGTGTGTGGGTGTCGCGTGTGGCTTACGGAGTGCGCTTTCCGTGGTCCCGCTGGTGGGGTTACAGGCGTTTGGGGTTTACCTCTGTGGAGCGTGGTCATTGGGTGGCTTTCAACAATCCGGCTTGTGCACCGACCATACCGCTTGACCGCCGTGAGGTTTTTGTGGGGCGCTGTCTGGCTCTGCCTGGAGATACGCTTTGGTTTGATGCCGATGGTAATCCCTCGTTGCAACACAGTCTGTCTGTTGAAACACGCTGGCCTGTGGTTGTGCCGGCCAAAGGTCAGGTGCTGAAAGTGGAGGCCTGGAGTGCTCCGCTCTATGCCGCGGCTATAAACGGTCACGAAGGTATCAAGGCTGCGGCCATTGATGATTCCCTTTGTGTGTCCGGCAAACTGTATTCCCGCTATCGCTTCAAACAAGATTTCTATTGGATGGCATCCACTTCGGACTCATCTGTTGTCAGGGATTCACGGGTGTTTGGTTTTGTGCCTGAGTCCCACCTTATCGGTCGTCTTTCCTGCGTGCTTTATTCGCTCAATCCAGGCGAGGCCTGGTATCGTTCCTTGCGTCGCGACCGCATCGGTGTCCCGCTCCCTTAGCCAATGTCTTTTCAATGTAAAAGTTATGATGAAATCAACAGTTCTTCTATCTACGGCCTATTGGGGACCTGTGCAGTACTACGCCCGTCTGTATGCCTATCCGCAGGTTTGTCTGGAGGCTTGCGAGCACTATGTGAAACAAACCTACCGAAACCGTTGTGTCATCGACTCTCCTTCCGGCATTCAGGTGCTCACCGTGCCCGTGGTGAAGCCCGATGCGGAAAAATGTTCCATCCGTGACATTCGTATATCCGATCATGGGAATTGGCGTCATCTGCATTGGAATGCTTTGGAGAGTGCCTATCGTAATAGTCCCTATTTTGAGTATTATGCCGATGACATAAGGCAGTTCTACACGGACAAATGGGAGTTTCTTTATGAATTCAACGAAGCTATTTGTCACAAGGTGTGCGAGCTGCTTGATGTGCAACCCCTGTGGATGGAGACACAAGGGTTCGGTGCCGTGCCATCCGGACAAACGGCCGATGATTGTCGTTCGTTGATATCTCCTAAGGTGGAGATTGCGGAAGATACGGATTTCCGTCCCGCACCCTATTATCAGGTGTTTGCTGACAAGCATGGTTTCCGGCCTAATCTGAGTGTGGCGGATTTGCTCTTCAATATGGGGCCTGAAAGTTTGTTTGTGCTCCGTGATTCCTTTTGCGGTGACGTGGTTCGTCGGACGTGAACGGAAACATAACCATCCTTTTTCAAATAAAGTGTACGGCAGATGAGTAGATGGACGTATATGACGTGTTTGTGTCTGGGAATATGGATGTTTTCCTTGTCTCTACGTGCGGAAAAGACCTGGTATACGCTGACCGATGAACACGGTTTGAAAGGCATGGACGTGATGCAGATGATGCAATTGGAGGACGGGCGCATGGTGTTCGTGTCCTCCGGTTACGTGAACCTTTACGACGGCACTTCCTTTCGCAGTATACGTCGGGATCCGGCTTTCGAATCCTCTATATCCGGTTACCGCGGTCATACCCATCTCTATGTAGACGACAGCCGTCGTTGCTGGATTAAGAATCTGGGCACTGTGTCGTGTCTGGATTTGCGCACGCTCCGTTTTATACCTCGCTGCGACTCTCTTTTGGCTCTTTCTGCTGTGCAGGACTTTTTTGTGGATTCCGATAAGGACCTTTGGTGTGTGAGCCGCGATACGATCATTAACCGTCGCACCGACAGGGTGTTTATCCTGCCTTCCGGTGTCGGTGAGGTACAGGATGTCGATGTGATGGATAAGCGTGTCTGTGTGTTTACCAACAGAGGGGAAGCTGTGGTGTTTGAGTCGGAGAGCGGGCGGTTGATCTCGGTGTGTCAGGCTTATGGGGAAGATCTGTGTGCGCGTTGTGCACTGACGTCCCTTACCGTCCGTTCTGCTGACGGGATCTTTTACCAGTTGCGCACCGGAAACGGGGGGTCCGTATTTCTCTCTTTTGATCCTCGCCAACTATCCTGGCACATTCTACTTGAGGGTACAGAACTTTATCACACTCTGGTGGTCACTCCCTCCCGTGTGGCCTATATCTCCACTTCCCGGGGCTATCTTGTGTATAATCTGAGCACCGGACAATGCACAAGGCTTGAGTCTCTCCGATTGCCGGACGGCACCCAGTTCGCTGCCGGATTCAATACGGTGTGTCTGGATCGTGAGGGAGGTATCTGGCTGGGAAGTTACAATCAGGGTGTGCTTTATTCATCTCCTCTCAGTGGCATTTTCGACACGTATGAGCGGGACATCGCACTCACGCCCGTGTTGCTTTCCGTATCGCTTCATGGGCGCAGAGCCGATGCGGACAATGGGCTTTTGCCTTTGGACGCACCTTTTGTGGAACATCTGGAATTGGAGCATACCGACAATGCACCTTCTTTTCTCTTCTCACCGGTGAAATATGTGCATCCCCGACGTGTATTTTATCGTTACCGTATGGGACGTGGCATTTGGTGCGAGGCCACAGCCGACAGCCATCCGGAGCTGGTGGATGATCGGGGACGTCTGCGATTGTCGTATGTGAATTTGCCGCCTGGTCTATATGAACTGGAGGTGATGGTCTCGTCGGACGAGGGACGCTGGAACGGTGGTGTGCGTCGCATAACGTTTGTGATACATGCGCCGTGGTGGGCTTCGACAGTGGCGTATATCGGTTATGGAATGATGCTGTTGGTCATGATCGTGCTGATGGTATGGCTTTATGCGCGTCGTTTACGTCGTCGCGCCGAACGCAGAAACAGGGAAGATAGGTTGCTTCTGCGCATACAGAATCTGATAGAGAAGTGCAATCAGTATGAAAATGCCGTGAATGTGGTGCTTACAGAGCGGGAAGAACCGGTGGAGAAACCGGTTATGAGTGCGGCAGAACTTGACTTCCTCAATCGTGCCACGGCTCTTGTGGAACGCAACTTGTCCAACTCGGCTTATTCCGTGGAGCAGCTCAGCCGCGATATTTGCATGGAACGTTCGGGACTGTATAAAAAACTCACGTCCATTCTCGATAAGTCGCCTGTGGCCTTTATTCGCATGATACGTCTGCGCAGGGCAGTACAACTGTTGGAACAGGGGGATAAGACCATTGCCGAAGTGGCGGAGGCTACCGGATTCAGTTCGCCGGGTTATTTCAGTAAATGTTTTCAGCGGGAGTATGGATGCAAGCCTTCCGAATATACGAAAACAGCGGAATAACGGGACGTTTTCAACATTTGTACCATCCGAATCATCATTTGTGTGCTTTCTGCTTGCCGGTTTCTGTGTAAACTTGCAATCGGAAAACAACACATTATTTAATGTCATGATGAAACAGATCTTTACAACAATCTCAGGAGTCGCTTTCGCGGCAATGATGGCGCTTCATGTGCACGATGCCAGTGCACAGCAAACATTCGGGTTTGCCTGTCGGGACTATATATCCACCGATGATAATCGGGCGCCTCAATCGGCCTTCAGCTATGATGATGAGGCTAACACTTTCACCATCCGGGGCAATGTTGGCGATCAGAATATTGCCTTTCAGATGGACAAGAGCAAGGACAATGCCTATGCCATTCCCAATGATCGTGTGTGGATGGCGGTGACAGGTTCCAATCTGAGTGCAGATGCAACCAAGAGCCGTTTGTGGTGGTGGAACGGACAGAATCGCAACAGTCAGTATGTGCCGGCTTTGACTACGGTCCGTGCAGATGGGAAAACCGTGTTGTTGTGGAACTTGCAGAATGATTTCGGTTGGAGCAATGTGTTCGACTCGCCTGTAGTCAATATTTCGGCTCGTGGAGCGCAATTTATCATGGCTGTGGGATTGACGGCAGCCACCGGCACATCGGCCACGCTGACAGATATCAGTTACAACAATGTGTATGAAGTGGCGATGAAATGGCCTGAAATGATCGGTCAACTGGGTTATACGGCAGAATCTATGACTGTGGAATTGAAGACTGCTGTGCAGGCTGCCGTGGAGGAAGCCCGTCAGCTCAGTCCTGTTGAAGGCAGTGAACTGAGGGCATTCATGGAAGAAGCTGAAAACATGCTGAAGACCGTGGGTAGCGAAGATTATGCTACAGTATACCTTTATTACGATAAACTCCCTCGGCTCATTGTGGCCTATCGCCACGAGTGTCCGTCATATACCTATGTACGGACAGACAACGGGATATTGGCGACTTGGAATGATGAGTACATCCGTCTGACGTTTCATTCCGATGACATCGTGCGTATCTGCAAGTCAAAGTCGGAAACGGTGGACAAACATAGCCTTTCAGTGGTGCTTCCTTCGATGGAAAGGACTGATTTTACCGTTGAGGAGGCCGATGGAGTGCTCACCCTTAATGGGGCACGTCTGTGTGTCACCTACGACCTTGTTAAGGCTGCATTCACTATTCGACGCACGGATGGAACCGTCTTGTTGGCGGAGCAGGACTATGCCGCTACATTCACGCCTGCCAAGGACGGAGTTTTCGACAGCTATAAGGTAAAAAACAGTTTTACCCTCGATACCGACGAATATATATTCGGTATGGGGCAGATACAGGACGGCGCTTTGAACTTGCGTGGGAGAACTTATCAACTGGAACAGGACAACATGAAAGTGTGCATCCCCTTCTTCCAGTCTTCCAAAAACTATTCGCTCTTTTGGGACAACTATTCGCCCACTACGTTTGCCGATGGTGAGGAGGGTATGAGTTTCACCTCCACCGGTAATGAGATAGACTACTATGTGATGGCCGGTGATACCAGTGACGAGGTGTTGGCCTGTATGCGTAGGCTCACGGGGCATAGTCCGATGCCTGCTCTGTGGAATTTCGGTCTCTATCAGAGCAAACAGCGTTACACGAGTGCCGATGAAGTAATGGATGTGGTAAAGCAGTATCGCGAGCTGGGCGTGCCATTGGATTGCATTGTACAGGACTGGCAGTATTGGGGAGACGATGCGCATTGGAATGCATTGGCCTATCTTAATCCCACGTTTGCCAATCATCAGGAGATGATAGACATGGTTCATGCCAACAACGCCAAATATATGATTTCCATTTGGGCCAATTTCGGTCCGGCCACCGAACCCTATGCCGAGCTGGACGGCAAAGGGCTATTGCTGACGGCAAACTCTTATCCTTGGAACAACGGAATACGGCCTTACGACTGCTACAGCGAAGAAGGGCGTGACATATATTGGAAGTATCTCTACAACGGACTTATTTCGAAAGGGCTTGATGCTTATTGGATGGATTCCACCGAGCCGGATTATCGGCCGCTTACGGGCGATGCTGATTTCGACTGCGTGAGTCGGGAAGGACGTACCTGGCGCTCGTTGCGCAATGCCTTTCCTTTGGCCACTGTGGGGGGTGTACATGATCATCATCGGGCTGCCGAGGCCTTGGGTGATGCGCATTTGGCCGGTAAGCGTGTGTCCATCATGACGCGTTCGGCCTTTGCCGGACAACAACGTTACGGCGCCAACACCTGGAGCGGGGACGTAACAGCCAGTTGGGAAAATCTGGCACGGCAGATACCTGCAGCCTGCAACTTCTCGGTGACGGGTATTCCTTACTGGAATAGCGATACGGGAGCTTTCTTTGTGGGTGGCTACCGGGGTGGCGTGACCAATGCCGACTGGCGCCGTCTCTACATGCGTTGGACGCAGTTCAGTTGCTTCTGTCCCATGATGCGTTTCCATGGCGATGGGACGCCGCGCGAGATCTATCAGTTTGGACAGGCCGGTGATGGCATTGGCGATTTCGATCATATCTTGAAATACGTGAAACTACGCTATCGTCTGTTGCCTTATCTTTACAGTACAGCCTGGCAGGTCACCACGGCCGACAGAACTTTTATGCAGGCGCTTCCCATGGCCTTTAATGCCGACAGACAGGGATATGACGTGTGCGACGAATACATGTTCGGGCAGTCCTTCCTTGTGGCTCCGGTGGTGAAAGACCTGGCTGACAGCCGTGATGTATATCTTCCGGCCGGTCAACGGTGGACTGACTTCTGGACGGGAGAGACGATGGAGGGTGGACAGACCGTAAACAAGAAAGCCACCATGGATATTATGCCGCTTTATGTGAAAGCCGGAACCATTCTGCCATGGGGACCCGATGTGCAGTATAGCAACGAGCGGAATTGGGATAATCTGGAGATTCGCGTATATCCGGGACAGGATGGAGCTTTCGTTCTCTACGAAGATGAGACTGACAACTACAATTATGAGAAAGGTTGTTACACCGAGATTCCTTTTGTTTGGGATGAGGACAGCCACATTCTGACCATCGGTGAGCGTAAGGGGGCATTTGATGGAATGCTGGATGTGCGCACGTTCAATATTTGCCTGGTATCTACACATCGGGGAATCGGAGACGGACATGAATCACGTTTTAATGCAGTGGTTACGTACAATGGTGAGGAGGTGAAAGTCGTGTTGGATGAGACAGACTCGCCGGTTGAATTGCACGATATCACTCAGGAATATATCGTCAATCCGTCTTTTGAGCAGAATGGAACGGAAGGATGGACAGTGGAGACCACCACGTCGTGGAGCGGAGTGAACATGGGCGGTGGAAACGGTGATCCTGAGGCTACCGACGGCTCTCATATCTTTGGTGTATGGGACTCAAGCAACAGTAAGTCGGCTGTCATATATCAGAATATCACGTTACCTCAGGGACAATACAAACTGACGGTGGACATGCAGGCTTCCAACCGCAATCTGTCGGTGTCCCGGGTGGGCAATCAACGTTTGTTTGCCGGAGACAAAACCGCTTGTTTTAAAGATCAGGTAATGAGTCCCGGGTGTGGCGACACCTATCCCATGCAAACGCTTGATTTGGACTTCAGTATATCGGATTGCACCTCACCGTTCAGCATTGGTGTCGCTACCGACGGCGCGCCTTCCGAGACGTGGTTCAAGATAGATAATTTTCGGTTGTACAGTGTGTTGAACCATACCGATGTGCCCGATCATGTGGGGCAACTCATGGCCGAACGGCAGGAGGTGACCCCGTCTGCAATTTACGATATAGCTGGTATGCGTCACGATGAAGGACAGTTGAAGAAAGGGATATATATCGGTAACGGCCGTAAGTTTGTGGTAAGGTAAGCATAGTTTTCTCGCTTGCAAACGACATTTCCTTGAGCGTATTCTGCAGTTGACACAGCGTGCAGGATACGCTCTTTCGGGTTACACCAAGAGATATGGCAGGGGGAATTGAAGAGGCTGTTGAACCCGCTCTGGGTTTATTTGTAGATCAATGTGGTGAGTCTTTCCGGACGAAACAGTTCACAGGCCACCTCAAACAAATTCTCGGCTGTCAGTGCGTCAATCTTGTTATAAAGTTGCTGTATGTCTCGGGTGCGGTTGTAGTGCAGAAACATTTTGCCCATGCTCAGAGCCACGCTTTCGGAGTTATCGTATGAGATACCGATCTGTCCTTTTATCTGCTTCTTGGCGGCGGCCAATGCGTTTTTGGACAAGGGGGCGGCGGTCAGCTTCCTAAGTTCGCTCATTACTAATTTTCGGCAGAGGGAAACATCTTTCGGGTCGCATCCGAAGTAGACACACCAGAGGCCGGAGTCGGTGTAGGTAGTCAGGTTACTCTCCACGGTGTACACCAGTCCGCGTCGTTCGCGCAGACTCAGGTTCAGGCGTGAGTTCATGCCCGGGCCGCCCAGTATGTTGTTGAGCAGATACAGGCTCAGGTGACGTGGGTCGGTGGCGGGATACGCTCTTGTGCCCATCATCACGTGTGCCTGGTGGGTCTGTTTGTCCACTGTCAGTTCGCGTGGATTGTAATGGGCAGGGGCTGTGCGTGCCTGCTCCTCGTTGCTGATGGGAGAAGGGGCGTCTGTACGTCTGAGCGATTGTAGGCGAGGGTGTTCGTCCGGCAGTGAACGGGCAACGCGTTCCAAAGCCCGGGTGGCTTGTTGTACGGCCTCTTTCAGCGTTGTCTGTCCATAGACAAACAGAACGGCATTGCGTGGTGTGTACAATCGATTGGCAAAGTCGTTGAGGTGTGTGCTGCGGTATGTTCGCAAGTGATCCGCCTGCCCCAGAATGTTGCGAGCCAACGGGTGACCGTCGAAAACCAGATTCTCAAAGTCATCAAAGATTAATTCGGATGGTGAGTCATTGTAGCTTTCTATTTCATCTATCACCACCTCCGCCTCTTTGTCCATTTCGCTTTGGGGATAGAGACTGCCCCACACCAAGTCGCACAGCAAGTCGACCGCCCGGTTGAAGTGCTCTTTCAGGAAGGCCGTATAATACACTGTCTCTTCCTTGCCCGTGTAAGCGTTCAAGTCTCCTCCCACGCTCTCCATACGGTTCAGTATGTGCCACGAGCGTCGGCGGTGGGTACCCTTGAACGTCAGGTGTTCGCAAAAGTGTGCCATGCCGTTCTCGTTGTCGTGCTCGTCACGTGTGCCGGCATTGATGGCTATGCCGCAGTAGGTTACGTCGGAGGTCGATTCGGCGCACACAATGCGCAGGCCGCAAGGCAGGGTGTGGGTGAGGGTTTTCATCTTATGTCAGAATAAAAGAGCTAATCGGTAGACCACAAACGCAATGGCATAGGCCAGACCTGTGGTATATACTATGGTAAACAGTCCCCATTTCCAGCTTCCGCTCTCGCCTATGATGGCGCTGATGGTGGCCATGCAGGGGAAATAGAGTAAGGCAAATACCAGAAAACTGATGGCTGCGGCAGGAGTGGTGTGTTGGCGTAGTGTCTGAGCCAAACGGGTTTGTGAGGCGTCTTCGGCGCTTTCCGCTTCGGCATCATCTTCCGAACAGTTGTAGAGCACGCTGAGAGTACTCACCATAAGCTCTTTTGCGCCCACACCGGCCAATATGCCCATACCCATCCGCCAGTCGTAACCCAGCGGATGAAGGATCGGTTCGGCGGCATGGCCGATACGTCCCAGATAGGATTGTTCCTGTTGTTGGGTGGGGGTAAGGGTTTCGTCGTGATTGACGGGGAAGTAGCCCAATGCCCAGATGACAATGCTGGCCATCAGGATGATGGTGCTCATCTTATGGAGATATTGGTGGCCTTTCTCCCAGGTGTGGCGGAAGGTGTTCCGGAGTGCAGGGAAACGGTAAGGAGGAAGTTCCATCACAAAGTGGGATTCCTGATCGCGCAGGAACACCTTGCTCATCAGCCAGGCGGCAATCAGGGCGGTGATGATTCCCAAAGTATAGAGTATGAACAGCACATTGCCGGCCTGTCGGGCAAAAAAAGCTCCGGTGAATACGATATACACCGGCATGCGGGCGCTACACGACATGAATGGAGTCACGAGCATGGTGATGAGGCGACTTTTGTAATTCTCGATGGTGCGTGTGGCCATGACGGCAGGCACGTTGCAACCAAATCCCATCAACAAGGGAATGAACGACTTGCCGTGCAGACCGGTGCGTCGCAGAAAGGGGTCGGCCAGCATGGCGGCCCGAGCCAGATAGCCCGAGTCCTCAAGTAAGGAGATGAAGAAATAAAGGATGAGAATATTGGGCAGGAACACGATGACACTGCCCACACCGGCCAATATGCCGTCAATGAGCAGGTCGGCCAGCACACCTTCCTCCATGTGTGTTTTGAGCAGATCGCCCAGTGCGGCCACCCCTTCGTCTATCAGATTCATGGGATATTCGCCCAACACGAAGGTGGCCCAGAATATGAGCCACATGAGTAGCAGAAACAACGGGTAGGCCAGCCAACGGTTGTTGAGCCATTTGTCCAAAGTGCGGGTGATGCGGTCGGTGGGACCGTGCTTGCGTACATAGATGCCCTGTAGCAGGCGGCTGATGAAGCGGTAGCGGGCTTCATCTTCTTTTTCGCGTTCGGGACAGGGGCATTGTCGTATGGTTTTTCCCTGTGCATCGGTGCTTGTGTGGTCACAAGAGCAATGTTCGGGGTGGGCACAATGGGTGCCTGCACTGTGTGGATTTTCCGTATGAATATGGTGGACACCGTGGTGTTCGTCGGCCATTCGGATGGCTTCGCGCAGCAGTGCGTTTATACCTTTTTTCTGGCGGGCTACGGTGGGGATGAACGGCATTTTCAGGCGCCGTTCCAGTTCCTTGATGTCCAGATGGCTGCCGCTACTTTCCAATTCGTCATACATGTTGAGTGCGCCCACCAAGGGTTGTTTGCGCTCCTTTAGTTGCAGGGTGAGCAACAGGTTGCGTTGCAGGTTGGTGGCATCGATCACGTTGATGACTGCATCGATGTCTCCTTCTTCAAGTTCATGATCCACATAGGCTTCTTCCGGACTGAATGCACGTAGCGAGTAGGTGCCGGGGAGGTCGATGATACGCAGTTTGCGTCCCTCGAAGGTGATGTGTCCGATGATGCTTCTCACGGTCACTCCGCTGTAGTTTCCCGTGTGTTCGTGTCCGCCCGAGGCTGCATTGAACAGTGATGTCTTGCCGCAGTTGGGATTGCCCACCAAGGCCAGAGTCAGTTCATCGTCTGCCTTTTTAGTGGTGCTTGATGTTCCGGAGCAGGAACAGAGTGAAGCATGAGTTTCGCGGGGGCGGATGGGATGTGCCGGTTTGTCGTGCAGATGTAGTGTGTGTGCTTTGATGGGGTCTTCGCTGTGCCCGGCTATCGTTTCCTCTGTTGTTTGTGCAGACAGGTTTACGGTTATATTCCGGGCTTCCTCGCGTCGGAGTGCGATGTGGCTATCCATGATTTCAAACACGATGGGGTCGCCGGTGGGGGCTGTGAACAACTGTCGGATGGACTGTCCTTTTGTGAAGCCCATCTCGCCCAATCGTGCACGGAACGCACCTGTGCCCTGTATCTGCGTGATAACGGCTGTTTCCCCTTGGGGAAGAGCTGCCAAATTTGTTGTTTTCAAATCCTGTTCCACTGTTTTGTTCCGGTTTGGTTCAACCTGCAAAGATATGTATTCCGTGTGGGAAGACCAATACTCAGAAATAATGATTTATGGATCACTCTCCGCCTGCCCGTGTTTCTCAGAAAAGGGGAACGGAGCCGACGGCTTTTTCACCGGCGACAAGACCGATGCCTTTTTGACTGATGGCGATGCACTCCATCTCCACGAGCCAGCCGGGACGACAGACGGGAGCCTGGACGAAAATCATTGGTGTGAGGGGCATCAACTGTCTCAGGGTGCGCTCCACCGAAGGATAGTCTGCGGCGTCTCTCAGATAGACGATGGCTTGCATGATGTCTTGGCCGTTGGTTCCGCGTTCGGCAAGCAGTGCTTCGATGTTTTCCCACATCCGTCGGGTTTGTGCCTCTACGTTCAGGGGGTGTACAATCTCTCCCCGGTTGTTGATGCTGGCCGTTCCGCTGATAAACAGATGGGTGCGGTCGGCATAAGTTACGGCTGTCCCACGTTCGAAGGTGACTCCGTATTCATGAGTGGGGTTGAGGTGAGTGGGCGCATGCAGATAGGATATTTGTGCGGGTTGTAGTCCGGCTATGGCATAGGCGTCCATGTGCACCAGTGCGTGCGGATGGCTTCCTTTACCCTCGATGCCGGTGCTGGCTATGTAGTGGGTGTCCGGGGTGAGTCCGTTGGCGGTGAACAATTCGCGACGTGCTTTCACGAGTCCGGCATAGTGGAGATCAATGTCCCTCACGTAGAACCACGTGCGGATGCAGTGGTCGGTGAGGCTGGCGCCCCGTGCGTTCAGGTCGTCCATATAGCGGTTTAGGATGTGTCGGGTCTGTTGTTCGGACGATTCCTCGCGGTGCTCAAGGTTGGCCGACCAGATATGGGTCAGTCCGTTGTGGGTCCATAGTGTCTCGCCGGGGCGGAGCGTCAGTTGTTGTGTGTCGTCGGCGTCTGCGGTGCGGACGGCATACAGCCACAGGGCGGCCTTCCCGCCGTTCAGCGGGCTTTGTCCGATGACGGAACAGGCTCCTTGTGTTTCTTTTCTGGCATAGGCCAGGACGGGATATTGGTTGGTGATGTCGCTGAGGAATATCCTTTGCCAAATCACGGTGTAGGGCTTCTGATTGGCGGGCGTGGTCAGTTGGCGCACGGTTTCGTCCAGCAGTGTGAGTGCTGTCTCGAGGTCAACGCCCGGTTGCAGTCGCAGGCAGGCGTGTAGTTCCTCCACGGTACCGGTGTCGCCATACACTGCGGTTTCACCCTCGATGCGAGGGTCTGTGCCGACTATGGTGCGGCGATGAATCATGTGGTTGGTGGGCTCCATGATAAAGATGTTTTCATTTTTCAGGCCGCAAGTTCCGAAAAAAAACGGAAATGCGAGTACAGAATCTTTACTATATAATAAAAACAGGCGTTCGCTTTGAAGATGTGGAGCCCAAGGGTAAATACAGACAACATGCGTATGGTGAAAATACCTAACTTGGGTGATTGCGTATTTCATTAAAAAGTGTTTTCTTTGCCTTTTGTTATTCAAGGAATATAGTAGTTATGGCAGAGAAGTATAAGCAGACCGACCGCATGAGCGATATCATCAGTGACGATTACCGGTTGTTACAGGTTATTAGTCGGTTTGGTCTGACTTTGGGATTTGGCGACCAGACTGTGGCTTCGGCATGTGAGGCCAGTGGGGTGGACACCGACACGTTTTTGGCCGTAGTGAGCTTTATCAAGTCCAACGGTAGGGTGAATGTGGGCGAAATGGTGGAAAACATTTCGGTGAAGGCAATGGTGAGGTATTTGCAAAATTCCCACACCTATTTCGTGGATTTCCGTTTGCCTTCCATACGGCGCAAATTGATAGAATCCATCGATTGTTCGGCCCGCAATCAGATTGCCTTTCTCATACTGAAGTTTTACGATGAGTTTGCGGCAGAGGTCGGTCGGCACATGGAGTATGAAAACAAGTATATCCACTCCTATGTCAATGGACTGTTGGCCGGGAAAAAGCCCGATGAAACGGAGAATATCTACACGCTTGTGCATCAACACCACGACAACCATGCCTCCATCGAGAAGAGCCTCTCCGAGCTGAAAAGCATCATCATCAAGTACTATCCCAGCGACAGCAACAGTTCGTTGCTCAACGATGTGTTGATGGACTTGTATATCACGGAGGAGGATCTCTTCAGCCACTGCTATATGGAAGATACGCTTTTTGCCGAGGCTGTTCATCAGTTGGAAGAGGAGTGTCTGCGCAAGGCCGAGACGGAACCGTCTGCGGAGGAAGACAGTATGCCTCAGGATAACAATGGCACTGGCGGATTGAGCGAGCGTGAGCGCGAGGTGATTGTGTGTGTGGTGAAGGGGATGTCCAACAAGGAAATTGCTGAGCAATTGTTTATTTCAGTGAATACTGTGATGACCCATCGTCGCAACATCAGCCGGAAATTGCAGATTCATTCTCCAGCCGGCTTGACCATTTATGCCATTGTGAACGGGCTGATCACATTGGAGGAAATTAAAATATAGCGGTGGAATCACCTGTTTCTCAAAAAAACATAGCAGATATGAATCGTATAGGTGTGTTTTGTTCGGCGTCGGACAGGTTGGACGCTGTTTACTACGAGCGGGCGGAAGCAGTGGGGCATTGGCTGGGTGCTCATGGCAAGGTGCTGATTTATGGAGGAGCTAATTCAGGCATCATGGAGCGGTTGGCTTGTGCCACAAGAACTGCGGGCGGTCATGTGGTGGGGGTAGTGCCTTCCATTCTTGAGCATAAGCGTCGTGTGAGTGCGTATGTAGACGAGGTGATACCCTGCACAGACCTGAACGATCGCAAGGCATTGATGGTGGAACAAAGTGACATTCTGGTCGCGCTGCCCGGCGGCGTAGGCACATTGGACGAAATATTCACCGTGTTGGCAGCCCATTCCATCGGATATCATCACAAGAAGGTGGTGCTCTACAACGAGGGTGGTTTTTGGGATCGGTTGTTGCAAATGCTGGCCGGTATGGACGAAGAGAATTTTATGAACACCCCTTTGGTCAACAGTTTGATTGTGGTGAATTCATTGGATGAGTTGGCCGCCTTGCTTGCTTGACGCAACGTCTCTCTTTTCCTTTATTCGTTCAGGCATTTCTCCAGTTCCTGGCGCAGTTGTAGTCCCAATTGAGGGTCGATGCTGTTGTTGAGGCTGGTGCATACGTTGGCGGCAAATTGTTGTCCGTAGCCGACCAACTGTCTCCATTGCTCTTCCTGCAGATGGATCAATCTGTCCCGCTTCGCCTTTTCCCGAACCAGACCGTATACAAATCCGGCATTGAAGTTGTCCCCGGCTCCCACTGTGCTCACCGAAGTAACGGGGGTGACGGGGATGGAGAACAAGTCCTTGGGCGTGCACACCACCGTCGGCTTATCACCGTCGGTGTAGATAAACAGCGGGCAGAAGGGGGCGATGTGGCGGTGATAGACCGAGGCGGCATCATGAGTTCCGTACATGATGTGGCAATCCTCTGCCGAAGCTCTTACCACGGTGCTCAGTCGGAAATTCTCTTGCAAGGCAGGTGTCAGTTCGTCCAGTTCGTGACGATGACTGCTGCGGAAATTCAGGTCGTAGTAGAGTATGGCCCCCTGTTTCCGACCCAGTTGCAACAGATCAAGCACCTGCCGGCGTGTGGAAGCGCAAATGGCGTAGTAGGATCCGAATACCAGAATGTCGTCTGCAGTCATGTCCGGTTGTTCGGATAGTTTAAACGGGCGTGGAGGCTGCTTGAAAAACAGATAATCGGCATCGTTGTTTTCATTGAGATAAGCCAGAGATACGGAAGAGCGGCCGCCGGGTCTCCGGTATACATACTCGGTGTGTACACCGTTCTGTTGCAGAAAGTCTACAATCTGCTGTCCGATCCGGTCCTCTCCCGTCTCACCCACAAACCATACCGGCAACCCAGCCCGGCTCATGGACACGACGGCATTGAAAGCCGATCCGCCGGGTACGGCTGCCGTGGGTTGCGATCCTCTGAAAAGTATGTCCAGAATAGTTTCACCGGTTCCGATAATCTTGCGCATGATTTTGTCTATGGTAGGTTTGACGCTACAAACTTACGATAAAAATCGGAAAAGACTATGTGATGGACTCATTATCCGTTATTTTTCCCTACCTTTGCCGATGAATTAATAAAGTAGACTTATATTGAAAACATTTGAAGAGCTTGGTGTCTCATCGGAGATCAGACAAGCTATTGAAGAGCTGGGATACGAGCATCCCATGCCGGTGCAAGAGCAGGTAATTCCTTTTTTATTAGGTGAAAACAATGATGTGGTGGCCTTGGCGCAGACTGGAACTGGCAAAACTGCGGCCTACGGACTGCCTGTCTTGCAGAAAATTGATGCCGGGCGGAAGACCCCGCAGGCCGTAATCCTTTCGCCCACAAGAGAACTCTGCTTGCAAATTGCTGACGATTTGGAGGCATATTCAAAATATTTGCCGGGAGTGCGTGTGCTTCCTGTATATGGCGGTGCGAGCATCGAGCATCAGATACGCGCACTGAAACGCGGAGTGCAGGTGATTGTGGCTACGCCCGGTCGTCTGATAGACTTGATGGAACGCAAGGTGGCCACGCTGGACGAGGTGGTGAATGTCGTGCTCGATGAGGCCGATGAAATGTTGTCTATGGGTTTCACCGAGAGTATAGACCGCATATTGGCCGGTGTGCCCGAGGTGCACAACACACTGCTTTTCTCGGCCACCATGAGCCGGGAGATAGAGCGTATATCGAAGAGCTATCTGCGCGATGCCCGGGAGATAGTGGTGGGATCGCGCAACGAGGGAGCCGAGAATGTAAATCATGTGTACTACCTCGTACAGGCAAAGGACAAGTACTTGGCATTGAAACGTGTGGTGGACTATTATCCGAAAATATACGCCATCATATTCTGCCGCACGCGATTGGAGACGAAAGAAGTGGCGGACAAACTGATTCAGGACGGATACAATGCGGATGCCCTGCACGGCGAATTGTCGCAGCAGCAGCGCGATCTCACCATGCAGAAATTCCGTCAGCACCGCACGCAATTTCTGGTAGCCACGGATGTGGCGGCACGCGGACTGGACGTAGACGATCTGACTCACGTGATTAATTACGGAATGCCCGATGATATTGAGAATTACACCCATCGCAGTGGGCGTACGGGGCGTGCCGGAAAGAAGGGAACGAGTATCTGTATCATCCATGTGCGTGAACGGAGCAAGATACGTGAGGTGGAGAAAGTCATCGCCAAACAATTTGTGAAAGGCGAATTGCCCAGCGGAAAGGATATTTGTGCCAAGCAGTTGTATAAGGTAATCGACGACATCGAGCGTGTGGAAGTGGATGAGGAGGAAATTGCCCAGTTTCTGCCTGAGGTATACCGCAAGCTGGAGTGGTTGGACAAGGAGGATCTGATCAAGCGTGTGGTCAGTCGGGAGTTCGGTCGTTTCCTGCAATACTATGCCAATGCTCCCGAGATAGAAGAACCGGCAGAGAAAGCCGCAAAAGGCAAGGGAGATCGCGGCAAGAAAGGCGGTAGCCGAACAGCGGAGGCCGGTTATTCCCGTCTGTTCCTCAATTTGGGAAAGATGGACGGTTTCTATGCCAAGGAAGTGATGAAACTGGTCAACGAGCATGTTCCCGGCAAGGTGGAGATAGGCCGCATCGACCTGATGAAGAATTTCTCATTTTTTGAGGTGCCAGAGGAGGATACCGACCGTGTGGTTTCGGCTTTTGACAACGTGAAAGTAAAAGGACGTCGTGTGGTGGTGGATGCATCATCGTCTGTCGAAGGCGCTCCGGCAGCCGACAGGAAGGGCAAGCGCGGTAGCAAGAGCACCGGACGCGATAAGAAAGAAAGCGGACGCAAGCCGACGGACAGGAAGACGGCAAGACGAGCGGAAGGAAAACCCAGCCGGGAGGAGCGTGGCTACACGGCTCCGCGTGGCAGAAAGACCAAGGACGATTGGAAGAAATTCTTTGAGCCGGATTACAAGGAATTGTCCGGTCCGGAACCCGACTTCAGCGAGGAAGGCTGGGCACGTCGTTATCCGAAAAAACAATAAAGGCCGGGGCGGATTTTCCCAAAGCGAAAAGACCACAGACGCACGATGGAATTCATAGCGTCTGTGGTCTTTTTAATTGGCCGGTTATCACATTTCCGGTGTTTTCCGCCTTATTGCTCGTTGCTGAACATGGGATCCCAGGCCGGCAGGCGCACAGGTTTCTCCTTGAGCAGTTTCAGCATGTCGGCTGTACAATATTTCTTGTTGACTACCAGACGGAACATATACTCGTTGAACCATTCGTCGGTCATGATCAGGAAACCGTTGTGGCCGTAGCTGGGGCCCCAGCTGTTCTCTACTTTCCACTTTTGGGGCTGTCCGTCGGCATCCAGATCCACGGCTGTCAGTGTCATGGCGTGAGAGCTACCGCTGTCAAACGTCTGTATACGCTGTTTCTTATTCATGCCGAAGGAGGTGTTGAACAGACTTCCGTAGTCGTAGTTTTTCAAGTCGAGCATACCGTTTTTGCTGTTGAGGTGTTTGCCCACATCACAGCTGAAATACATCATCGTGCTGTCTTTAAGGCTGGCAATGGCGGCTTGTTTGATATCCTCAATGGGCAGGTTGAGATACAGCCAGTTGTGTCCGTCATAAGTGTGACGGTCGTAGTCGATCTCATACACTTTGTTATACGGCCGTGTGGGGTCGTTCATCAGCATCACGTAGTTGGCATACAGATCCTCACCTCCGCACACCTCTTTGTAGAAACTCATCGGAGTGTAGGTCTTGGGTTCGCTCAGTGTTTTGCCTTTTATTGTGGGAGCCCACGTGAAAGTGGCGGGAGGTTCGCCATAGGCCAGAACGAGCATGCGGTACACCGTTTTCATCATTTCCACCTTGTGCTGTTCCAATGTGCGTTCCGAAGCGCCGTTTGCGCTCTCTTCGCGCAGGGTGATGCCAAATTCGCGCAGTTTGCGCTTGAGCAGTGTGTTGAACTCGCTTGTGTTGTTGCTGTTGTGTGTCTCGGCCATTACTTCGCGCGGGACGAGTCCGTATTTCATCACCAGATCCGAAATACCGGTATATTGTCCTCCGTCGCTCAGGGGATTGCGGAACAACCATTCCACCGTTTTGTCTTCCAGCGGACTCTTTCGGGTGTCTATGATGCCTTGTAGAAACAGGTTACTCTTCTCCAACTGGTCGTAGAAGAACAGATAGACATGAGAGAAATGGAAGTTGGGCATGCCCAATTGCTCTCCCACACGTGCGCGGATGACATTGGTGCCCGTGAAGAGCCAGCAACGTCCGCTGCTTTTTTGATCGGTGATGCCCGAACTATTTACCGAGGTGCTGAACCAGGTGTCGGGAGTGGCGGTGTTTTCCTGGTTCAAGGCCAGTGTCTTCAACGAATTGGCGCTGATGGCATTGCGCAGGGCCTTGTCGGCAGCTGTCCCCTCATAGGCGGAAGACAGCGTCTGCAGGACATCGGGGGTCAGCGCCTTCTGGGCATGAACTGATCCTGAAGCCAGCAGTAGGCTGAGGTACCATAGTTTTTTGTTCATATTTATCGGAATTTGTTTCAAATACAAAGATATATAAAATATCCATGACGGAGGGGCAGGCAGGAATCTTTATTCCTGTCTTTTGTGAAAAACAGAGAAGGATGCGACTTGAGGGAAAAGCCAGTCGCATCCTTCTCAGGATTAAGTTTCCGGTCGGATACTACCCTTACGGAAGCAGGATTTTCACCGTGCGCTGTTGACCGTCGGCGCACTGGATGTCTACCACGTAGGTGCCGCGTGTCATGCTGCTGATGTCAATCACATTCGCATTTTTGCATTCGGCCATTATCTTGCCGTCCATACTGTTCACGGTAATGCTCTTGACGGGAGCTTCGCTCTTCACGGTCAGTTTGCCGTTTTCAGCCTGCAGTCCGATGGTGGAAGCCTTTTCAGCCGTTGTACCGATGCCGGTAAAGTTGGTGTAATGCTCGATGCGGAACTGGTAGCTTTCGTTGCGCTCCATAGACTTTCTGGAGATACGGTCGCCATTGACATACCAATAGTCGGTTCCGGCCTCGCCGGCATTCTGGATGGAGAAGCGGCCGTCGAACTCGGTCATGGTGTATGTGTTCCATGTGGCATCGTAGCTGTTTGTTCCGAAGTTGCCCAATTCATTGACGTATCTGTTGTCGGATGTGCTGACCAGTTTGAAACGTCCGGTTGAGGCATCGATGGAGAATTTCCACACCTGGCTGCGTATCACGTTGCTTTCTCTGGTCTTGAAGGTGGGAGTACCTCCGCTCTTGTTCGGATTGGTGTTGGTGAGGACATTGCCGTTTTCGTCCAGTATATAGTACATCTCGTTCTCGATGATGACCGGATGGCTGACGGGACCTTCGGTGGGGACAATCTCAAAGATGAAGTTGCTGTATTCGATAGCGTTGCTTGACCCTTGGTTGATACGCGTGTCGTTGGCTGTCCAGAACTTATCGCCGGAGCGTCCTGCATTCTGAATGGCGTACCGGCCGTTCATGCGATACATGTTGTAGGTGTGCCATACAGCCTCGTAGGGGTTGTTGTCACCGGCGCTGAATGCACCGTACTCGTTGATGTAACGGTTGTCTTTCACATTGACAATCTTGTATCGCTCGGTTTCCAGATCCCAGGAAATCGTCCATTCCTGACGGGTGGGGTTGATCAGGTCTTTGTCTGCCTGGAACACGGGATTGCCGCCCACCGTGCCTGCGTTCGGATTGCTGAGATACTTTCCGTTGTACATGATGTAGTAGGAACCGTCCTCAAGCAATACGGCGGGGAATACGTCCAGCCGGTAGTCGTATTTGTGCTTGTACTCCTGTATGAGAATGGCCTGATACTTTTTGATGAACGGTTCGACAACCACTTCGGCCACAGCGGGATTCACTTTCATGATGGAACCGTCGAAGTCGCGGGACATAACGGCCTTTTGCGCCTGTTCCAGCTCGGCAATCTTCAGGTAATCCTCGATAAAGGCTTCTTTGTTGTCGTCGTTCAGGTGGGCAAACAGATTCATGACCAGTTTACCGCGCTGGCTGATAATCTTCATCACCTGTACCCACGGTGTGATTTCGGCTGTCAGTTCCGGTTGGTCTGTGTTGGCGAGCAGTTCGTCCGAAGCTTGTATCATGCGTTCAAACTCAGCGTTGAATGCAGCGATGGCTTCGGCGTTGTAGCCTTCATCCAATGTCGTTGTATATCGGTCTACGAGAGCTTTGAATGCAGGCGATTCGTTCGTTCGGCGCAGCCCGTGTGTGTTGGTTCCCAGGTCCACATTGTTTTCACAGAACAGTTTGAATGCATCGGCGTGTTCAGGCATCAGGTAGCGGATGGCGCGTTCCCACGAAGCATCGGAGTCATACTGGGTCATGTTCCATGTGTAGTCGGCAATGCTATAGAGCGACACCTTGGAGGCTTCGGCATATTCCATCGGGTTGGATGTATATCCGCTCACCATATCCGCAATGTCAAGGTCGTTGCCGAAGGTGGGACCCATCAGCAGATGGCGTCCGCAATAGTCCGTCACGGGGTAGTTGAGCCAGATGTAGGCCTTGCGTCCAATGCGCGGGTTGATGTATTCCAGGTCCGACTTATTGATGAAGTCAACCACGGAGTTTCCTGTCCACATGATACGTACGTCCTCATACATGTTGTCGCGCAGTTCGAAGTGGTAGGTGTTTCCCGACCATGCCCGGTTGTATTCCGTGGGGCACATGATGAGCGGTTGTATGTCGTCGTGCTTCTTCACGAATTCGTCCGTCACATAATTCAGCAGCTGTGCCTGTTTCTCTCCGCGTGCACCCTCGCCGCTGATGTCGTCGAAGAAGATGGCGAATGAGCGTACTCCCAGTTCGTACATGCTTTCCAGCTTGTTGACTACATTCAGAGAGTCGGCGTTGTTCCATTGGATGCTCACACCGGGATGGAGCGCCCACACGAAGTTCACCTTGTTTCGGTGTGCGGCTGCCACCAGCTCCTTCATCTGTTGCGCTTTGTCTGCCGGATAGTTCTCACGCCATTTGGAGCGGTGGTAAGGGTCGTCTTTCGGGCCATAGATGTAGACGTTCATCTTGTTGGCACCATAAAACTCAAATTGGCGGATACGGTCGGTCTGACTCCAGTTGTTGCCGTAGAATCCTTCCACGACACCGCGTTCGGCTACATCGGGATAGTCGCTGACCGTCACGCTCATCACTTCCGGCTGGCTGGCTACCTGAAGGAATGACTGAACGCCATAGAATGTGCCTTGTCCGTCGTTTCCGGCAATAACAACCTTGCCCGGTTCCACTTTAAGATAGTATCCCTCGCTCTTTTCCGGGATGAGGCTTTCGTAGCCTGCAACGGCTTCATCACCCCGTTCGCCGATGACAATCTCCACATCGCCGCCCGTCGTGGTAAAATGGGATTTCAGTACATTGACCGCCTCTGTGTCTGCAGTCTCTTCACCTGTCAGCGTGAATGATGTAGCCTTGTCGAAAGCCTTGCTCCCCCATTCGATGCTTTGTGGAAGCGGGGAAATGGTAACGGTCTGGGCTGTTGCTGTACCCAGAATGCCCGTCAATAGCCCCAAGGACGCTAATGTTTTGATTCTCATAAAAGAAATTTTAAGATAAAAGATTAATTAAGTTTGGGACAAAAATAAGTCTTTTTTGTGATAAAATCTTGTTTCCTAAAGGAAAATATATTGCAATGCGACGATTTTACGATATGGGAATGTCTTGATGGACGGGAAAGGATGTGTGAAACGACAAAGGGTGCATGTCGGGCGACGGCCCGGCATACACCCTTTGTGGGGGAAAGTCGGTTACAACTTTATTTGAGATATTCGCTCCAGTCGGTGAGGCGCATGTCTCCTTTGCGGATAAACGTATCGTGCATGGCGAAGGCGGCAGACAGGCAATGGTGGGTGTGTCCCTTGAACTTATCGGCATGCTTCAGATAGTCGAGCAGCATCGGGCGGTAGTCCGGGTGAGCCACCTTGATGAGTTCCTGGGCCTTCTGCATGTCGCTCTTGCGGCGCAGGTCGGCTACTCCGTATTCCGTGATGACGGCGTCTATGAAGTGGTTGGTATGGTCTATGTGGCTGGCAAAAGGCACAATGCTGCTGATGGCACCACCCTTGGTGGTGGAACCGCAGGTAAAGATGCTTAGGTATGCATTGTTGGTGAAGTCGGCTGAACCGCCTATGCCATTCATCATCTTGGTGCCGCAGATTTTGGTGGAATTTACATGGCCGTAGATGTCCACCTCTATCGCCGTGTTGAGCGAGCACACACCGATGCGGGCAATCACTTCCGGGCAGTTGGATATTTCAGAGGGACGCAACACGAGTTTGTCCTTGAAGAAGTCCATGTCGTTGTAGATACCTTGCAGACACTCGTTGGTGACAGTGAGCGAGCAGGCCGAAGCCGACAGCACACGGCCGTCGCGCATCAGTTGCACCGGTGCGTCTTGCAGCACTTCGGTGTAGATGTTGAAGTTGGGCACTTCCGGACACTGGCCCAATGCGCCGAGCACGGCATTGGCGCCACTGCCCACACCGCTCTGCAGATTGAGGAAGGTGGGAGGTATCTTGCCGCAACGCATGTTGGCCAGCAGAAAGTCGGCCACGTTCTGTCCGATCTGCGAGGTGATGGGATCCGGATCCTTGAAAGCACGTGCTTCGTCCGGCACGTTGCATTCCACGACGCCGGCGATCCGTCGGCTGTCCACTTCAATATAAGGTTTGCCGATACGGTCGTTGGCTTTGGTGATCATGATGGGGGTGCGGAAAGGGTGGTCTTCAATCTCGTAAACATCATGAATGCCCATGCAGCTCTTGCTGTGGAAGGCATTCAGTTCGATGATGATGCCCTTTTGTGCCAGTCGGCAGATGGTGGGGCTGATGCCACCGGCTGCTGTCAGATAAATGCGCGTTTTGTCTCCGGCCTGTTCCAGTTCGCAAGCCTCGATGATGGCCCAGTCCACTTTGCCAAGATATCCTTGGCGAATCTGGGTGGCCATGTTGGACAGGTTGAGGTCTGAATAAGACAATTCGTTGTTGTTGACATGTTTGCGGAAGTCGGGGTTTGTCGTGTAGGGCGCTCTGAAACGGATGGCCTGTGCGTTGGTCAATGCACCGTCGCAACTTTGTCCCGTGGAAGCTCCCGTCAATACGTTGACTTTGAAATCTTTTCCTTCTTCATGTTCGTGCTCTGCCTTCCGGGCTATTTCAGCCGGAACACATTTGGGGGCACCGGCCGGCGTGAAACCGCTCAGACCGATTGTGTCACCATTGGTGATAAGCGATGCTGCTTCTGCAGCAGAAAAACGGTTATAATTCATATGCTTTTACGGTTGGTTTTCATTGAATGACATCGTGACAAAGTTATAGTTTTTTTTTGTAAGAAGGAAAAATCTATAGGTTTTTAGTAGTGGAAACATGGGTAGGTTGCTATATTTCTGAACGGCAAAATTACAGGATTGTATGACAGATATGACAGATATGACACATTCTTTTATAACTTTCGCGAGAAAAAAAGTAAGTCCGCCACCCTTTAAAGGGGTGCCCAATTACTTTTTTCACTTTAAAAAGTTTGCAAAATAGGTGTCATATCTGTCATACATGACATAATAAATCTGTTTGTCAGGTATTTGCAATGACACATATTTTTCTCACAAAATCAACGAACATTCATGAAAACTCCCGATTTCCACATCCGGCGCACGCTTGCACTTATGAAATTCCTGAAAAGTCAGGCCGGCCAAAGCCGTATGTCGGCTGACGGAATGAACCCACCGGTGCCGCCCCCTCCACGGATGTCTTTGGCAGACCGACCGGAGTGGCTCGTTACGTGTAACGAAGCTCCTTCAGTATGTGTAACGAAGCTTCTTCAGTATGTGTAATGAAGATCCTTAAGTACATGTAATGAAGCACCTTAAATACGTGTAACGAAGCACCTTCAGTATGTGTAACGAAAGAATCCCGGCATGCGCGTTGAAGGCGGAGGAGGAAAAGAAAAAGGGGGCTTCACAGCTCCCTTTTCTGAAACTAAACCTTAACTATGAAAAAATCTAATGTTTTTTACATTTGATGTGCAAATTTGCTTCTTTTGCCTAATTTTACCAAATCTTTTTCCGTATAAATGCAGCTCGTTACGATTCTTTAACACAATAATGCGGTTTTACCGAAGAATCATCTTTGTATTCCCTACGCGCGGGCGATTTATTTTGGTATCTTTGCAGGCAAAATTCAGAAAAGGATGAAGAAACTATTGATAGAGACCTATGGATGCCAGATGAACGTGGCGGACAGTGAAGTCGTGGCGTCGGTGATGAAGATGGCCGGATATGAGGTCTGCGGGGAGTTGGATGAGGCGGATGCCGTATTTCTGAACACCTGTTCTGTGCGAGATAACGCCGAACAGAAGATTATCCATCGGCTGGAGACGCTCCATGCCATGCGCCGGAAGGGCCGGAAACTGATTTTGGGTGTGTTGGGCTGTATGGCCGAACGTGTGAAGGACGGTCTGCTCAATGAGCATCATGCCGATCTGGTGGCCGGTCCGGACGCCTATCTGTCTTTGCCTGATCTGATAGCTCAGGTGGAGGCCGGACAAAAAGCAATCAACATAGAACTTTCCACCACGGAGACCTATCGCGAGGTGGTGCCCGAACGCGTGTGCGGCAACCGTATCTCCGGATTCGTAAGCATCATGCGTGGATGCAACAACTTCTGTCACTATTGTATCGTTCCCTACACACGTGGCCGTGAACGTAGTCGGGATGTGGAGAGCATCCTGACCGAAGTGAGGGATCTGGCTGCCCGGGGGTATAAGGAGGTGACGTTGCTGGGACAGAATGTGAACAGCTATTCATGGCAGGCCAGTGAGGGCGAAGAGAAGGTCTCGTTTCCCGCTCTGTTGCGTGCGGTGGCCCGTGCGGTTCCCGGAATGCGTGTCCGGTTCACTACCAGTCATCCCAAGGATATGAGCGATGAGACCTTGCGTGTGATTGCCGGGGAACCGAATGTGTGCAGGCATATCCATCTGCCTGTGCAGAGCGGTAGCAACCGTGTGCTGAAACTGATGAACCGCAAATACACCCGCGAGTGGTATCTGGATCGTGTGGCGGCAATACGCCGGATCGTACCGGACTGCGGGCTGTCTACGGATATATTTGCCGGCTATTGTTCGGAAACGGAAGAGGAACATGCCGAGTCCCTGTCGTTGATGCGCGAGTGTGCCTACGACAGCGCTTTCATGTTCAAATATTCCGAGCGTCCGGGCACCTATGCGTCCAAGCATCTGCCCGACGATGTGTGTGAAGAAACCAAGGTGCGCAGACTGAACGAACTGATTGCTCTGCAGAATGAGCTGTCGGCCGAAAGCAACCGCCGATGCGAGGGACGGGAGTATGAGGTGCTGATCGAAGGCGTGAGCAAGCGCTCCGGTGAGCAACTGTTCGGTCGGACGGAACAGAACAAGGTGGTGGTTTTCGACCGTTCCGGTTGCCGCATCGGTCAGTTTGTGCGTGTCCGTGTCACGGAGAGCTCTTCGGCCACGCTCAAAGGCGAGGTGGTGGGCTTGCCGTATGATACGGTGGGAAATACCTTGCTGGGATGAGCGGCCGGACGGTCTGCAAGCGAGGTCAAGAGAAGTTTTTTCATAACGGGAATTAGAGTATGAGTAAGAAAAAAAGGCGGGGATTTACGGGGATGCAGTTATTCACGTCCTGTATCAGCACAACGATGGTGCTTGTGCTTATTGGTTTGGTGGTCTTTTTCATGTGCACGGCACGCAGCTTGTCCGACAGCGTGAAAGAAAACCTGACGGTCACCTTGCTGTTGAACGATGATGCCACTTCCGCCGAGATAAAGCGTTATGAGGCCTATCTGGGCACAGAGGCGTTTGTCAACAAAGTGGTGTATGTGTCGAAAGAACAGGCGCTGAAGGAACAGACGGAAGCCATGGGCAGTGACCCGACCGAGTTCTTGGGAGCCAATCCCTTTTCGGCCACAATGGAAATCACCTTGAATGCGGACTATGCCAATTCCGACAGCCTGTGCTGGATCACCGGCAGGTTCAAGTCCGGCAAGCTGGTGAGTGATGTCGTGTATCAACAGGATCTGATGGACAACCTGAACGAGAACCTCCGTAAGCTCGGTTTCGTTCTGCTCCTGCTGGCCTCGTTGCTGATGTTTGTTTCGTTCGGACTGATCAGCAGCACAATCCGCCTGTCCATCTATTCCCATCGTTTCCTGATTCACACGATGAAACTGGTGGGTGCCAGTTGGGGGTTCATCCGTCGGCCGTTTGTCTGGCGCAGCATGGGCATCGGTTTGGTGTCGGCCGTGTTGGCCAACGTGCTGCTGGTTGGTGGCATTCAGGTGCTTGTCCGTTACGATGCGGCCTTGGCGGAGTTTGTGACCGTGCGCAACGAATGGATTATGGTCGGTTCGGTTGCGGCATTCGGTTTGTTGATGACCCTGTTGTGTTCCTATGTGTCTGTCAATCGCTATTTGCGGATGAGAGAGGATGAAATGTATGAAGTATAATCAAAAAAAGTAACTATGGATAAAAGGAATTTTGCTTTCGACAGAGTGAATTTTATATTGTTGGCTGTTGGGATGATCATTGTCATTATCGGTTTCATCCTGATGTCCGGTCAGGGAAGCAGTGAGGAATATTTCAATCCCGAGATATTCAGCGTGCGTCGTATCAAGGTAGCTCCGGTGGTTTGTCTCTTCGGTTTTCTGTTCATGATATACGGGATCCTGCACAAACCGGCAGAGAAGGAGACTCCGGCGGAGGATAAGACAACGGAATCTTCACCAGTCACAGAGGAGTAGTCGATGAACGGAATAGAAGCTTTGTTGATGGGACTGTTGCAGGGGCTCACCGAGTATCTTCCGGTGAGCAGCAGCGGTCATCTTACGATAGCCTCCCACTTTTTCGGCATCGACGGAGAGGCTAACCTGACATTTACCATTGCGGTGCATGTGGCGACGGTGTTCAGCACATTGGTGATGTTGCGTGAAGAGATTATGTGGATATTCCGCGGCTTGTTCCGTTGGGACGGCAACGGGCTCAATCATGAACAGCGCTATGCGGTCAACATCCTGGTGTCGATGATACCGGTGGGTATTGTAGGTGTCTGCTTCAAGGATCAGGTTGAGGCCATATTTGGTAGCGGCTTGTTTGTGGTGGGATGCTGCCTGCTGGTGACGGCTTTGCTGCTCGCCTTCTCTTATTATGCCAAGCCTCGTGCCAAGGAGAATATATCTTTGCGGGATGCGTTTCTCATCGGTCTGGCTCAGGCGGTGGCCGTATTGCCGGGGGTGTCCCGTTCCGGTTCCACTATTGCCACCGGACTGTTGCTGGGCAACAGCAAGACCCGTCTGGCGCAATTTTCATTCCTGATGGTGATTCCTCCCATTCTCGGTGAGGCATTGCTGGATGTGATCAAGGCTCTGAAGGACGGAGCGGCGGCGACGTCCTCCGCCGACATGTCGTTTTCGGCGTTGGCCATAGGTTTTGTGGCGGCCTTTGTGTCCGGTTGTGTGGCCTGCAAATGGATGATCAACGTCGTGAAGAAAGGCAAACTCATCTACTTTGCCTTGTATTGCGCCGTGGTAGGCGTCTCTTTGATAATCTCTACATATATATAATATGGCGGAGCATAAATGTGTGGATTTTCAAGAAGGGCAGGTGCTGTGCTTCGACAAGCCCTATGGGTGGACGTCTTTTGCATTGGTGGCCAAGATACGCTACCAACTGTGCCGGAAGATGCAGGTGAAGAAACTGAAAGTCGGTCATGCGGGGACATTGGATCCATTGGCCACCGGGGTGCTGGTGCTGTGTACCGGGCGAGCCACAAAACGTATAGATGAGTTGCAGGCTCACACCAAGGAGTACGTCGCTACCCTGCGGCTGGGAGCGACAACCCCATCATTCGACATGGAAAAACCGGTGGATGCGGAATATCCCACGGAGCACATCACCCGCGAGGCCGTGGAGGAAGTGCTGAAGACATTTGTGGGCACGATAGAGCAGGTGCCGCCGGCTTTCTCGGCCTGCAAGGTGGATGGCAACCGTGCCTACGACCTTGCCCGCAAAGGACAGGAGGTGAACTTGAAACCGAAGATTCTGGTCATTGACGAACTTGAACTGCTGCGTTGCGATCTGCCGGAGATTGAGATCCGCGTGGTATGCAGCAAGGGCACCTATATCCGTGCATTGGCCCGCGACATCGGTCAGGCGTTGCAGAGCGGTGCCTATCTGACGGCGCTGAGACGCACACGCGTCGGCGATGTCAGGGTGGAGGACTGTATGACGGTGGAGGACTTTCCGTTCTGGCTGGAAGAACAAACAATTAGTAATTCATAAATTAAAAGATAAATACATGAAACTGTCACAATTTAAATTCAAACTTCCGGAAGAGCGGATTGCACTTCGTCCGACGTTTCATCGCGACGAGTCCCGTCTGATGGTATTGCATAAGAAGAGCGGTGAAATCGAGCATCGTCAGTATTTCAAGGATATATTGGACTATTTCGACGATAAGGATGTGTTCATCTTCAACGATACAAAGGTGTTTCCTGCCCGTCTGTACGGAAATAAGGAAAAGACAGGTGCACGCATCGAAGTGTTCCTGTTGCGTGAGTTGAACGAAGAACTGCGCCTGTGGGACGTGCTGGTGGATCCGGCCCGTAAAATACGCATCGGCAATAAACTGTATTTCGGAGAGGATGATTCGATGGTGGCCGAGGTAATCGACAACACGACCTCCCGTGGCCGTACGCTCCGTTTCCTGTATGACGGTCCCCATGATGAGTTCAAGGCTGCGCTTTATGCTTTGGGAGAGGCTCCGCTGCCCCGTTTCATCCAGCGTCCTTCCGAACCGGAAGATCTGGAGCGTTTCCAATGCCTCTTTGCCCGCAACGAAGGAGCGGTCACGGCTCCCACTTCCGGTCTGCACTTTTCGCGCGAGCTGATGAAGCGCATGGAGATCAAGGGTATTGACTTCGCGTTTGTCACGATGCACTGTGGCTTGGGTAATTTCCGTGAGATTGATGTGGAAGACCTTACCAAGCACAAGATGGATAGCGAGGAGATGCTGGTCAATGCCGAGGCTTGCCGGGTGGTTAACCGGGCGAAGGACGGTGGCCATAAGGTGTGTGCTGTGGGAACCACGGTGCAGCGTGTCATAGAGACAGCAGTGGGCACAGACGGTCATCTGAAAGAGTTTGAGGGATGGACCAACAAATTTATCTTCCCGCCCTACGAGTTTAGTGTGGCCGACGCCATGGTGGCCAACTTCTATTTGCCCTACAGTACGTTGCTGATGCTCACGGCGGCCTACGGCGGCTACGATCTTGTGATGAGAGCCTACAAGGAGGCGTTGAAGGAAGAATATCGTTTCGGCAGCTACGGTGATGCCATGTTGATTCTGAACGATTGATGAACGAACATACGGTTTATCTCGGCCTGGGCAGCAACGAGGGAGACAGGGTGACTCTGATGCGTCGGGCTGTAGATAGGCTGCAGGAGCGGGTTGGCACGGTAGTGTGTCAATCCGCCTTTTATGAAACGGAACCTTGGGGATTTGACTCTCCCAATTCGTTTCTGAATGCTGCTGTTGCCTTGCGCACGTCTCTCTCTCCGGCCGAGGTGCTTATCGCAACGCAACAGATAGAGCGGGAACTGGGTCGGCTGCACAAAAGTACATCCGGAGGTTATGCCGACCGCACGATGGATATCGATCTTTTGCTTTTTGATGACCGGGTGCTGGAGGCGGATATATTGTTGCCGGACGGAAAGATGTCCGTCCACCTTTCTTTACCCCATCCTTTGATGCACCGGCGCCTGTTTGTGATGCAGCCTCTGGCGGAGATCGCCCCGCATGTCGTGCATCCGGTGTTGGGCTGCAGTATGAACGATCTGCTGCTCCGTTTGCAGGATTGAACCGTTGTTGGCCAGGAGAAACCGATTGGCGGAGGTGTTTGAAAATCAATTTAATAATCATATACTATATGAAAAACATGATGAGAACAACGATGTTGCTGTTGCTGACCGCAATGGTGGCACAGGCTCGCCCGCTCAAGGTGCGTGTGAGGATTCCCGGTACGTTGGCGGTTACGGTGGGCGAGAAAAAGAAATATGCCACACAAGAGATGGTGGTGAAAGGTGCTCTGAATGGAGATGACCTGCGTTTTCTGCGTGAAATGGCCGGTAGTGATATCAACCAACAACCTACGCAGGGGAGTTTGCGTAAGATAGATCTGACGGAAGTGGTATTTGTCCGAGGGGGTGAGGCGTATATAAACAAAGATGGGTTGCAGTACGTGACGGGTGGTGAGCGAACGTTGCCTCCGTTCCTGTTCCGCAATTGTATGGTGGAAAGCGTAGTTCTGCCTGCCCGGTTGGATTCCATTCAGACCGGAGCGTTAGAGTATACGAAGTTGCGTCGTGTGGTGTTGCCCGACAGTGTCTGGGTGGGGGCATACGCTTTCAACAGCAATACATGTTTGGAGGAGGTCGTCTTTCCCGACCATGTGAAGGGTATTGGCGCTTATGCCTTCTCTCAGGGAGGATTGAAACAAATCGTGATGCACAATGTGGACTACATCAGCGGTTCCGCCTTTGACGGACTCCCGTTGGTGGAAACCATCGAGATAACCGGTTATCTCGGTCATATCGATGGTTGGAATACCTTTGCCCGTTGTCCGAACCTGCGTTCCATTGACGTGCGCGGGCCGGTGGTCAGTACGGGAGGCCCCGGGATGATTGTCGAATGCCCGTTGCTGGAGAGGATGACCTTCCACGGTACAGTGCTTTCCCTCGGCGTCGGGGCTGCAGAGGGTTGTCCGGCCTTCAAGGGGTATGAATCGAGGGAAACTGTATTATTCAGCTCTTTCCCCGAAGTGATTTCCGGACTGTCTCAGCAGGACTGCCGGGACCGGACAGAGGAATATAAGGAGGCGATGCGACAACTCATGCCGGTGCTGAAACAGGGTGTGCGCAACGGTGAAATGGCGTATTATGGCATAGGGAGGTACGCTTCGTATGTCTACAACGAAGCGTGTGGCAGTGCTTTGGCGGGACAAAAGGACGAAGCGCTTGATTGGTTGGACATAGCTGTGGCAATGGGGTGGAACGCCTATCGTTATCTGCTGGAGGACGATAATCTGACCTGTCTGCATGGAGATAGCCGGTTCGACCGGATTGTGGAAAGAACTCGTGAGAAAGGGGATTTTATCCGTATGCTGAAGCAGTCGGCGCCCTATCGTGCCCATATCGGAGATCTGCCGGCCTTTACCTATCAGGCTGCCACCGACAGCAGTCTGGTGCGTGTGCGCGAGTATTTCCATCTGGACAGCATCGCCGGTTCGGGCGACGATATCTCACGCATGAAAAACCTGATGTACTGGTTGCATGATGCCATCCGTCACGATGGAAGTTCCGATAGGCCCGATTGTGATTACAACTCCATCGAGTTGTATGAACTGTGCCGTCGTGAGGGGCGTGGTTTGAATTGCCGTTTTCTGGCCATGATGCTCAATGAGTTCTATTTGGCCTGTGGCATTCCATCGCGCTTTCTCACCTGTCAGTCCCGGGAGTATCAGACGGATCCCGATTGTCATGTGATCAATATGGCGTGGAGCCGTTCGCTGAACAAATGGGTGTGGATGGATCCGAGTTTCGCCGCCTTTGTGACGGACGAGAACGGTCTGTTGCTGCATCCCGGCGAGGTGCGCGAACGCCTCATCGGGGACCGTCCGCTGATTCTGAACGAAGACGCCAACTGGAACCATGAAGTCCAGCAGACGGCAGACGGTTATCTGAAATACTACATGGCCAAAAACCTCTATTGGATTTCGGCCTATCAGCACAATGTGTATCAGGTGGAATCAAAAAACGGCAGTAAGAGCCGGATGATATTCCTGGTGCCGGATGGTTTCCTGTCGTTTGACGGTACCACGTCCGATGACGCCTATTTTTGGCAGGCTCCGCAGTAGGGACAGGCTTGTGCGGATGATGACCGCATGATTTCATCATCCGCACGAGTCCGTTGGCCACTTTATGCCCGGGACATTCTTCCTTATACGTTAAAAAGGAGATGATGTGTGTGTCGTTAATGAAAAACAAACTATCTTTGCACACGAAAAATCAATGTGGATAGATTTGGGCAGCTTGCAACCACAGAAAAAAATGCTAAATACAGTCTTCTTGCACTGGACGCATACCTTCCCAATGACCATCCCGTTATATTTGTTGAATTTAATAATAAAAGACTATAATGGGCTATTTGTTTACGAGTGAATCAGTTTCCGAAGGACATCCCGACAAGGTGGCGGATCAGATATCGGATGCAGTGTTGGATGAGTTGTTGGCTTTTGACAGCGCATCAAAAGTGGCATGTGAAACCTTGGTGACCACCGGACAGGTGATTGTGTCCGGAGAGGTGAAATCTTCTGCATACGTAGATCTGCAGGAGATAGCCCGCCGCACCATACGCCGTATAGGCTACACCAAGGCCGAGTATAAATTCGAGGCTGAGAGTTGTGGCGTTTTGTCGGCCATACACGAACAGAGTGCCGACATCAATCGGGGTGTGGAGCGCACGGATCCGATGAATCAGGGTGCCGGAGATCAGGGAATGATGTTCGGATATGCCACCAACGAAACCGAGAACTATATGCCTTTGTCGCTCGATTTGTCCCACCGTATCCTGCGGGTGCTGGCCGACATCCGGCGCGAAGGTAAGGAGATGACTTACCTGCGTCCCGATGCCAAGAGCCAGGTGACCATCGAATACAACGACGAAGGTCATCCCGTTCGTGTGGATACCATCGTGGTATCTACTCAGCACGATGATTTTGTCAAGGCGCACGACGGAGATCAGGACAAGGCAGACCGGCAGATGCTGGATATCATCCGTCAGGATGTGTTGCGTGTGTTGATGCCTCGTGTGCTGGCCGGCATCCACAATCCGGATGTGTTGAAGTTGTTCGATGACCATATCACCTATCATGTCAATCCCACGGGCAAGTTTGTGATTGGCGGTCCTCACGGCGATACCGGTCTCACCGGCCGTAAGATTATCGTGGACACTTATGGCGGTAAAGGAGCTCATGGGGGCGGTGCATTCTCGGGTAAGGACCCCTCTAAAGTAGACCGCTCGGCCGCTTATGCTGCCCGTCATATAGCCAAAAACATGGTGGCGGCCGGGGTGGCCGATGAGATGCTGGTGCAGGTGAGCTATGCTATTGGTGTGGCTGAACCCATCAATATCTATGTGAACACGTACGGACGTAGCCGTGTGAAAGAGAGTGACGGTGAAATAGCCCGTGTCATCGCCCGTTTGTTTGATATGCGCCCCAAGGCTATCGAGGAACGTTTGAAGTTGCGAAATCCAATTTATGAGGAGACGGCAGCCTACGGTCACATGGGGCGCGAGCCGCGCACCGTGGTGAAGACGTTCCACAACCGCTATATGCAGGATCTCAGTCTGGAGGTGGAGTTGTTCACGTGGGAGAAGTTGGACTATGTGGAGAAGATAAAGCAGGCGTTCGGACTCTGATGAATGACATACAATCAGTTTGTGTGTATTGTTCTTCCAGCACTCAGCTGGAAGAACAATATGTGGATGCGGCTCGCCAGTTGGGCAGACTGCTGGCCCGTCGCGATCTGCGGTTGGTGAACGGTGCCGGTTGTCTCGGATTGATGAGGGTGTGTTCGGATGCTTGTCTGGAGGCCGGAGGCCGGGTGACGGGTGTTATCCCGAGTTTTATGGTGGAGCAGAACTGGCACCATACCGGACTGACGGAACTCATAGAGACGCCCGACATGCACACGCGCAAACAGACCATGATGCGCCTTGCCGACGGGGCTATAGCCCTGCCCGGTGGGTGTGGAACCATGGAGGAATTGCTGGAGGTCATCACCTGGAAACAGCTGGGACTCTATCCCCATCCCATTGTCATCCTCAATATCAATGATTTCTATCATCATTTGCTCTTGCAACTGCAGCAGGCTGTGGATGAACGCTTCATGCGGAAAGAGCACGCGGCGATATGGCGTGTGGCTCAGACACCGGAGGAAGCAATCCGACTGTTGTTCGAGACCCCGTTGTGGGATAGTAGCGTGCGTAAATTCGCTGCTATATGAATGCTTCTGCTACTGATGGGCCTTCGGTTTTGTATCCCACCGAGGCTTCACGGATCTTGTTGTGGGGCGGGGACACATTGCCGGCGGACGGTTTGTTTGACAGGGACGTAAGTCGTGAGTCGACTTCTGTTCTTGACCGTATGGGCTACCCTGGAGAATCTTTGCCTTATCGTCTTTGTGCCGACACCGGTGTGGAGATCCTTTTACTCGCCGGTTTTCTGGGTATGTGCCTGATCTATGCCGTAGGCCGTCGTTTCTTGTTTCAGTTGATAAAAGATTTCTTTTTTTTCAGATCCCGCCGAAGTTCAACGGTGCGCACGGGGGTGGAGATGCGCCATCTGTCCTTTTTGTTTGTGCAGTGTGCTTTTCTCTTGGCGTTGTTGTATGGCTATTGTTCCGGCAGTTTGTTGCGGGCGGACACTCCGTTGCTGCTGCTGTCTGCCAATGTGTTGGCCGTATTGGGCTTTTTGCTGACCAAACTGCTGTTGTTTGATTTTGTAAACAGGACTTTTTATGACAAAATAAGCTGCCATGAATGGAGAGTTTCCTATTTGCTGTTGGTGGCATTGAAGGGTGTCCTGTTATATCCTCTTGCCTTTATGGGGGTGTTTTACGAGGTTCCGGTTTCAATTGTAATCGTTTGTGTAATAATAGTACAGGCTTTGAGTGAAATTTTATTGTTTTACAAAAGCTTTGCTATCTTTTTCGGAGAAATTCATGGCTTATTGCATTTAATTGTGTACTTTTGTGCCCTTGAAATCGTGCCGGTCTTCGCATTTCAACGGATATTGGCTTATTTAAATGAAGTTATTCTAACAAATATATAGGAAGCATGATAAAAAAGATTCTCATATCTCAGCCGAAACCCTCATCCGAGAAGTCGCCTTATTATGAGATTGCAGCCAAGTATAATGTTGAATTGGTGTTCCGTCCTTTCATTAAAGTGGAGTGTTTGTCGCCAAAGGATTTCCGTCAGCAAAAGATCTCCATGTTAGACCACACTGCCATTGTATTCACTTCGCGTCATGCTATAGATTTCTTTTTTCAGCTATGTAAGGAAATGCGTGTGGCCATACCCGAAGACATGAAATATTTCTGTGTGACGGAGGCTATTGCTCTGTATATTCAGAAGTATGTGCAATATCGTAAGCGGAAGGTCTTTTACGGTTCCACAGGTAAAATAGACGATTTGGTGCCGACGATGGTGAAGCACAAGGCGGAGAAATACTTCGTGCCTATGTCTGACGTGCACAGCGATGAAATTCGCAACTTGCTTGATGCCAAGAAACTTCAACATACGGAGGGGGTTATGTACCGTACGGTGAGCAATGATTTTGCGCAGGACGAAGTGTTCGACTATGATATGCTGATTTTCTTCAGTCCGTCGGGCATTCAGTCGTTGATGAAGAATTTCCCCAATTTTGAACAGGGAGATATTGCCATCGGTTGTTTCGGTTCGGCTACGGCCAAGGCGGTTAAGGACGCGGGGCTGCGATTGGATTTGGAAGCGCCATCGCCTCAATACCCCTCTATAACGGCGGCGCTGAGCGACTTTGTGTCCAAGTCTAACGGAAAAAAATAACAGAGAAACAGACCGCTTTGGCATTGCCGACAAGTGGTCTGTTTTGTTTTTACAGAACGTTTATCGGCAGGAAGAAAAGGTATAATGGGTACAGTGATGGGCGTGGCCCGGGAAACCGGGCGGAAGACATTGGGCAAGAGTGAACGCCTCTGTGGGCGGCGTTTGACGGAGACTTTGTTCTCAGAAGGCAGTCGTTCGTTATCGGCCTATCCTTTGCGTGTGGTGTTTCGGGAGAAACCCGACATGCCGGTTGGTGAGGCGCTCTTTTTGGTGTCGGTGTCCAAACGTCGTTTCAAGCATGCTGTCTGCCGCAATCGTGTGAAACGTCAGGTTCGTGAGGCCTACCGCAGGAATAAACATATTCTGCATGCCCTTGGGGCTATGAGTGTAGAGGCTGCTCCCCGCGGCGGGTTGATGATTGCTTTCCTGTGGAATTCGGGTGAATTATGTGCTTCGCATTTGGTGGAAAGCAAAGTGAAGAATTTGCTTTACCGTATTGTCGAGTCGTATACGTGATTCAAAGAAACTGTGGAATGAGACGTCTTTGGTCGTTTACCTGCCGGTTGTTGGTGGAGGCGTTGCTTCTTCCTGTCGATTTTTATCGCCGTTTTGTGTCTCCGCTCACTCCGCCGTCCTGTCGTTTCACCCCTACGTGTTCAAGTTATGCAGCGGAGGCTTTGCGCAAGCATGGGCCATTCAAAGGACTTTATCTGACGGTGCGCCGCGTTTTGCGTTGTCATCCTTGGGGTGGGAGCGGTTATGACCCGGTTCCTTAATTTTCAGCTATGCAGTTCGTTAATTTCCATACCCATAGGGTGGCGTGTAAGGATGAGATTGTGATATGTAACCGCATGCCTTCTTTTAACTTGGAAAGTAAGGCGGACGCCGAAAATTCCACCACCTATTATTCTGCGGGCTTGCATCCCTGGTATGTGTCGGAGTCCTGGCCGCAGGAGTTGGAAACCCTATGGCCGGTGCTGGAGCAGAAGAATGTGGTGGCAGTGGGAGAATGTGGGCTTGATCGCTGTTGCAATACCCCTCTGGAAGTTCAGGCTCAGGCGTTTGAAGCGCAGGTGAAACGGGCGGAACAACTGAATATGCCTGTGATTCTACATTGTGTGCGGGCGTTGGATCTTTTGTTGGGGGTGCATCGCCGTCTGCGCCCTGATGTGCCTTGGGTGATGCATGGTTTCAGAGGAGGCGTGCGGCAGATGCAGCAGTTGTTGCGTGCCGGCATTTATGTGAGTTTCGGTGTCCGGCATGTCGATTCGGCTTTGCAACTTTGTCCCCGTGGTTCTTTTTTTCTGGAAACGGACGACGATGATGCGTCCTTGTTTGATTTATATCATACGGTGGCTTCATTGCGTGATGAGTCTGTGGAAGAACTGGTGGCTGCTCAGTTGGCCAACTTGATCCGTTTGTGTGGATGCAAGTGATTGAGGGGAGATGGTGGGGGTGTGGCGGATGTTTCTCATTTTGTCCTGCTTGTTATTAAATTAGGTACTTTGTTTGTTTGTTTGATTGAAAGGTCGTATTTTTGTAGCGGAAACAATACATTCATTCGATGAACTTTGTAGAAGAACTAACATGGCGGGGAATGGTGCATACCATGATGCCCGGAACGGAAGAGTTGCTTGCCAAAGAGCAAGTTACGGCTTATGTGGGCATTGATCCCACTGCAGACTCACTTCATATCGGCCATTTGTGCGGCGTGATGATGCTGCGCCACTTTCAGCGTTGTGGTCACAAGCCGTTGGCCTTGGTGGGTGGAGCTACGGGAATGATTGGCGATCCTTCCGGAAAAAGTCAGGAACGCAATCTGCTGGACGAGGTGACTTTGCGCCATAATGTAGAATGCATACAGAAGCAGTTGGCCCGTTTTTTGGATTTTGAGAGTGATGCGCCCAATCGTGCCGAATTGGTGAACAACTACGATTGGATGAAGGATTTTCTTTCCTCGACTTCGCCCGTGAGATCGGCAAGCATATCACGGTCAACTATATGATGGCTAAGGAGTCGGTGCAGAAGCGTCTTAACGGCGAGGCACGTGACGGATTGTCCTTCACGGAGTTTACCTATCAATTGTTGCAGGGCTATGACTTCCTTTATCTGAATCAGCATAAGAATTGTAAGCTACAGATGGGGGGGAGTGACCAATGGGGAAATATCACAACCGGAACGGAACTTATCCGTCGCACGACGGGTGGTGAGGCCTACGCCTTGACGTGCCCCTTGATCACCAAGGCCGACGGCCGCAAGTTTGGTAAGACGGAGCAAGGAAACATTTGGCTGGATCGTAATTACACGACGCCATATGCGTTTTACCAGTTCTGGCTCAATGTGGCCGATGCTGATGCCGAACGTTATATCAAGATATTCACGTCGCTCACTCGCGAAGAGGTGGAGTCCGTGATAGCTGAGCATCAGGTGGATCCCGGACAGCGTGTACTGCAGAAGCGTCTGGCTCGCGAAGTAACCGTTATGGTGCATGGCGAGGAAGACTATAATATGGCTGTAGAGGCCAGTAATATCTTGTTTGGCAAGGCTACACGTGAAAGTTTGGTGAAGTTGGATGAGAATACATTATTGGACGTGTTTGCCGGTGTGCCGCATTATGAGGTAAGCCGTGAGGCGCTGACGTCCGGGATAAAGGCTGTGGATCTTTTCACGGAGGCGGCACCCTGCTTCCCGAGCAAGGGTGAGATGCGTAAGATGACACAAGGCGGAGGCGTATCGCTGAATAAGGAAAAACTGGCTGAGTTTGACCGTGTTGTTACCGAGCAAGATTTGCTGGATGGTAAATACCTGCTGGTTCAACGAGGGAAGAAGAACTATTTTTTGCTTATTGCCAAATAAAAATAAGCGGAAAAATTTGCGCGTTTGAGCGGAAAGCATTACCTTTGCAGTGCTTTTTAAGAGAAGGCACCCAGGATTGGGCTATGGTGTAATGGCAGCACAAGACATTTTGGTCGTCTTTGTTCTGGTTCGAATCCGGATAGCCCAACGCACTCCGCTTTTGTTCTTTACATATTGGGCTATGGTGTAATGGTAACACAACAGATTCTGGTCCTGTTTTTTCTGGTTCGAGTCCGGATAGCCCAACACAGTACGGTAGGCATCCCAGTATTTCTGGGATGCTTTTTTATGTGAGATGGAATGCTGGACGTGAAACAAAAAAAGCGAAAAATTCGTGGCATATTTTTTTTTTGCCTATCTTTGTAACTTAATAATGAGTCGCTTTTTATAGAACGATAATGAGCCCGTTGAATTTTACTCATTTTTTGGCACAGACCGTTGAGGAACTATCCGAAAGTAGTTCTCTGAAAGGCTTGTTTCATGAGCATCGTGACGGTGATCCGTTGCCTTCGGGAAATGCTTTGTACGAGATTATCGAGTTGTGCCGTTCTATTTTGTTCCCCGGTTTTTATGGTCAATTCACGGTAAACAGTCACACCATCCGTTATCATATCGGTGTGAATGTGGAACGACTTCATGGTCTCCTGACAGAACAGATTCTGGCCGGTCTGTGTTTTATGGCCGGTGATAACGATTATGTCTCCGACGGCGGATCTGTTTCTGCTTGTGAGATCAATCGCTCAAAGGCCGAAGAGTTATCCTCGTGTTTTGTCCGGCGGTTGCCTGCATTGCGTGCTGTGCTGGCCACAGATGTGGAGGCCGCGTACAACGGTGATCCGGCGGCCGGATCCTACGGCGAGATCATCAGTTGCTATCCCATTATCAAAGCATTGAGCAACTACCGTATCGCTCATGAGTTGCTTCTTTTAGGTGTGCCTTTGATTCCCCGCATAATTACGGAAATTGCGCATTCCGAGACCGGTATAGACATACATCCGGGAGCAAGTATCGGTCATCACTTTACGATAGACCACGGTACGGGCGTGGTGATTGGTGCCACGTGCATCATAGGCAACAACGTAAAGCTTTATCAGGGGGTGACCTTGGGGGCCAAGAGTTTCCCGCTTGATGAACAAGGCAATCCCATCAAGGGGATTCCCCGTCATCCGATATTGGAGGATGACGTAATCGTGTATGCCAACTCCACGATTCTCGGGCGCATTACCATCGGACGAGGAGCCACAATCGGGGGCAATATATGGGTGACCGAAGATGTGTTGCCCGGTGCACGTTTAGTGCAGAAGAAATATAAATGAAACACTATTTACATCCCATCGAATAATAAACTAACATGGAAGCTGAATTTGAGTTAATCGCTAAAACATTCCAAGGACTGGAAGCTACCTTGGCCGCAGAACTGACAGACTTAGGAGCCAATAACATACAGATTGGTCGTCGCATGGTCTCTTTTACGGGAGATAAGGAGCTTATGTATCGTGCTAATTTTGCTTTACGTACAGCTATTCGTATTTTGAAACCGATCAAACATTTCCGTGCACGTACTGCCGACGAAGTATATGATGCCGTCAAGGCGATAGATTGGAGCCTGTATCTGAACAACGATACCAGTTTTGCTGTTGATTCTGTCGTTTTCTCGCAAGAATTTCGTCACAGCAAGTTTGTGGCTTACAAGGTGAAGGATGCAATAGTGGATTATTTTCGCGAGAAGACCGGTCAGCGCCCCAATATCAGTGTCACAAACCCTGATTTACGTTTGAATATACACATAGCGGAAAACGATTGTACATTATCGTTTGACAGTTCGGGAGAGTCGCTGCATCGTCGGGGCTACCGTCAGGAGGCTGTGGAGGCACCGCTTAACGAGGTGTTGGCTGCTGCGATGATACTGATGACCGGATGGAGGGGAGAATGTGATCTGATCGATCCGATGTGTGGTTCTGGCACCATACCTATAGAGGCGGCGCTCATTGCGCGCAATATAGCTCCGGGTGTGTTCCGTAAGGGATATGCTTTTGAGAAGTGGCCGGATTTTGATCAGGATTTGTTTGACTCGATCTATAATGATGACTCTGCCGAGCGTGAGTTTGAACATAAGATTTATGGATACGACAATAACCGCAATGCGCAAGATATTGCCGTACGCAATGTGAAAGCAGCGGGCTTATCCAAGGAGATTGAGATTAATTTGCAGGACTTCAGACAATTCAAGCAACCGGCAGAAAAGAGTATTATTATCACCAATCCGCCTTACGGCGAACGCATCTCTACGCCCGACCTGTTGGGACTCTATCAAATGATAGGGGAGAAGCTGAAGCATCAGTTTCAGGACAACGATGCCTGGGTGCTGAGCTATCGTGAGGAGTGTTTCGACAGCATCGGATTGAAGCCTTCGCTCAAGATACCTTTGTTCAACGGCTCATTGGAATGCGAATTCCGAAAGTATCAGTCGTTTGGCGGTAAATATAACGAGATGCGCGCCAAGGGCGGTCAGATTAAAACGGATGAAGAGCGCAAGCAAATGGCGGAGAAACGGCGTTTTAAGGCAAATCGCGAATTTAAGAAACGTATAGATGGCGAGGAGGAGGAAACAATCTACCGTGGACGTCATTTGGATTCCGATCGCCAGGGAGAGCGCAGGCGTTTCGACCGCAAGGAGCGTCGCGAGGACGACAAGCGAGGATTCCGTTCAAGAGGAACTCATGATGGAGAAGGACGCAAGTTCGGATCCGGTCGTTCGTTTGATAGAAAGCCGTCCCGTTTCAAGGGAGACGAAAGAAACCATGACAGAAACCGAAAATCGTCGCGTTATGGTGAGAAGGATTAGTTTAAGTCTGTTGCTGTTTTGTGCAACGTTGTTTGTTATGGGCGAAACAAAAAAGTTATTTACGCTGGATGATCTGATTCCCGGTGGAAAGACATTTTATAGCCATCAGCCTGAGAACGTCTTCACCACGTGGTGGGGAGATCGTTTGGTGCGTCTGGATGCAGATACCTGTTATGAGATCGACATCCGGACCGGCAAGGAAAAGCTTTTGCTGACAACGGATAATCTGAACGCATGGCTGAAGAAAATCGATGGAATGGGGGGAAAAGCGGTCTACAGCACGTATGGCTTCTCTTTTCCCTTTCCGGAAAATCCGTGGGTGTTGGTAAAGACTGCGGGTGCTTATCGTTTGATTGATTTTGAAAAGAAAGAGCAGGTGTGGCAGATACCCGTGCCGGAGGGAATAAACAATCCCGACTGGTCGCCGGTGTCACGTCATTTGGCTTGGACCAAAGGCGGGAATCTCTGTGTGACAACGGCTCAGGGAGAATTATTGGAGGTGAGCACGGATGGTAGCAATGACATCGTATACGGACAGAGCGTGCATCGCAATGAATTCGGAATAGAAAAGGGAACCTTCTGGAGTCCGAAAGGTGATTTGTTGGCGTTCTACAGAATGGATCAAAGTATGGTACCCGATTATCCGTTGGTGGATATATCCACGCGGATAGCCACTGCACTGCCCTGTAAATATCCGATGGCCGGAGAGCAGATCCATAGGGTGACGGTGGGAATCTACAATCCGCAGACACGTCAGACCGTTTGGTTGAAAACCGGTGAGCCGGCCGAACGTTATTTTACGAATCTCACGTGGGGACCGGATGGCAAACACTTGTATATACAGGAATTAAACCGGGCGCAGAACGAGTGCGCTTTGGTTGTTTATAATGTCGGGACCGGTGAGCCGGAGGGTGTGCTTTATCGCGAGTCTCACCCCAAATATGTGGAGCCGTCCCATCCATTGGCGTTTTTGCCTTGGGATGAAAGTAAGTTCATCTTGCAAAGTCAGAGGGACGGATTCAATCATCTCTATGTCTTCGATCTGAAAAATAAGGTGGAACCTGTGGAGCAGGCTGATGGAATCAGCCGTTACACCGAATTTGTAGCGGTGAAACAGCTTACTTCAGGACCGTGGGTTGTGCAGGAATTGGCTGGATTTAATCCTAAAGACAAGTCGGTGATTATCCGTAGTACGGAATGTCATCCGTTACAGTCGGATGTGTATGCCGTGAATGTTGTCAACGGAAGACGGACTCTGCTGGACGATGGTGAAGGTGTACACAATATTCGTCTTTCGGCAAGCGGGCAGTATCTGACGGATCGGTATTCCAATCCCGAGGTGCCGCGTATGGTGGATGTGCGCTCTACCCGGAACGGCAAGGCTATAAACATTCTGACTTCCGAAGATCCTTGGATCGGTTATGACGTACCTGAAATAACTTGCGCCAGTCTGCGGGCCGCTGATCGTCAGACAGATCTTTATTATCGTATGGTAAAACCGGTTGGTTTTGATCCGGCCAAACAATATCCGGTTGTAGTGTATGTGTACGGCGGACCGCATGCGCATTTGGTGGAAGCCGGCTGGAACTACAATGCCCGTGGTTGGGAAATCTATATGGCTCAGAAGGGCTATCTGGTTTTTGTGCTGGACGGTCGTGGTTCGGAGAACAGAGGACTTGAATTTGAGAATGTAACCTACGGACATTTAGGAGAGGAGGAGATGAAAGATCAGATGGAGGGAATCCGTTTCTTGCAGAATCTGCCGTGGGTGGACAAGACGCGTATCGGCGTGCACGGATGGTCGTTCGGTGGATTCATGACTACTAATTTGATGCTCACTTATCCCGATGTATTCAAGGTGGGTGTGGCCGGCGGACCGGTTATTGACTGGCAGTATTACGAGGCAATGTATGGCGAGCGCTATATGGGTACGCCTCAAGGCAATCCGGAAGGGTATCAGAAAAGTAATCTGAGGGAAAAAGCCGGTAATCTGCGTGGTAAACTGCAGGTGATCATCGGCTATGATGATCCCGTGTGTGTGCCTCAACATACGCTGTCGTTCATGCGTGCCTGTATTGACGCCGGCACACAACCGGACTTGTTTATGTATCCCGGAGGTGAGCATAACATGGTGGGACAGGATCGTGTTCATCTGCATGAACGTATAACGCAATATTTCGAGGATAACTTAAAATAAATGAAGACAATGAAACTCTTACTGTTGGGAAGCGGCGGGCGCGAACACGCCTTGGCCTGGAAAATTGCACAGAGTCCGAAAATCAATAAATTGTATATTGCACCCGGAAACGCGGGAACAGCGGCAGTAGGTGAGAATGTACCTCTGAAGGCCGACGACTTTGAGGGCATCCGCAAGTTTGTGTTGGAAACAGGAGTGGATATGGTGGTCGTAGGGCCCGAGGATCCGTTGGTGAAGGGCATATACGATTATTTCAAACAGGATGAGTCTTTGTGCGGCATACCGGTTATCGGACCGTCGGGAAAAGGAGCGGTGCTGGAAGGTAGCAAGGACTTTGCCAAGGGCTTCATGCAGCGTCATGGCATACCCACAGCGGCTTATCAGACCTTCACGGGAGAAACTCTTGAGGAGGGGCTCCGGTTTTTGGAGACTTTAAAGGCACCTTATGTGCTGAAGGCCGATGGTTTGTGTGCAGGTAAGGGCGTGTTGATATTGCCTACGATCGAGGAGGCACGCAAAGAATTGAAGGAAATGCTTGGCGGTATGTTTGGCAGCGCTTCTTCATCGGTGGTCATCGAGGAATTCCTGAGCGGTATAGAATGTTCGGTATTCGTGTTGACGGACGGAAAAAACTATAAGATATTGCCCGAAGCCAAAGACTATAAACGTATTGGAGAACATGATACGGGCTTGAACACCGGCGGTATGGGTAGCGTGTCTCCCGTTCCTTTTGCTGATGAAGTATGGATGCGTAAGGTGGAAGAGCGTATCATTCGTCCTACCGTGGAGGGATTGGCTGCTGAAGGTATTGAATACAAAGGATTCATCTTCTTTGGTCTGATCAATGTGAAGGGCGAACCGATGGTGATCGAATATAATTGTCGTATGGGAGACCCGGAGACGGAATCCGTTATGTTACGAATCAAGAGCGACTTGGTGGATTTGTTTGAAGGGGTGGCTGACGGAACATTGGACAAGAAGACTTTGGAGATTGACGGGCGTAGCGCGGTTTGTGTGATGCTGGTGTCCGGCGGTTATCCCGAAGCCTATGAGAAGGGATTTCCTATTACGGGTATTGACGAGGTGGAAGGAAGCATCGTGTTTCATGCCGGCACAGCATTGAAAGACGGCCAGGTGGTAACTGCCGGAGGACGTGTCATTGCCGTGAGTTCCTATGGAAAAGATAAGGCTGAGGCTTTGTGCAACTCTTTCCGCGAGGCTCAGAAGATACAATTTGAGAAAAAATATTTCCGTTCGGACATAGGAAAGGATCTTTAGGCGCCATATATCTGATATGCAGACAAACCGCATTCAAAACAACGTGGCGACAAGCAACTTTACGTTGCCTGTCGCCATTGTTCTTGCCACGCTGGCTTGGTGGACGGAATCGGGGATTTTCGTTGTTGACGGCTTGTGTGGATGGGCGCTTGCTTTGTTTATGGTCTATCTGCTTGAGGAGATGAATAATGTCAATTCCCTGATACGGATACGCACCCGCATGACGGCTGCTGTTTATATGATAGGTGTGGGATGTTGTGGGTTTATGCATGTGTTTCGGGTGGATTTGCTGGTCGTACCGGCTGTCATGATGGCGTGCTACCTCTTGTTCCGGACATATCAGCAATATCAGCCGGTCGCAGGTACATTCCATGCCTTTCTGTGTTTGGGCGTAGGGATGTTGTTTTATCCTCGTTTAGTGGTTTTGATTCCCTTTCTTCTTTTTTGCATGGCCGTCTACCTGCGCACACTCTCGTTCCGTACGTTCCGCTCGGCCCTAATCGGGTTAGTGCTTCCGTTTTGGTTTGCAGCGGCATGGACTCTGTATGCGGACAAATCCACCTATTGGTCTGACCTGTGGAGTCGGATGCATTGGACGGGACTGCCGGAACTGGGTCGTTATGCCACGCTCACATCGGATCGGCAGGCGGCATGGGGAGGACTCACGTTTTTCATGTCGGTTGCCATTGTGCGTTATTTCAATTTTAATTGCAGCGATAAGATTCGCACCCGTATGCTGTTCCACATGCTTATCCTGTTGCATGTCTGTGTGCAGGTATGGTTGGCGATGTGTCCGGAAGACTTTGACGCGCTTTATGGCCTATTGTTGGCAAGCAGCGCTCCTTTGCTGGCTCACATGTGTGCGTTGGATCGTGCGCGGACGGTCAGCGTATTGTTTGTGATGATGTCTGTTTGGTCGTTAACTCTCTTGATGTTATCTTTATGAGTGTGGTGGTTGAATTTCTGCTTCAGTATGGATATTGGGGCATGTTTATCTCGGCGTTTATTGCGGGTAGTGTGTTTCCGTTCAGTTCCGAGGCGGTCATGGCCGGTTTGCAGACGATGGGGTTGAATCCCACACTTCTGCTTGTTTGGGGCACGGCCGGTAATGTGGGCGGAAGCATGTTCAACTATGCCATCGGGCGTATGGGAAGGATGGAATGGATAGAGAAGTATTTGCATGTGAAGCGCGAAAAGGTTGAGAATGCCCGCCGGTTCATGGACAGTTACGGCGCTTGGATGGGTTTGCTGTGTTTTCTGCCGGTCCTGGGCAGTGTCATAGCTGTCTCGATGGGTTATATGCGGGCCAATTTGCCCATCAGTGTCATATCCATTACCGTTGGTAAATTTCTACGTTATGCAATTTTAATCTATGTGGTATCTTTGGTTTAAAAACAGAGTGGCGGATGTGCTTTTCATCGGTTGTATCTTGCTGTGTCTGACGGCATGCAGTCAACGTAAGGACACGGATTCGGAAAAATGTGTCACGGTGAGTATCGAACCGTTGCGTTGCGTGACGGAACAGCTTGTGGGCGACCTCTATGCGGTGCAAACCTTAGTTCCGGGAGGAGGAAATCCGGAGACCTACGAGCCTACACCGGCACAGATGATGAATTTATCCCGCAGTACATTGTATGTGGCTTGTGGAGATCTGGGTTTTGAACGGGAATGGTTGGGGCGTTTACAGACTCAGGCCGAGCAAACCGTATTTGTTGCAGCGGCCGACAAACTAACCTTGCTCCCGTCGTCCCATCACCATTCGGATACGTCCGGTGCCGGAGAACAATCAGGTGATCCCCACGTGTGGACCTCACCGCGCAATATGGCTGTCATGGCACGGCGCATTTGTGATGCCCTATGCCGGATGGACACTATTTCGGCTCCGGTGTTTCAAGCCAATTTGCACGGGTTTCTGTCTCGTACACAGCAGTTGAATGACAGTATCAGCTGTTTGTTGGCCGATAAGCGGGGGAGCGTATTCCTGATCTACCACCCCACACTGACTTATTTTGCCCGCGACTATGGGCTGACTCAATTGGCCATTGAGAGTGACGGTAAGGAACCTTCGGCAGCCCGATTGCGTGAACTCATTGACCGATGCCGCATGTCAGGTGTACGCACGGTTTTTGTTCAAAAGGAATTCGACCGGCGTCATGCCGATTTGATAGCTGGTGAGATCGGCGCCCGCGTTGTTGAAATCAATCCCTTGTCTTATCATTGGGATGAAGAGATGTTGCACATTGCAGAAGTTTTGAAGAATGAAGAGTGAACCGATAATCCAACTGACAGATGTGGCTGTATCCTACGGTTCGAGGCGTGTGCTGTCGGAGGTAAGTCTCACGGTATATGATCACGATTTTCTGGGTGTCATCGGTCCGAATGGTGGAGGAAAGACCACGCTGATGAGGGTGATATTGGGATTGAAGACCATAGAGCGGGGAAGTCTTTCCTTCTTCAGAGCCGGAAAACCGGTGCCTCACATCCATGTGGGCTACCTCCCGCAATACAACCGGATAGACAGGAAATTCCCCATCTCGGTGTTTGAGGTGGTGCGTTCCGGATTGAATCACGAGAAATCCATATGGAAAGGATATACTCGCGAACAAAGTGAACGAGCGCGTGAAATGGTGTGTCGTATGGGGTTGGAAGCGTTGGCCGATCGTCCGGTGGGAGCCTTGAGTGGCGGACAATTGCAACGGGCCTTGCTGGGGCGTGCCATCGTGTCCCGTCCCGAGGTGTTGATTCTGGATGAACCGAACACGTATGTCGATAAGCCGTTCGAAGAGCGGTTGTATGGTTTGCTCGAGGAAATTAACCGCCACAGTGCAATCATCTTGGTGAGTCACGATGTGGGTTCGGTGTTGCAGAATGTACGTTCGATAGCCTGTGTCAACGGTACGTTGCATTATCATTCCGCGACGGAAACATCAGCCGAATGGATAGACCGGAATCTGGGATGTCCGATAGACCTGCTCGGGCATGGCGAACTGCCTCACAGGGTGTTGAAGAACCATGATGCGAATGAAAACCATCACCATTCGTCTTAAAGTTTACTAAACTTATAAGCATAGTCGAAAAACTTCGTATTTTTGCAAGATTGAGAAGATTAAAATAAATCATAATATAATAGATTAACCATGAAGCAATTCAAACTTGTAGACACCCTGATGGGTTGTATTACATTTGCCATCGCGGCCTTCGTGTATTGTTCCACGATTGAGCCGACGGCCAGTTTCTGGGATTGTCCCGAATTTATAACCACAGCATATAAGCTGGAGGTGGGCCATCCCCCCGGTGCGCCCTTCTTTATGTTGACGGCTAATTTGTTCTCTCAATTTGTGGATGATCCCACACAAGTGGCACGTATGGTCAACCTCATGTCGGCTTTATTCAGTGCCGGATGTATCTTGTTCTTGTTTTGGAGCATCACACACCTGACGCGCAAGTTGGTAAGTCCTGTCGGACAGGTCATGACCTTGGGACAGCTGATTGCCATTGAGGGGAGCGGACTGGTAGGTGCATTGGTCTATACTTTTAGCGACACGTTTTGGTTCAGCGCAGTGGAAGGCGAGGTTTATGCCTATTCATCGCTGTTCACAGCCCTTGTCTTTTGGCTTATCCTCAAATGGGAAGAACATGCGGATGAGCCTCATAGCGACCGTTGGTTGATTCTGATCGCCTATCTGACTGGACTTTCCATCGGAGTGCATCTGCTCAACCTGTTGTGTCTGCCTGCTTTGGTGCTGGTATACTACTACCGGAGAAATCCGAAGGCCAATCTGAAGGGCTCGTTGATGGCGTTGCTGGCATCTGTAGTTCTGGTGGCTGTGGTGCTTTATGGCATCGTGCCTGGCATTGTGAAGGTGGGAGGATGGTTTGAATTGTTCTTTGTCAATTTCCTCGGCTTTTCGTTCAATGTGGGGCTTGTCATCTACATTATCTGTCTGATAGCCGTGGTGCTGTGGGCCATCCGGGAAACCTTTGTTCTGCATTCCCGCCTTCGCATGAATATCTCCTATATGTGTACGTTGGCCATGTTGGGAATACCTTTCTACGGTTATGGCTGGAGCAGTCTGTTTGTCGGTATGGTCGTACTCGCTTTGGTGGCGGTGGTACTCTTCTACAAGCGTGAAGGGAATCACCTGATCAGTGCGCGTGTGATGAACACTTCCCTGTTGTGCATGTTGATGATTATGGTGGGTTACTCGTCCTATGCCGTTATTGTCATCCGTTCCACGGCAAACACTCCGATGGATCAGAACTCTCCCGAAGATATTTTCACCTTGGGCACTTACCTCAACCGTGAGCAATACGGCAAAACTCCGTTGTTCTACGGTCCGGCCTACACGTCGCAGATGAAACTCAAGGCGGCCGACGGCTATTGTGTGCCTGTGTCCAAGCAGGGAGCACCCGTATATCAGCGGGTGGAAAAGCGAACGGCCGATGAAAAGGATGCCTACGAAATCGTACGCTATGATCAGGATTATCAGTATGCCCAGAACATGTTGTTCCCCCGCATGCATTCATCAGCTCACGGACGAGCCTATGAAGATTGGATGGGAGGCGTGGACGGAAAGAATGTGCTGTATGACCGTTGTGGAGAGACTATAACGGTGAAAGTACCCACACAGATGGAGAACCTGCGCTTCTTCATCAGCTATCAGTTGAACTTCATGTATTGGCGTTATTTCCTTTGGAACTTTGCCGGCAGGCAGAACGACATACAGGGTAATGGGGAGATTGAGCATGGCAACTGGTTGTCCGGTATACCGGTGGTTGATAACCTCCGTTTGGGCGATCAGGATAAGTTGCCTTCTGATTTGAAAAACAACAAGGGACATAACGTATACTACTGTCTCCCTCTGTTGCTCGGTTTGCTCGGACTCTTCTGGCAGGCTTATAAGAATGAAGAGGGTACAAAGCAGTTCTGGGTGGTGTTCTTCCTGTTCT
>JAAGKN010000853.1_pt1 | contig 61028 bp, 66 predicted proteins | sample 6206371 | NCBI WGS metagenome assembly JAAGKN01 (sample SAMN11533720, study PRJNA540317) | gut metagenome | isolation source: fecal pellets from male and female animal of same cohort | host: Peromyscus leucopus | place: USA:CA | collected 2017 | reverse complement strand
GATATAGAATCATACTTTGTATGGATACCAAAATATAGATATAAATTATTTGATATGGGAGAATATGATTCAGCGGTTGATGGACAACCAGAAAAATCAAATGCAAAAACAATTGAAATAGAATTTAATGCAAAAGATACAACTGATCGAGAAAGTGTATCATGTAAAACACCAATGGAGTCTGGAGAATCTGGAAACTGTGAAGTTGGTGAATGGATGACACATCCAGCATTTATAACAATGGACACTACTGGTTTATGGGTAGGTAAGTTTGAAACAGGATATGATGGAGCATCAAGTAAAGAAGCTGCTCAAGTAAACGAAGCAAATGCATCGAAAGTAATAGTTAAACCAAATGTATATTCATGGAGAAATAGTACAGTAGCTAATATGTTTAAAACAGCATATAATTATAATAGAACTTTAGATTCCCATATGATGAAAAATACTGAATGGGGTGCAGTTGCATACCTTTCGCATTCTAAATATGGAATAAATACAGAAGTAAATATAAATAATAATTCTAACTTTTTAACGGGATATTCAGCAGTAGAAGGAACAGATCAATCTAGTAATCCAGGAGAGTATGGAACTGATGCAACAAAGACACTTCCATATAATACAGAAACTGGATATAAAGCAAGTACAACAGGAAATATCACAGGAATTTATGATATGAGTGGTGGTGCTCATGAGTACATGGCATCATATATGGATGGATATGCTAGTGAATTTAGTGATTCTGAATTAATTACTTATGTAAATTATTTAGATAAATATTTAACTAATTCAAGTGTTACTTCGTGGAATAATAGACTTTTAGGAGATGCAACTGGAGAGATTGGTGAATTTTATAATTATACTGATAAAGACAATAAGAAGAGATATCACAATGGATGGTATGCTGATAGTTCTTATTTTGTAGATTCAACGAATCCTTGTTTTTATAGAGGTGGGTATTATTCACTTGGAGCTCTTTCAGGACAATTTTATTTTGGTAGGGATACAGGAAGTGCAAACATTTATATTTCATCTCGTTTAGTTCTAGCACCATAAAAATATTTTAAAAGAACATAAGAAAATGTTCTTTTTCTATTGATAAAAAATGATAGTGTAAGTATAATATTTATAATGAATAAGTAAGGAGTTTGAAAAATGAAAAATAGAAGATTTTTATGTATAGGGGTTACTGTTCTTTTCATTGCTAGTATCTTCTTTGGTGTGACAGTTATTAAGAGTTTTGATGAAGATAAGGTTGATAATAATTTAACTAAAACTGAAGAAAAGAAGCCTGAGAAAGTATTCAAAACATATGATATGTATGTTAGTATTAATCCATTTGTTAGATTAACATTTAAGGCTGAATATGAAACTTGTGAAGATGGAAAAAGTTTATGTTTTACAGGAAGTGATGAAATCATTAATTATGAATTAATTAATGATGATGCTAAAACAGTGTATAATACTTTAGATTTTAAAGGACAAAATATAATGGATGTTTTAATTCTATTATGTGATGTTGCTAGAGAAAACAAGATTGCTTATGATTCTATTAGTATTACAACTAACTGGAGAGATATGTATGATGATCAAGTTTTAAAGAATGAAATAAGAGATAAGAGTAAATATGAATTTGATTTTGATATTTTTGTAGATATAAAGGAATATATTAATGATGCAGAAATAAAAAACGAGATAGATCAAATTGAAAATGAAGAAATAAAAGAATATATAGTATCCTTTAATCGTGATAATGGAGACTCTATTATTAAGAGAAAAGTAAAAGAGAATGAAAAAGTTGCAGAAGTAAAAGCTGGAAATAAAAGTGGCTATACTTTTGTTGAGTGGCAACTTGATGGTAAAAAGTATGACTTTAATACACCAGTTTTAAAAGATATAACATTAGTTGCTAAATGGAAGAAGGGTGAGGCAACTACTACAACTACGACTACAGTAGCAAGTGGAGAAAAAACAACGACTACTGCTAAAAAGGAAGATCCTGGTTATACATCTACTATTGATAAAATTAACTTAAATGAGAACATTATGGTTACAGAACATTCAGCTGGTATTGAGAGCGGTGTCTCATTTTGTGATTCATCTGTAGAAATATATTATGTGTTTGCTTCAAATGCTAATAGTGTTTTAAGTGATTATAAGTCATATACTAATCAATTTATTGCTGAAAGTCATCCATCTGTAGCGGGACTAAAAAGAGATGATTTTGCTGATGAAAGTTCTTATAATTCAGCAGTAGAAAATGCTTGTAGTATAGCCGTTAGTGATTTTAATAGCAAAATTAATTCATTGACTTATGATACTGCAAAAGAGAATACGGCTAAATCTGCTTTAGATAAATATAAAAATTCTACGACTAAAGGAATTAGAAATTTTGATTATTCTATTAATAATCATGCATTCTCATATAGTTTTAATTATATATATATGGCAAATGCAGAATCATTTGGAGATTTTGGTAAACAATTTAATAATTTATCCAATTTAAGTGACATAACTAGTGCATTTAAGTCAGTAACTTTTTTAAGTAGTAATTGTCATCGTGGATGTGGGGATATGAGAGAACCAGAAATAAAAGTCTTAAATGAATCATTATGTAGCAAGTATAATTTAACTTGTGATAGATGGTAAGATAACATATTATGTGTTATCTTTTTCTTTACGTTAAAAAAAAAGTTATTATTGCTATTGTTCCAAAATGTTGATAAAGTTAAATTACAGTAGGTGAAAGTATGAAGAAGAGTAAGATAGTTGTCTTTTTAGTTATATTATTGGTTATTGGTTTTGCCTCAGTTTCTACAACTTTGTTTATAGCTTTAAAAACAAGAATAGGAACTAATAGTAGTGACTTTGATGTAGTGTTTACTAGTGCAATGATTGATGATTTAGTAGTATCAAATCAAGTTATATCAGAGGATATGAAGACGATTAATTATACTGGTAACAAATTGGTGGATATTGATTCTTCGACTACACTTACATTTACAGTTTTAAATAATTCTACTCAGTATGATGCTGATGTAGAAATTAATTGTGATTATCCATCAAGTGATAAATATATGGTAGAAGTTAATCCTCAAAGTTTTTTCTTGAAGGCTGGTAAGAGTTTAGATGGTACTGTTAAGGTTACTTTAAATAAAGCTTTATTAGAGGATGAAACAATCTCTTTGAAATGTATGTTAAATGCTCAAGCTGGAGAAAGAGATTCATCGGTTGAAAAAGTTCTAGATCGTACAGTTTATGATACAGTTTTAATTGGAGATAGTATTATGAATGGGTATGGTAATGATTATAAAAGTTTTGATAGTTTTTTGAGAAATGATGGTTTTGCTTCTAAAACGTTGCGATTAGCTCATAATGGTGCTATGTTATTTTCATCTGATTATGTTGAACAAGAAAATCTTATTTTTGATTATCAAATAAGATATGAATTGTTTAGAAGAGCAAATTTCTTAAAAAGAGATGCTGTTATAGTTATGAATGGTGGAATAAATGATATTGCTTTTAATTTACAATATGATGCTTATGAGTTAGGGATATCTAGTGAAGACGAGTTAACATCAGCTACTTTTTTTAATGATGTAATGGCTAATGAAAATTTAATAAGAAGAATTTATAACTCTCTTTCAGGCTTGTCTATGACATTTCCTGATGCAACAATTATTTATATTAAACCGAGATTAATACCAATTGATACTACTGCAACTTATTATAAAAATGTTGAAGAAATTAATCAGGACATTATTCTTTTTAATAAGGCGATTGATTTATGGGAGAAAAGAATAGGGAGTTATTCTTATACTAATGTTAATATAATTGATTCTAATGACTATGTATTAGAGTCAGATTTAAGGTATTCCACAAAAAGGGATGATGGTCTTCATTGGAATAATTCAGCATATGAAAAAATTTATGAACAAATAAAACTTTTAATTTAAAAAGAACTTCTTTTGAAGTTCTTTCATTTTGTTAATTTATCATACATGATATCAACATCAACTATTGGTTGTTCAATTTCATAGCCAGGAGTCATGTGTATGTGAAAATGTTTAATTTCTTGACATGATCCCGCATTAGTTATTAATTGCATACCTGTTGGATTTAATTTATCATACAGTAATTCTTTTAAATCTTTAATAACATGATTTATATGAGTTAATTCTTCATCAGTTATTTTGGTATAGTCGGTGAAGTGTCTTTTGGCAACTATTAGTAAATCACCATTTTGTTCAGGATTAATATTCATAATAACTTTTATAATATCATCTTCATAAATTACTTTACTAGGAATACTTCCATTTATTATTTTACAAAATATACAATCTTTCATGTTTATCACCTAGAATTATTATAACATAAATTATTAAAAAAAAGTAATACTCTTGCATATTATAATGTAGGAGGTAAAGTATGGCTTATTATAAAGAAATTGTTACTAAGGCAGTTATTGGTAAGGGAAAGAAAACAATTAATGAAACTAGGGAAGTAACTTTAAGTGATTCTGTTAATAATGTTTTAGGTTGTTGGGTTATTAATCATACGTTTAATGGTGTTGTAAATGGTGATACAGTTATAGTTAATGGTTCATATGATATAAATATTTGGTATTCATATGATAATAATACAAAGACTAATGTAGCGATTAAGAGATTTTCTTATCAAGAACCAATGAAAGTTAAAATAAAGGAGAATTCGGAATTAAATAGTAATTCGGAAATTATTGTAAGAAGTTTAAATCAACCAAGTGTAAGTGAAGTTGAAGTTGAAAATGGGATAATTAAACTAAATGTTGATAAACAATTAGGTGTTGAAATAATTGGTGATACAATGGTAAGAGTAAGTGTCGAAGATGAAATGGATGACTATGAAGAAATCATAGATGATGATATAATAATTAATGAGGAATATTTATAAAGTAGGAGAATAATTATGAACAATGTAGATTTGAATATATTTGAGTTAGAAGCATTTAATGCTAATAAGCGCACACATGTTGCATGTATTGAAGAATTAAATCAGGATCCAAAGGTCAAAAAGTATTTAGGTAATTTGTTTTATATGATAGATAGAATAAATCGAAGAAGAGAAGATAACTTTGTGGATCAAATCTATATTGCTTATTTTCATGATAAGATTATTGGTTTTATATCAATTTCGATAATTGATGATATGCCTTTGATATCATCGGCACTTTTAAAAGAATATCGTGGGGAATCAATTGGTGGATTATTACTTCAAAATTTTACTTATTATTTACAAGATTATTATAAGTTTAAAGAAATATATCTACAAATAAAAGATGATAATAAAGTTGGTCAATCAGTGGCTGAATTTGTTGGGTATGAGCATGTCAGTGGAGAAAATTATTCCATAAAAAGATAATTTGACAATTTTTCTTAAAATGTTTATAATTTTACTTTGAAAAGTTGGGGTTTTATGGGACTAATAAATATAGGAAAATTTAGTTTGGAAGTTTATGATGAATTGAATGCTGATCATCAAGAGTTAGCGAAAGCATTTGAAAGTGATGAGAGTTTTTGTACTTATGCAGGTGAATTTTGGGACTTAAATTCAACGGTTAAATATGCTAAAAAACAAGGGAGATATTCGGAATTATACTTTGCTTATATTGATGGATTATTAGTTGGTATGGTTGGTTTACTTTGGATACTTGAATTACCAGAGTTAGTTGTTGGAATTTTACCAGAGATGCGAGGGAATCATTATTCAAGTAAATTACTTAAAGAATATACTAAATATGTTTTCGATAGTTACCAAGACTATCATAGTATTTATGGACATATTCATTCTGAGAATATTCATTCTAGAGAAAATGCTCTTCTGGCCGGATTAAAACAATTAGATGAACATTTATATATTATTAAAAGATATTAATATATTATGACACTCAAAATGAGTGTTTTTTTAATTTTTTAAAGTAAAATCAAATTCGAACGTGTATATGTATAGTGAAGGGAGAAGTGAGATGAAAAATGAAGAGAGATTTGTAAGTCCATTAATTGATATAGTTTTTAAAACTTTGTGGATGAGAGCTGATGATGATTTAAAGGAGTATTTTAAGAGAATCTTGGAATATGCTTTAAGAAGAAAAATACCTGATTATCATATTGGTCCAAATGAAACTGGAATAGTAAATATTGATAATATAGCTAATAAGGTAGATATGTTAAAAAATCTAGGAAGAGATGATGAGTTTATGACCATTATAGATAAGGTAGAATATGAAAAGTTAGTTCATGAAGCGGAAAAAGAAGATATGAAGGAACTTGGATTTGATGAAGGTCATGAACAAGGCATTGAACAAGGTATTAAACAAGATGAAGAGGGAATGCAAATAATGTTTATTAAATCAATGGCGGCAAATAATATAGAAATTTCGGAAATTGCTAAAATTGCCAATATGTCAATTGAAGAAGTTCAAAAGATAATTAACGAAAAGTAATTATCTTTTTTTGTTTAGGACTGGTAAGTTAGTTTTATTTATGTTATAATGAATTCACTGATGTGCGCTTTATTTCTTTTTTTGAAAGAAGGATAAAAATGAGTAAAATTAAAATGTTCGCTTTAGGCGGACTTAATGAAAGTGGTAAAAACACTTATATTGTAGAAATAGATGAAAAGATATTTATATTGGATTGTGGTTTAAAGTATGCTACTGATAGTATGTATGGAATTGACTATATATTGCCTAATTATAAATATTTAATTCAGAATAAAAATAAAATTGTTGGCGTATTTTTAACCCATGCACATTTAGAAAATATGGGTGGAATATTTGATTTAATTAATGAAATACCAGATTTGAAAGTGTATGCAACTAAGTATACTAAGGAATATTTATTACTTGAAGGATTAAATGAAAAGAATATTATTGAAATAAAGGCACATAAGAAGGTATCCTTTGGGGATGTTTCGGTATTTCCAATTAATGTAAGTCATTCTGTTCCAGATGCAGTAATGTATGTAATAAATACGAAAGATGGCGCTATTTGTTATACAGGAGATTTTTTAATTGATCCAACAATGGACAATGCCTATTCTATGGATTTAGGTAAAATTGCTTATGTTGGTAAACAAGGAGTTTTATGTTTGATGAGTGAGTCATCGTTTTCTGAGTCTTCTGGACATACAAGTCCTAAACATCGTTTAACTAATTGGTTTAAAGATACGATGAATCATAATCAAGGAAGATTAATAATCTCGGTTTTGCCAGTGCATTTACATACTATTCAAGAGATTTTTGATGCTTCTTTAAATATGCATCGTAAAGTTGTTATTATGGGTAAGAAGTTACAAAATATTGTTAATATGGCTGTTAAAAATGGTTATTTAAATGTTGGTAAAGGTATTATTGGTGATTTATCTGATGTTGATACAGAAAGATGTATTTTATTGGTTTGTGATGAACGAGAAAAACCTTATGCATCAATTCAAAGAGTTGTTAATGGTAATGATAAATTCATAAAAGTTAAGAATACAGATACTTTTGTATTTGCTGAACCTAATTATGATGCTTGTGAAAAACTATTTGTTCATATTCAAGAAGAAATAGCGATGCAAGGTGCTAAGAGTATCTCAATTCCAAAAGGGAAGACGATTTTACATCATGCTTCGCAAGAGGATTTAATGATTATGTTAAATTTAGTAAAACCTAAATATTATATGCCAGTTAAGGGTGAATATCGTTTAATGGTTAATAATGCTAATTTAGCGTCATCTCTAGGAATGGATGCTAAAAATATTATTTTAAAACAAAACGGTGATGTGGTTTTATTCGTTGATGGTGAGATGAAAGAAAAGTTTGAGAATATCGGGGTTGAAGATATTTTGATTGATGGTAAATCAAGTGATGATGTTGGTGAACTTGTAATTAAGGATCGTGAGATGCTTGGTGAAAATGGTATTATGCTTATATCAGCTACAGTTGATAAAAAGACTAAGAAGGTTCTAGTTGGTCCTGAAGTTACAACAAGGGGATTTATCTATGTTAAAGATTCTCTTGAAATGATTGAAGAAATTAAGCGAATGAGTCTAGATATTATTGAAAAAAATACAACTCCTAGCTATGTTGATTATAATCAAATAAAGAATGAGATTAGAGAAGAGTTGAGCAAGTATTTCTATCATGAAACAGAATGCAAACCTATGATTATAGCGGTAATTCAAGAAGTTTAGAAAATAAACTTCTTTTTCTATTATAAAATTTAAAGTTATGTTAAAATAGAAGTAATAAAAGGAGAATTCAAGATGAAAAATGGACAAGAGGATAAGTTAGCTATTTTAAAAAGTGTCAACGGAAAAGAGATAACTAAAAAAGAACTAGAAGAACTAGGAATAAGTGGATATTATATTAAAGTATTCATGGAATCAGATGTTATTTCTCGTGTTTCTCGTGGTGTTTATAAAGTATCATTTGCTAAAAATGAAGAACTTGAGCAAACAAGAAAAATATTTCAATATTTTAATCGTTTTAAATATAAGGTGTTAGATGGAAGATATATTGAAGCGTATCAGGCTTTGATGGAAAATTTTCATTTGCAAAATAGTCACAATTATGATAACCATATGCGTATTTATTTTATTTTATTAAAAGAATTAATTGGAAGCAAATATGATTTTTCACCACTTGATGAACTATATGAATTTACAGAAGAAAAAACGGATACTTATTATGATTATTTTATTGCTTTTCGCGAAGAAATTATGAAGGGAAATTTTTATGATGCTAAAGCTTATTTGGAAAAGTTTGCTTTGGAGGAAACTAAGGTTAATGGGTTTGCGAATGTAAGTACGACTTTATTTACTAATTTGTTAGAGGATGTTTTAAAGAAAATTGAAGATTCTTATAACACGCAAGTTAAACGAGATACTTTTATACAAAATTATCATACTTTAGTTAATGCGATTATTAGTGAAGATTATGATTTGGCTTTAAAAAAAGTTGAAGCTTGTATTTTTAGTGCTAAGACAACAGATATGTCACTTATGATGAAAAGAATTAGACAAATGTTAAATGATTTGATGTTACTTAATGATCATAGTGTAGATATGCGAGGAAGTCGAGTTGATTATTCCAAAGCAGGAAGTGTTTATTATAAATTAGATTGGGCGATTAAAGCTAAAGATTATAGTAAAGCTAATATTTTTGTTGATGAAATATTAACTATGGATAATCGAGGACGTTATAAAACTATAAAGCGTTTAATTGAAGCTATTTTAAAACAAATCAGTATTAATAATGATATAAAAAGGGATACTGAAGTTGATGTAGAAACTTTAAAAAAGATGAATTCTTCTCTTGATACTGTTGCTGCTTATAAAGCCTTTTTGCATGATTATGAAGCTGGTGATTATGAGAATGCTTTATATAATTTAGAGATAAGTTTGCTAAAAGAAAAAATGATTGCTTATAAAGATAACAAAGAAAAAATGGTTGCTATGTTAAGATTTATAATTGATATGGAAAAGAACAAACATGGATTTAAGGAAATGAATGTTGATTATAGTGATGCAAATACACCAATTCTTATTTTTAATAAGGCACTAGTTAATCAAGATTATAAAACGGCTTTTAAAAACATTGGAAAAATTACTTATCAAAACAATAGTAAAAATTTAGCTTTATTTAAAAGTATGTTACATAATATGTATGAACTAGATAAAAAATATGGAAATACTAAAGAGCAAGGATCTAAGATAGTTTCTCCTTTAAAACAAGAAAAGAAAAAGCTAGAAGTAAATGAGACGTTGATTGAAGATTATGTAAATGAAGGAAGATATGATGAATTATATATCTTACTTGGTGATAAAAAACATACTAAATCTTTAAATCGTTTGGAAAATACGGTCTATAAGTTAATAAAAATATATAAGACTGTTGAAAAAGGTTTTTATGAAAGACCTAATCATGTTTATGAGACTAATGAGAGGGATTATTTAGGAACGTTTTTTGAAGCTATTAGATGTGAAGATATTTATACAGCGTATGGAGAGTTAGCTTGTATTTATGGTAATGTTCAAAATCAAAAAGAATTTGATATCTTTGAGGTTATCTTGCGTGATGCCGTTGATAAACAAGAAGAGATTTTTAAAAATCGTCAATATAAAGAACTAGAAAATGAAGTATTAAGAGATATTAACAATATTATTAGTAATAAAGATGTTTTAACTAATGAAGAAATTGATCAAATATATGACTATCTAAGTAAATTACAAGATGGCAGTGTTAGTGAGATTATAGATATTATCGCGGATATAACGTCAATAATTGATTTAGCTAATAATAGTCAAGTTGATTATAGTTATTTTGCTGATTTAAGTAAGCCAGAGACATTTAGAAATGAAAGTCAACAAAACACTGTTATGGAAGAGTTGGAATATTTGAAAAATGGTGATTATGCGAACGCTTTTTTACATATTAAAGATATTGATTCCATTCGAGCAAGTAAACTTGAAAAAAATATTTTAAGAAGATTATTGATGATTTTAAATAGATCATTAAATAAGACTTATGAACCAATTATTAGAAAATCTCCAGCAGGTCATCTTGCTAATATTAAAAGATTTATTAAGAAGTATGATTTTTATCAAGCATTTAATTATATAATGACTAATAACTTAAGTAGTGACTTATTAGAAGATATATTTCCACTAATATTTGAGAGTATGACATTTACTTTAATTATGCATGAAGATTTATATAAAGAATTTAATGAAGCAATAAAAATGGGAGATATGAATAAAGCAAGAATTGCGATGAGTAATTATAAAGAGGAGATGGATAAAACTTCTTTAGGTGATTCGGAAGCTTCGCAAGTTAAGTATGAAGAAATGAATAAGAAATTGAAAAAGTAAGAGGTGAAGTGAAATGGGGATGAGTGTATTTCCAGCTGATACTTATATGGTTGTTAATCAGACTGTTTTAACTGAAATAGATAAGAAAACTTTAATAAGTTTATATGAACCAATAATAGGACCAACAGCGGTTAGTTTATATTTAACTTTATGGAGTGATTTGGATAAGGCAGAAATGATTAGCAAGGACTATACTCATCATCATTTAATGACAATTTTAAAAAGTTCAATGGATGTTATTATGCAAGCCCGCTCCTGCTTAGAAGCTTTAGGTTTATTAAAAAGCTTTGTTAAGAAAGATGAGAATATTAATGAATATTTATATGAATTATATTCTCCATTATCTCCTTATGATTTCTTTAATCATCCGGTATTAAATGTTTTACTTTTAAATAATATAGGGGAGATTGAATATAATAATTTGTTACAGTATTATAAAAAAAGATCAGTAAATAAAGCTGATTATGAAGAAATTACTTCAAGTATGAATAATACTTTTAAATCTGTTAATTCTATGCAAGAACAAACTTTAATGGTTCGAAAGGTCAATAAAAATGATATTAATTTGAAAGAAGTAATTGATTTTGATTTACTGGAAATATCTTTACCTAAGGGAATGGTCAATAGTCGTACTTTAAATAAGAAAACTAGAGAACTCATAAATCAGCTTGCCTTTATTTATGATGTTGATACGATTAAAATGAGTGAGATTATTCGTTTAGTAATTGATGAATTTGGGCTTATTAATAAAGAAAAACTTCGTGAATCAGTTAGAAAAAATTATGAATATAACAATAATGGAAGTTTACCAACTATTGTCTTTAGGACTCAACCAGAGCATTTAAAAAGCCCTGAAGGTAATAAGACAAATCGCGGTAAAATGATTTATGTTTTTGAAAATACTCGACCTTATGACTTTTTGAAAAGTAAGAATAAAGGAATTAAACCATCAGCTCGTGATTTAAAATTAATGGAACATTTGGCTGTGGATTTTGAATTACCTGCGGGAGTTATTAATGTTTTAATTGATTATGCTTTAAGAATTAATGATGGAAAACTAATTCCTAAATATTTAGAAGCTATTGCTGGTGAGTGGGCAAGAAAAGGTGTTAAAACAGTGGAAGATGCCATGACTGTCGCGGAGAAGGGGCATAAAAAGGTTGTAAAAAATGTTAAAGAAGCTAGACCAAAGGTTGAAGTTAAAGCTCCAGCTTGGATGTATAAAGAAAATGAAAAACAGGCGATGAGTCAAGAAGATATAGAAGAGATGGAAGAATTATTGAGTGAATTTAGGTGATTGTATGAAGGATATGCGAAATTCTAATGAGGTATATAGAGATAAAAATCTTGATTATGATCTACATAAAGATTATGTAGTGGCTTTAAAAGATGACGCTTTTAAAGCTTTAGTTACACGTCTTAAAATAACTGAGGAAGTTGCAATGAAGTATACTTCAAAGTTAGAAAGAACTGTTCAAGAATTAAATAATTGTAAAAGCTGTAAACGTTTGAGTGATTGCAAAAATAATATGATAGGTTGTGTTAATTATCCTAAGGTAGAAGGAAGTCGTTTGCGTTTTGACTATGTGGCATGCAAATATAAAATGAAAGATTTAGAGGAAGAAAGATTGTCTTCTAATACTTTTGAGGAACCCCTAGCTATTAAAAATGCTCGAATGAAGGATATCTTTTTAGATGATAAAAAGAGAATGCATATTATTCGCTATGTTAAAAAGTTTTATACGGATTACCAAAAAAATCCTCATATTAAAGGGTGCTATTTACATGGTTCATTTGGTTCAGGAAAATCTTTTATTTTAGCTTCTTTATTAAATGAATTAGCAAGAAAAGGTGTTAATACGACGATTATTTATTATCCGGAAATGCTTAGAGTTTTAAAAGAATCTTTTTATGATGATTTTGATGTTAAGATGGATTTACTTAAGAAAAGTGATGTGTTATTGATTGATGATATTGGTGCTGAGGCAGTAACTAGTTGGAGTAGAGATGAAATACTTGGTACTATTTTACAATATCGAATGGATTCAGAGTTACCAACATTTTTTACAAGTAATTTAACAATTGAAGAACTAGAGGCGCATCTTTCTAATACAAAAGGAAGTGTTGATATTGTTAAATCTAAAAGAATTATTGAGAGAATTAAACATTTAACTGAAGATTTAGAACTTATTAGTGATAATAGAAGAAAGTAAAGTTAACTTGGTTATTTGTCAAGTTAGTTGCAATAAATGTGTAAATATTTTATAATTTATTTAGATTATAGATTGTGGTGAATTTAATGAGAAAAATGAATATGCTTATTTTAGTGTTGTTGTCACTTCTTGTAACTTGTGGAAATGTAACAGCAGCAACGATTCCAAAGGCGACTAGTAAAACAGATTATTCAACTTGTATAGCGTTTTCGGATGGTTTTAAAAACATTCAAACAGATTATTATTATAAATATTGTTATCGTGCATCTTGTTCAGCTAATGTATGGAATAAGGCTGATATGGCTGGTGTAAATGGTTATCGCTGTAGTAATGGTAATGGAACTCCATACACTAAAGTTACAAGTGATGGATGTAGTGGATATAGTGGAACTTGTTCGAAGAATGGTGATGGTGCATATTGTACGAAAGTAGTTTATGTTGACTGTGATCGTGTTGCTGGAGGAGGTACTTATGTTTCTCCTAATCGTCCAACAGCTGGAACGACAACATCAAGACCAGTAGTAACTACAAAAAAGCCAACGACAGTTAAACCAACTACTAAGTCAACAACGAAAAGACCTAGTGGAAATAGGACAACTATTGCGCCTTTTACAAATCCAACTAAGTCAACAACTACGACAACAACGAAAGTAACAACAACGAAACCAATTAATAATACGAACATCAAAAAAATAACCGTTAATGATACGGATATTAAATATACTAACACAAAAGATACATATTCTTTGAAACTAAAGTATGATATTACGGAAGTTTCTGTCAATGTTGAACTTGAAGATGAAAGAAGTACTTATTCAGTTACTGGAAATACAGAGATGCCTAATGAGGACCATCAAATAAAAATTGTTGTAACAGCGTTGAGTGGAGATACGAAAGAGATAACTTTAAATGTTAAAAGATATACAACAGAATCAAATGATTGTACTTTGGCTAATATCTACTCAGAAGATTATCCAATTGATTTTTCAAAGAATACTTATAGTTATAAGTTAAAGTTACCGAAAAATGTTAATTCAATTGATTTAAGTGTTGTTCCAAGTGATGAAGAGTCAGCTACTTATCAAATTGAAGGTAATGAAAAATTAAAGAATAATAGTAAAATAACGATAGATGTTAGAGCACAAGATGGTACAACTTGTAAATATGAAATTACAATTAAGAAAAGTAGTAATACTTGGAAGTATATTGTTGTAATTGTTTTACTTCTAAGTGTATTAGTGGTTGCAAGTGTTGTACTATATAGATATTTGAAGAAGAGCAAAGGCAAATATAAATATGAATAGAGGTGTAAAGACCTCTTTTTTTTGACGAAAAAAGATGTTTATAGGAATAAATTATTGTATAATTTTTTTAGAATAGGAATGATTATATGCGCGAGTCTATTGGTGGAACATGGATATTTATGATTGTAATTGTTTTTATGGCAATATTAATTGCTTATATTTCGATATCAATAAATTATAGCACGGCATATAGATTAAAATCAGCAATGGTAACGAAGCTTGAGCAATATGACGGGTTAAACAATACTTCCCTTAAAGAATTAGATAAGACTGCCTCGGCATTTGGTTATCATCAAACTGGTTTTTGTCGCAGTAATGAAGGAAATCAGTATTTTGGGGTTTTAAATGGTCATATATCGGAAAATCCAACAACTAAACAAAGTTATTGTATTTATCGTGATAAAAGAGAAGCAACAGGAGGAAGTGAAGCTAAGTATTATTATGAACTAACGGTTTTCTTTGGCTTTAATCTCCCTGTTCTAGGAGAACTATATACGTTTAGAGTAGGTGGAGAAACAGGACCAATTTTTTATCCGAATGATAATTATTTTCGTTAAAAATTAACATGTAAAATATTACATAAATCGTTGAATAATAGAAATAATAATAGTATAATGTTTTTAGAATAAAGGAGAGATGTTTTAATGAAAGACGCGACAGGCGAATTAAGTATGACTGCAGTTGCAGTAGTTGCTATAGCTGCTATATCTGTATTATTTAGTACATTAATATGGCCAACTATAAAACAAAATATAATGAGAAGTACTTATTGTTCTGGTGCATTCAATTGCCAATGTAATGACGGTGGTTCATGCCAATGTGAATATTGTCCAAGCGCTGCTGGAGATGAATTTTCACCAACTTGTGACGATCCACAACCTATTACTTGTCAACAAAACGGAAATTAGTACTTTATAGAGAGGAAAATTAATGCATGAGAGAAGCAGTTGGAGCTACATGGTTATTAGGTATAGTTCTTGCTTTTATAGCGTTATTTTCTGGATATTTAGCTTTTTCTGTTAACTATTCGAAAGCTTTTAGAATGAAAGATGGAATTGTTGATAGAATTGAAAAACACAGTGGCCCTAGTAAGGAAGCAATAGAAGAGATAAATGACTTTATGAATGAGATTGGTTACTCAGCTCGAGGAACTTGTCAAAATTTTTTTAATGACACATCATTAAAGTGGGCTGGTATTAATCACGGAGTTGCAACAACTTCTAAAGATATTGATTCGGGAGATGCATTTAATTATTGTCTTCAAAGAGTTGATGCTTTTAATACCAATGGTCAGTTATCAGCTTCGTATTACAAGGTTTATGTGTTTTTTTCTATTTCATTGCCATTTATAAATACTTCTAATTGGTTTCATGTAACAGGAGAAACAGCTAATATATATTATCCAGATGATTCATTACCTTATAAATGATGTAGTGATGGGAGGAATAACATGAATGTTGTTACAGCAAATGAAAATAAAGGTATAATTGATAGATTAGATATTGATATAATTAAGAGAATAGATGGTCAGTTTGAATTAAGAGAATTACTTAGTAAATTTGTTAATTTATATTTTAATAAAATGATTATTGATATTACATCAATTCAAGATTATCAAAATCTTGAGGTAATTAAACAATTGTCACAGGCTGTTGATCCAAGTCGAGTAATTATTATTTTAAATAATGATCCCGTTGTTAATAGTCAATTCTATATGTCTAATTTAATTGCTTGTGGTTTTTATAATTTTACAAGGAATTTTGAAGGTGTAAAATTTTTATATAATACACCAAATACCTATGAAAACGTCAAACATTTAGTAATGAGTGAGGAAGAAATAAAGCGTCAAAATGATGAATATATTGAAGCTCACACGGTTGTTTATAATAGTACAAATAGACAAGTTATTGGTTTGATTAATTTAACTAATCATGCAGGATCGACAAGTTTGGTTAATATGTGTGTAAGACAACTTAATGGTCATGGATATCAAGCGGTTGGGTTAGAAATGTTTCGCCAAGATTTACTTTTTTATCATGATTCTAATTTATCAGCATGTTTTAATCGAAATGACTTAGAAAATAAGCTTCGATTATATGAAGATGTAAGTGCAATATTTATCGATTTAAATGAATTTAATGAAGCAGAGAAATTTTGTGATAAAGTAATTTATGTTATTGAGCCATCATATGTTATGTTGACGAAATTACTTAAGAAAAATCGTAATGCTTTTGCGGAACATAAAGATGATTTAATATTATTAAATAAAAGTTTTGTTAATGATCAAGAAATACCTGATTTTGAGTATGAAAGTAAGTTGAAGGTTTTCTTTAATTTACCGCCACTTAATGATCGTAATAAAAATTTAGAACCAATAAATGATTTTTTAAGAAAACTTGGATTTAATATCGAGGAAAATGTGTAAATGATATGTAATAATGTTGACATTATTACGTTAAATACATTATAATGTATTTATGAAGGGAAGAGGTATTGATATGTTATTAGGAGATTTCAATTTAGGCACTTTCTGTCAACAAACTAAATCTATTCTTACTTTTGTAGGATGGGCATTAACAATTGTTAAAGTTGCTATTCCATTTATTATTATTGCATATGGTATTATTGATTTAGGAAAGGCTGTAACAGCATCTAAAGAAGATGAAATTAAAACAGCTGCTAAGAGACTTTTATTTAGAGCTATAGCAGGTATTTGCATATTCTTTGTTCCAAGTATCGTATTATGGCTATTTAGTACTGTTGATGAGTTTAATAGTGCAACTACTGGTGGCGGCGGTGGATTCGACACTTGTAAGAATGCTTTATTATATCCATGGGGTACTGGTAACGACGGAACTGGTACTGGAAATTAGTAAAAAAATTAAAGTAAGACGTATGTCTTATTTTTTTTGACATTTTTTTTTCGTTTTTGGTAGTTAAATATAGTTGGTGATATTTGTGAAGGTGAAAATATTTGATTGTGATCATGAAAAAGACTTAGAAGAGGAAGTCAATTCATTTATTCAAGGTGTTGAAGTTATGGATATTAAATATAATGTTTCGGTAGCAATATTTGGGGATGAACAAATATATTGTTTTTCAGCTTTAATTGTTTACAAGGCTTGATGAAAGTTGTTTCAAAGAAATTGTATCCATGATATAATTTAATTGGTGATTTTATGAGTCTAATTGCGTATGCTTTAAGTGGTAATTTTAAGAATTTTAGTAAAAAACTTGATCGTGTTAAGAAGGAAACAGGAATTGCTAAACCTAAATTAATGTTTAAATTTTTATCTTGTTTTGTATCCATTGGTTCTGGTTATAGCGACTTTTTGAATTATAAATTATATTTAAGAACCAGAAAAGAAATAAAGGAATATGCGACAATTAAAACTCAAGATAAATTTTATGAAATCGTTAGTCCTAGTGCTTATAAAGATTTCTTTTCAATAAAGGCTAATTTTTTAAAGAATTTTGCTAAATATATTGATCGAGATAGTTTTTATCAAGGCACAAAAGAAGAGTTAATTAAATTTTTAAGTGATCATAAAGAAATTATGTATAAGCCAGTTAATGGTCTTGCCGGTAAGGATGTTAAAAAGATATATTCGAAAGATATTAAAGATATTGATGCGTTTTATGATGAACTTAGTTCGAAAAATATATTGATTGAGAGTTATATTAAACAACATAAAAGTGTTTCAGAATTTGCAGAAAAATCCGTTAATACGATTCGTATTATGACTTTTGCTTATAATGGTTCATCAGAGATAATTTGTGCAATGATGCGTTTTGGTAATGGAATTGAGAATGTTGATAATTTTCATAAAGGTGGTATGGGTGCCTTAGTTGATATTGAAACTGGTAAGATAATTAGTGATGCGGTTGATAAAGATGATAATATTTATGAGGTTCATCCTTACTCGAAAAAGAGATTTAAAGGTTACCAAATACCTAATTGGGAAATTATTAAAAAAACTTGTCTTGAAGCGGCTTTAGTAAGTGATAAAATTCATGCTGTTGGTTGGGATGTAGTAGTAACAGATAAAGGTTGTACTTTTATTGAAGGTAATCGTAGAGCGGGATGGGATTTACCACAAGTGCTTTATAATCGTGGAAGAAAAGATTTAATGAATTATTGCTTAAATAAAATCAATCTAGTTGATGGTACTAATTATAAAGTGTAGGGGAAATTATGAAAAAGAATAATTTTATAGAAGGAACAATTATCGCAACTATTGCAATTATATTAGTTAAAATATTAGGTATGATTTATGTTATACCTTTTTATTCAATAGTTGGATCAGATGGTGGAGCATTATATAGTTATGCTTATAATATTTATTTGATATTTTTAGGTATATCAAGTGCTGGATTGCCAGATGCGATTGCCAAGATTATCAGTGAATATAATGCCTTAGGCATGAGTGATGTTAAGAATCGCGCTTACCAGATTGGTAAAAAATTAATTACTTTTATATCCATTGTTGTGTTTGCTTTCCTTTTTATATTTGCTGAAGAAATTGGCGTATTTATAATAGGAGATTTAAATGGTGTGAATACAGCTAAAGATATCGCTTTTGTAGTACGTTGTGTATCACCAGCAGTGTTGTTAATACCTTTTTTGAGTATAACTAAGGGATATTTACAAGGACATAATTTTATTGGACCATCATCAATCAGTCAATTAATTGAACAATTGGTTCGTATCTTGGTAATATTACTGGGATCTTACTTAGTGTTAAAAGTTTTTGATGGCAGTACTAGTCTTGCTATTGGGATAGCTGTATCAGGTGCTTTTGTTGGTGGGTTAGCAGCTATTATTTACTTAAGACATGCCATTAAAAAAAGTAAAAAGCAGTTAGTGGATGAAAAAATAAAAAGTAGTGAGGCAGTAACAGACAAAGAAATTGCCAAAAAAATAATAAAATATGCAATACCTTTTGTCATTATTAGTGTTGTTTCACATCTTTATAACTTTACGGATCAAATATTAGTTTTAAGAACTTTGGAGCATATGAATTTTAAAGCAGAAGATGTGGAATTTATTGCTAGTTCTATAAGTACTTGGTCGCCTAAAATATGCATGATAATTAATGCCATGGCCATGGGAATGACGATGAGTCTGGTTCCCGTAATTGTATCAGCTATAACAAGAAAGGATACAAAGGAAGTTGAAAGTAAAATCAATAAATCATTAAGTATGATTGTCTTTATTTCTTTACCACTTAGTATTGGTCTTTCAATACTATCTAAAAGTGTATGGACGATTTTTTATAATACTAATCAATACGGATCGATGATTTTAAGTTTGATGGTTTTTTCAGCTTTGTTTGGTAATTTATATTTGATTATTTCGACTATTTGTCAATCATTAAGCAAATACAAGTTGGTATATAAAGTATCTATTACTGGTTTTTGTTTGAATGCTTTATTAGATGTTCCAATAATGTATTTATTTCAATATATTGGCTTTAAACCATTCCTTGGTAGTATTACAGCTAGTATTATTGGTTATTCAACATCAATATTTATTGGATTAAAAGCTCTAAAAAAGGAAAATAATATTTCTTATAAAGAAACAATTAATGCGGTTTTAAAGACTTTAATTCCTGCATCTATTATGGTTGTTGTATTAGTTATACTAAACTATTTTTTACCATTTAATGAATTTTCTAAGATGGGAGCAATTATTACAATAATTATAAATGCGTTTATTGGTGGTATTATTTATATTGGTGTTTCTTTTAAAATTGGATTAATAGATCAAATAATTGGGAAAGAAATGCTTCATAAGATAATAAAAAAACTTACCTTAGGTAAGTTAACATTAAAAGATTAAACCATGTACATTGAATTAGCAAAATTATAGTCGGTGTTGGTTGTGTTAGTAGCAATTGTTGTGGATTCTAACTTCGATAAACGGGAATCAATACGATTTAATTCTCTTTCGATTTTGCTTAAACGAGCATCAATATCAGAATCTTGATTATAATTATTAGGCATCATGTTGTTATTCATATTAGGGTACATCATTGGTGCTTGATTGTTAGCATTGAAACCATAGCTACCAAATTGGGAAAAGAAACTATTTCTATCTTTTTTCATAAAAAATCACTCCTAATTTAGTATATGTATCTTGGTTATTTTTGTTTACAAGGAGGTAAAAGTATGCGACTTAGAAATGTTAAAAATGCAAAGGAAATTGTTCGTGATAGTAAATACACGATTGATAATATTGGTGAATATAAAGGCCGATATAATGAATTATTTAAGAATGATAATCCAATACACATTGAGATTGGTATGGGTAAGGGAGATTTTATAATTGGTATGGCGAAGGCGCATCCTGAGATTAATTTTATTGGGATTGAACTTTATGAATCAGTTATGGTTCGAGCTATTCAAAAGTTAGAGAATGAGGAGTTACCGAATATTCATTTATTAAATATGGATGCGACATATTTACGTGATGCTTTTTTACATGAAGTTGATACCATTTATTTGAATTTCTCGGATCCTTGGCCTAAAAATAGACATGAAAAAAGAAGACTTACGTCACCAATACTTTTAAGTATCTATGATGATATATTTAAGGGTAATCCGCACATTATTCAAAAAACTGATAATATTGGTTTGTTTGCTTATTCTTTAGCTAGTTTAAGTAAATTCGGCTATACATTAGAGAGAGTTTCTCTAGATCTTGCTAATGAAGATATTTTTAATGTTGAAACAGAATATGAGAAGAAATTTAAAAGTATGGGTGTTAAAATTAACTATCTAAATGCTGTAAAGTATTTGGAAAAGTAGTTAATTTTTTGTTTTACGTGATATAATTTAAATAATAGTAGTTATTAGTTTGCAAAAACTAGTTTAAATTCCTTCTTTTTTTTGCTATAATTGTTTTAGTAAAAGTAGGTGAACTATGAAGAAAACTATATTAATTTTATTAGTAGTTTTATTAACGTGTGGCTGCGTTAAAATAAATGATGCTAGTATAGACGATTTAGTTAACACTACTATTAATAGTAAATATAAGTTACATAATCACGTTAATAGTGGTTATAAGTATTATTTACCAAGAAGTTTAAAATCAAGTATTACTAATGAATATAATGAAATAATTAAGAGTAAGTATTATGATTATTATTTGTATGTTGATTTAGTTTCTTATTATAATAAGAAGCCAACATCTTTAGAAGAAAATAAGAAAATATATTATAGTAGGTTAATAAGTAAAGATGATAAAAATGGTATTGTTAATGTCACACAAAAGGATAATGAATACTTAGTTCAAGTGATTTATAATTATGCAAAAATGGAAGTTAGATGTAATTATAGAGATTTAAATGAAGTAATAACTAATTCATTAGTTATTTTGTCGTCTATTCAATATGTAGATGATGTAATAATTAGTTTATTAAATGAAAATGATTTTACTTCTGCTGAAGAACAAGTTAGTATATTTAAGGATAATTCGGGGGAAGTTAATACCCTTGAAGATTTTGATGATACATATACAGGAAATGAAGAAGATGATTATGATCCTGATGTTATCAAAGAGAGAGGATGAGTTTTATGGGTATTATGGATAAAGTCAAAAAAATATTATTTGACGAAGATGTAGTTGAAGTTCCTGTTTCTAGTGACGAACTTCCAGAGAGAACTCCAAAAAATGTAAAAAAAGAAGAGCGACATGAAAGTACGGGTTTTATCGAATATCATAAACATGAAGAAGTAGAAGAAGATCCAATCAAAGAAATCAAAGTGCCTAAAGAGGAAGTACCTAAAGAAGAGGAAAGACGTCCTTTCAATTTTCCTGAGGATGTTGATTTTGAAAGAGAAATTCCTACACGTCAAAAAAATTATGAGGATATGAATTTATCTTTATTTGATGAGGAAGAGGATATAAAGAGCAGAGGAATAGTTAATTCTTATCGTGTTTCAGAACCAGTTAAGGAAAATAATAAAAAAGAGATAAGAGACTATCGTAAGATGTTAGGTAATGAAAAAGGGGAAGCAGAGAAGAAACCTTTTCAAAATACTCCTGTTATATCGCCAGTTTGGGGAATTCTTGATAAGAATTATAAGCCAGAAGAAATTGTTAATCGTGCAGAACGTATAACTAAGGTAAATACGGGAGCTGTTCCGAGAAGTTATGGTCCAGTTAGTTATAATGACCAACCATTACCAGTTAAAAAGTATGAAAAAACTAATCAAGATAGTTCGTTAAAAGAGGATTTAGTGGAATTAAATTCGACAATTTCTGATATGATAAGTGAAGATGTTCCAGTAAAAAAAGAATTACCAAGAGAAGAAGTAAAAGAGTTTGAAGATAAAATTGAAAGTATTGTCGAAGAGGAAATATTACCAACACATTCAATTGAAGATATTCATGAAGAACATGATGAAGTTATTCAAACTACAGATTATGATGATTATGAAGAAATAGATTCAAACTATGATACAAAGGGTATAGAACCTCATGAAAATGAACATAATAGTATAGAAGATGCATTTGAAAGTACTAGTGAATTTGATAGTATTAATGAAAGAGATAGTCAAGAGTATGAAGACGATGAAGAAGAACCTTTAGTTGACTTGAAATCATTAGTTGATAAAAAAGATGATGATGACGATGATGCTGGTTTAGATAATACTATTGAAACAGATTTATTTAACTTAATTGATTCAATGTATAAAGATGATGAGGAAGAATAATGGAAACACTAGCTACAGTATTACCAATAATAATTGATGTACTATTAATAGTTTTATTAATTGTAGGTATTATTTTAATAATCAAATGCATATATATAATTGATAAAGCAAAGTCAGTTATTTTGAATGTTGAAGAAAAAGTTAATAGTTTAAATTCGCTTTTTGCGATTGTAAATATGATAAGTGATAAAGTATCAGGAGCAACGGAAAAAGCAATTAACTATATTGAAAGCTTATTTCTAAAATTATTTAGTAAAGAAAAACATGAAGAAGTAACTGATGAAGAACAAGAGTTAAGAGAAATACTAGAAAAAGAGAGGAATGAATAGTATGGGAAAAAAAGGATTAGGTAAGGTATTAGCAGGAGCTGCTGTTGGTGTTGGTATTGGAATGCTACTTGCACCTAAAAGTGGAGAAGAGACAAGAAAAGATCTTAAAGATGGAGCTAAAAAGGTAGTTAATAAAGTTAAAGATATTGACTTAAATGAAGTTAAAGATGATTTAGTAAAACAATATGAAACTCTAAAAAAAGAATTATCAGATATGGATGCTGAAAAAGCTAAAAAGTTAGCTACTAAAAAGGTTAATGAGCTTTCGAAAAAAGCTAATGAATTAATGGAAATGGCTAAAGAAAAAAGTGCACCTGCTATAGAAAAAGCTGCTAAAGATGTTAAGAAAAAATTATCTGATTTACTTGAAAATGTTCAAGAAAAATTAGAAGATTAATTATAGAGATAGAATCAAATGATTCTATCTTTTTCTATGAAGTTATAATATAATAATATCACAGGAAGTTATGTAAATAGAAAATTAGTTTTAAAGGAAGGATATGATTTTATGAAAAAAATTTTATTTATGTTTATTTTGATGCATTTACTATTTTTGTCCATAAGTGTAAATGCTCTTCAGTTAGATGATAATAAAATTTTTGACAATTTGGATGACTCATTATTATATGAATATGGTGATAATTCTTTTAATAAATTGAAATTCAATCCAACTGCAATACCTATAGGGATAGTAAATGCTTCTGACTCTACTAATACTTATTTTACTAGTATAAATGACTTGCCATCTGTTCTTCAAGCTGGAAGATATTAAAATGAAAGTAAAAGTTTTGACAGTTTTTTTTGTTGCTGCTCTTTTAACTTTTTTGTTTTTTTCAAAGAAAATAGGTTTTAATATTACTGATGAAGTTATCAGTTTAGATGAAATAAAAGAGAAATTGTTAAAAACGGAGAAGATATATTTATGTTCTAATTGGGATAGTATAAGTAGAGTTTGCCCGAAAAAAAAATATTATAAAATATATAGATGATGATGATATTATTAAGGAATTTATTGATATTACTTATTCTTTAGAGGAAAATACAGGAGTTACTTCCTTGGCTCAAGATACAAATACTTTATATTTTGTTGATGATAATGGTAAAACTATTGTCTCGGCTAGATTTGGACGTAATTTTATTTTAAGAGCTAGAAAAGTTGAATATGAGTTGAATCCAATTTTCAATGATCGATTAAAAATACTAATAGATTTTAACTATTAGGATGCTATCTTTCTTATTGAATAATTAATATAATTAAAGTATAATTGTGTTAGAGTAGAAAGGTGTGATCATATGAATTGTACTAATTGTAATTCACCTTTGATTCCTGGTAATAATGTTTGCCCTAACTGTGGTTTTGATAATTCAGTAGTGCCAGTACCGAATCAAAGTATTACAAACGACTTTGTTGAATTAGATGATAATGATGAAGTACAAGTTATTACTGAAGATATGGCTCCACCTACTTTAAATGTTGAAGATGAAAATTTACGAGCAGGGGCAGGAGATTTAGGTAATTTAGCTAATGTAACTGATTATGCTCCAGAAGAACAAGTAACGGTTAAAGAAGAGGAACAAAATAAACAAAAGCTGGAGGATGAAAAGGTGGATATAGCTATTCCTAGTGTTCAAACTCCAGTATCTAATGTTGTAATGCCAACTGATGGTACAGCACCAGAAATGGTTGAGGATACTAATACGGCAGGAGATACAACCAATAATACTGAACAACTTGAAAATATGCCTAAAAAGGGTAAATTTAAAATAAGTTTAGCAAAAGGAAGTAAGAATGTTCCCAAAAATCTTTTGTTAATTGTGGGAATAGTTTTTTTAGTAGTTGGTATCTTACTTGGAAAGGCATTCTTTTCTCGTAATTATTGTACTACTAATACAAGGAATACGACGATAAATTCGAAAACTAAGTTTGTAAATGATGGCAAAAATAATGTAACGAATATAGGTGATTATACTTTAAAGATTCCGGAACAATATTCTTATGATAAAAAAGATGGAGGAGTTCTTATATATAATAAAGAAGATACATTTAGAATATTTATAAGAACTAATGTTGGTTTGTTTGATGATTTATCGGGTGGAAAGAATTCAGTGCGTGAGACATTAAGAGAGAATAATGTTGTCATTAATAATATGCGAGAACTTAATTCTAGTGATGTTGAGTTTTTAGTCTTTGAAGGTGCTACGAGATCAGTTAATCGTCTTATTGCTTTTGCTGATGCTAAGTTCGATCATGTATATTATATAGAAGTTGTTACTAGTGATAATACTTATAATTATGATACTCTTGAGATTATAGCTGATATATTAAAAAACGCTACTTATGAGCAAGTTGAGGCAAAGATGGAGAGTATTGATGTATATGATGTATCAGATGTTTCGATTAAAGCTGCAACGGAATATAAAAGTTTAATAAAGAATAATTAATTGACATATAAAATTAAACACGTTATAATGTAGTTGTTGATGTTGATGAGGATTTACGACCCTAGGAGTCAAAACGTTAATTCGCGTTAAGAATAAATAAGATGATTAGAAGTCATGAAATAAGGTGGTACCACGGGTTAGCTCGTCCTTATGTCATGGCTTTTTTATTTTTTTAGAAAGAGGGATATTATGAACTGTTATGAAGATTTAGAATGGAGAGGTTTAATTAAAGATGTCTCGAGTCCAAATTTACGAGATAAATTAAATAATGAGAAGTTAACATTTTATATAGGTACTGATCCAACAGCTGATTCAATGCATATTGGACATTTTTCGTCATTTTTAATTGCGTCACGTTTAGCACGATATGGACATAAGCCAATTCTTTTGGTAGGTGGAGCGACAGGATTAATAGGAGATCCAAAGCCTAGCAATGAACGCCCTATGATAACAAAAGAGGCAGTTGAGAAAAATGTAGCAGGTTTAACTAAACAAGCTAAAGAGATCTTTGGATTTGAAGTTGTTAATAACTACGATTGGACTAAAGATTTAAGTACAATAGATTTTTTAAGAGACTATGGTAAATATATTAACGTTAATTATATGTTAGATAAAGATATAATAAGCAGAAGATTAGATACAGGTATTACTTTCTGTGAATTTGCTTATACTTTATTACAAGGTTTAGATTTTGTTGTATTAAATAAAACTAAGGGAGTTACTCTACAAGTTGCGGGTTCTGATCAATGGGGAAATATAACAACTGGTATTGAGATGGCACGTAAACGTGATAATACCGAACTATTTGGTATGACAATGCCTTTAGTATTAGATGCTAATGGAGTTAAGTTTGGTAAAACTGAAGGTAATGCTTTATGGCTTGATAAGAATAAAACATCTTCTTATGAATTATATCAATATTTAATTAATTCTAGTGATATATGTGTAATTGATTATTTAAAGAAATTAACATTCTTATCTAAAGAAGAAATTGAGAAAATTGAAAAAGAACATAATCTTCATCCAGAAGATCGTATGGCGCAAAAGATTCTTGCTCGTGAAGTTATTACATTCTTACATGGTGAAGAAGAAGCTATTAAAGCGCAAGAGACAAGTGAGAAGGTATTTAGAGGAGAAGTAACAGATGAGATGCCAACGGTAGAAATAAGTGGCGTTAATAATATATTAGATGTTTTAGTAGCATCAGAATTAGCTCCTTCTAAATCGGAGGCGAGAAGATTAGTTACGCAAGGTGGAGTTAGTGTTGATGGCGTAAGGATTGATGATCCTAACTATGTAATTGAGGCGCAAGAATTTGTTATTCAAAAGGGTAAAAAGAAGATTGTTAGGATTATTATTAAATAAATTAAATAAAAGACCTTTAATTGGTCTTTTTTTAGTGTTATAATAGCAATCAAAAATGAGGGATGTTTATGGAAAATGCCGCTGAACTTTATACAAATGCTTCGATTAATCGAAGTGAAGTAATAGAAGCTAAACAAGGGTTAATGGCTGATTTAATTACTACTCTAAATACATTTAATATGATATTTGCAGATAGTAAATATTTAGCTAATGCCCTTAAATTTATTAACGATTATTATATGTGTCTTTTTGCTGAATTAAATCGTGAGCATGAGGTATACGATAAAATAATGTGTTATATTTCATCATTTGATGCTCCAGAAGAATTAAGTGATGAAGATATTCTTTCGGATATTTCTTCTATTTTTGATGATGTTGAAGAAGCTTTTGAATATCGTTTAATTGTTTATCAGGAATTTTGCGATCATTTGACAGATGTTATTAATTCAGAAATTCTAACAAATAGTAACTATTTATTCTATAATTATATAGGTAAACTTGATGAAAAAGAAAAACAAAGATTGCTTTCTTTAGTACCAGGAGATAATAATTATGACATATATCGAGATGTGTTATAAAATAAAAGAATTACTTTTTAATATAGACAGTGCACTAAATTCTTATACATACTTAGCAGTTTATTATAATGGAACTCTAATGAGTGGGGAATTAAGAGGCGACATTGAAAGTATTAGTGAAGAGATAAATGGTTATTTAGGTGAGGTAATGAATGATGCTAATCGAGAGATAGCAATTTTAAAAAAGTTAGATGATTATATTAGTAGAGTGGTTATTGATTATACAGAAGTATTTTTTGAAGATAGTGAAGAGTTTTATTTATTTGAAAATATTATAAAAAGAATTAATAATTCACAAATGATACGTTTAAAGTCAGATTTATATGTTTTTAAACAATATAATAATTTAATTATGACTAATGGATTTAATAATAATAATTATAAGATATTAAAAAGAGATAAGTATATTAGTGAAGAAGAATATGCTAGTTATTTAGAATTATCTTTATAAAAAAATAACCAGATTTTTCTGATTATTTTAATTCACTAATATATTTTTTTAAAGCACGAGCATCAGTTCCAAATATTATCTTAAGTTGGTTATCTATTTCAACGATACCTTTAGCACCGAGCTTTTGAATACCTTCCTTATCAACTTTTGAGACATCTTTTAAAGTAACTTTAAATCGTGACATATTTACTTCTGTATCTAAGATATTATCCTTTCCACCTAAGTAGGCAACTAACTTATTAACTTCAAGATTAAAATTCTTACGATTTAGTTTAACGATTACTAAGGATATGATAATTAATACTACTGCGATTACAATATACTGTACGATATGTGTCCATTCCATTTTTATCACCAATAACATCATACTATAAATTTAATAATTTTGCAAATTGATTGACTAGATATTTAAATAAATATTATAATAGTTAATAGAAAGAACTGATGAAATGAAAAAAATAGTATTAAGAATTTTAGCATTTGCTTTAGATATTGGCTTATGTTCCCTTATTATATTTGGATTATCAATGTTTGACTTTGTAAATCCAAATAATGGAAAAATAACCAAGTATTATCAAGAGGCTAGCAATAATACTCTTGTTTATAATAATTTACTAGAAAGTATGAATAAATATTTTGAAGATGGAATGTTAAGTGATGCTGAATATGGAGAAATAATGATTACATATTCCGATTATCAAGAAGCTTTTAGTAGTCTAACCATTAATGAAGATATTAAAAATAAAGAAATAGAAGTCGTAAAAGATAAGGTTAACGAAATACATGTAAGTTTAAGTAATGATTTAGCGATTAGAATTAATAAACTTAATTGGATTCAAGTAATGATTAGTTTTGTTGTTTATATTTTATACTTTGGTGTTTTACAATATTTTATGAAAGGTCAAACGCCATTTAAACGTTTATTTAGATTGAGTGTTGTTAATAAAAATGGTGGAAGAGTTAGTTTAGTGAGTTTCATCATAAGAAGTATTCTAATAAGTGAGATTATTATATCTTTAGTTGATTTAGGATTGTTATTTACTTTAAATAATATTAGTTATGTTACTAGTAACTACTGGCTAAGTCAGTTTAAGATGATTTATGAGATGGCTTTCTTAGTATGTATGATTGTTCGTGATGATATGCGAAGTATTCATGATTTAATTTTAGGTACAGAAGTTATAAGATATGATAAATCTGGAAAAAAAATAAATGATGTATTATTTGTTAGTGAAGGTGAAAATGATAAAAAGATTACTGATAAAAGCCATTAGATGTTATCAGAGAATGCCTTTAGCAACACACAAGCAATGTAAATTTATCCCCAGTTGCTCAGAATATGCAATTGAGGCTTTAGAAGCATATGGTGCTATTAAAGGATCTTTTAAAGCTATAGCAAGAATATTAAGATGCAATCCTTTTAATAAAGGAGGATTAGATCCTGTTGTAAAGAAAGATTAACTTTATAAAAAGTTAGTCTTTTTTTTGTAAACATATTTTTTAAATATTGTTATTTATCTTTGGATATGTTAGATTTAGAAGGTAGGTTGGTGAAATAATGAATTGTCAAAATTGTGGTAATCCAGTGGATATAAATTCTAAGTATTGTAATGTATGTGGGAATTTAATTGGAGATGTTAATCAAGTAAGAGAAGATATTCCTCAAGAACAAAAAAGAAGGGGTAAGAATAATATAATTATAGCAGTAATTATTGTTTTAATTGTCATAATAGCACTGAGTGTGTTTCTTATTAGATTGTTTGCTAGTGATAATAAAGTAGAAAATAATGATAACAATAAGGAAGATAATAAAATTGGAATTGTTGATAAATTGGAAGAAGATGAGGATTATTCTAAATATAAATTATCTATAAATGAAGTTGACTTTTCTTCAAGTTATGATTTTGAAGTAGATGATCGGGTAATAACTTTGGCTTTTAATGAAAATGGTTGGACTACTATAGTAGATGGAAATGAGATTTTTCAAGACTCTACTTTTGAGTGTACATCTGATAGTTGTGAAGATTTTGAAATTATTGTTTATAAATTAGGGGATTATTTGCTTTTAACTAATCATAATTTTACTTATATTAAAGCGGAAAGAATTTATATAGTAGATTCTAATGGTAAAAATATAAAAACAATATATGATTTGACTGGTGATTGTATGATTTATAGCAATTCTGGCGAAGAGTTTATAATAAATAAAGAGGGAATAACATTGATTGCTGATAGAAGAGCCACTAGTGATTTTGTTTGTATGACTAGTGAAAATGACGATGATTATGAATGGGATAACGAAGACATAGATTTATGTGATAGAAGTTCTTGGGAAGAAGGAACAGGAGAAAAAATATATAAAGCTCGTTATCAATTTAAATATGATAATGGTATTTTAGATACCTATGGTACAATAATTGAACAACAAACTATTAATGAGTATGTTAGTGAAGAAGATTTTTATAAATATAATTGTAATTAAAGAATAGTTTAATGAACTATTCTTTTTCTATGTAGCACTTATTTTTAACTTTCACATAAAATATATTGAGTATATATGAAAGGGTGAATAAATATGAATAATGAAACTTGCAATAATGAATGTTCAAATAGTATTGCTGATATCCTAAAAGTAATACTTATACTACAACAAAATGCCTGTCCTGAATCTTGCTTAGATTCGTGTGATCGACCTATGCTTGGAGGAGGACCTAATTGCTTAATTTGTAATACTCGACCAGTAATGCTATATAGTTGTTGCGGTAATGGTGTTCCTTGGACAATGCCAATTTGTAAAGATTTAACTACTACTTGCAGTAATCCACAAGAAGTTAATACTAATCCTTGTGAATGTTCTAATGTATTTAGAGTTGAAAAGTTAGATGGCTGTGCGGCAACATTTAGAGTACTTGCACCAAATCCAGATCAATCTTGCTGTAATTCTCAACCATATATTGGAACTAATAGTTTCTTTACAATGGATCTATCTTGTTGCTGTGTTATTAGATGCTTAAATGATACATTTGTCGAATGTGTATAAAAAATGCTATAGAATGCTATAGCATTTTTTTAATTCTTGCGAGTATTATTTAATATGAGAATAATTATATTAAGATTATTAGCTTTATTATTTATTAGTTTTAACATATGTATGATAATTATTTATCTTAATTATCTTTATATTGGGTATAATTTTTTAGAATATGTTTATTTTATTAAATGGAATATAATTTTTATAATAATTAGTAACTATATTCTATATAAATTAAGATAGGAGAGATTATGAAATTCTATTATGATATAAATTTAAGTTTTAATGATGTTTATGTTAATTATTATGAATGGGAAGATGTTGAACATTTTTTTCGCTTACCGATGTTTAGAGTAGATAATATAAGAGCTATTTTAGAAAATAAAGTCGAAATTGATACGGATTATAAAAATATAATTGTCTCAGATGGAGTAACGGCGGTAGCTTTAGAATTAATTGATAAAAATGTTGTATATTATTCTAGTTTAGAGTATAAAGATGAATTAAGAGTAAATGAACTAGTAGCTTATTTAGATTTAACTTTAGAAATCAAAGTACTAGATAAGAACCCGATAAAATATATTAGTAATATTGACAAGAAGAAGAAATTCTATATTGAGGAAATAAATAAAAATGAAGAATATTTTATTAAATATTTATATTATGAAATGACAGGAGATGTCTTGAAAAGTATTAGTAAGATGAAAAATTATTTACTTGATGATATTAATAATAATTTTAATGATAAATATTATCAAATATATGATATTATTAATGTGGGTGAATAATAATGAGATATTTTTTGATAATATTAGTTTTTTTAATAATATTATTAAGTATATACGTGATTACAGTTTATAATAAATTAAAAAGTGATAAAAATGAAGTAGATAAGTTATGGAATCGTTTGCGTTTATCAATTCAAGAACAGTTTGCTTTTATTAATAGTAATATTAATTTGTTCAGTGATAATGTAAAGAATCCTTTAGTTGATTTAATTAATAGTTATAATTTAATGGCGTATACAGAAGATGTTATGGAAGCTTATTTGCAATTAGAAAAAATTATATCTTCTTTAGAAGATAATCAATTAAAACAAGTGTTTATGGATAAAAATAAAGCTATTAGTGAAGTTAAAGTTTTATATAATAATGTGCTTTTAAGATATAATAATACAGTTAGTATGATACCAAATTCACTTATATCAAAAGCTTTTGGATTTAATCCAGGAATATGGTTTCGTAGTAATAATTAAAAAAGAGTCTAGATTTAGACTCTTTATTTTATGTTGAAATTTTCTAAGTATTTGTAATAGGCTTGATAATCAGTTGTATAATTGAATTCTTTATAAGGATATTGACAAGACTCAAAATAATCTTTAATAATTTTATCTAAAAGATGAGGATTTCTAATAAGTAGGGGACCAATTGTGTAAGTTCCGTAAAAATTATTAATGTGAATTCCTTCATATTTAGTTTTATTGTTATTAGCGTTGCCACTTATTACTTCAAATAAATGATTTTCTTCATTATTATTAATTGATCCACGATTTTGAAAACCAATAACAGGGGAAGATAAAAGATAGGTCTTATATACTTGTTCTTTAACAATTCGTTCACGAACATGTTTACTTTCGAATTTAAAAATACCTAAGGCTTCTATATCATCTATTTTTTGACCAAATATTTCATAAGAATTACCAGTCATTATAAATACTTTTTTCTTAATAACTTTTTTTATTTCGGTTTTATATCTTTTTAAATCTTCTAAAACGATTAATTGGCTTTTCTCATTACCCATGCCCATATAGAAGATATCATACTTGTTAAAATCAATTGTTTCACCCTTGGTTAAATTTGTTACTGTATATTTGGCACCTTGACGTTTTAATGCGGTAGTTAAAGCTAGGATATTGCCATTTTCTCCATAAAGATTCATCAAGTCGTAGTATAAATGAGCAATTTTAATTGTTTTCATGATTCACCTCTTGTAATAAATCTTTTAATATAGCTGTCATGTCAAAACACACCATAGTATATATTTTACCCTTACTTTTTTTACTAACGAGATTTAGGACATCATGAGTGTTATCGACAAGGATTAATTTGTCTTCAGGAATATTAGCATATTTTAGACGATTATAAACGTCATATCTAAATCTTCCAATGCAAAATATTTTATTGATAGAATCATCTCGTAGTAGTTCAAAATCAACATCATATAGCCAACTTAAATCATTGTATGAATATCTTCTAGAGACATTGTCAAAGCCGAGGATAATTGTTTTCTTTCCTTTTTCGGATTTTATATAATTAATTGTTTGTAAATATGATAAAGCATTTTCATTTTTTGATTCAATCATTTCGACCTTTCTTTTGCCTAAATGATATTCTTTCATTCGTTTTGATTCTAAAACTTGATTATTTAAATATTCTTGAATTTCTTCTTCCTTTAAACCAATAGTTTTACATAAAGCAAATGTTGCAAGTGTGTAGTAACAACAAAAGAAGACACTTTTATTTAAATGAACTATAGAATCATTAATTAACATAAATTGTTTTTTTAAATTGATTTCTTTCGCTTCAAAATCAATAGGGTTACGTTTGTATTTACAAGTAGGACAGAAGTAGTGACCAATATGTCCATAATGATAGTAATGATATTTTAATTTAGTATCACATCTTGGACAGTAAGCCGCATCGATTGTGTTTGATAAAGGAGTCTTTATATCATAAATCGTTTTACCAATACCGAATGTTGTAATAGGTCCTTTGTGATCAAGTCTTGTTCTTGCAACAATAGGATCATCAGCATTAATTATTAAATGTGTACTAGCATCAATTGAAGATATAATTTTATTATAGATAATATCTGGGTGTCCATTACGTGCTGGTTGATCACGTGTAACATTTGTTATTACTAAGTGAGTTAATTTTACTTTATTGAAGATAGTTTTGATAAATGATTCATCTAATTCCATTAGTAAAACATCAGCATTAATTTTTTTAGTAAAAGGATTTGTATTATTTAAAATTAAGGTTGTAGCGGCATTAAAGAGATTAGAACCATTTTTATTCCAAACAACTTTATAACCATTTCCTTTTAAAACATGAGCGATTAAAGAAGTTGTTGATCCTTTTCCTGATGAACCAGTGACACCAATAATATATTTGGGATATTTTAGTTTATCTAGGATGTTTTTATTATACATAGTTGCATAATAACCAGGAGTTACCGTTCCATCATCTTTAAATATTGGTTTTAATATTTTACAACCAAGGGTGAAAAGTTTATTTGCAAGTATTGTAAAAGTATTACTTTTTAAAATAGGTTTAAATATTAAACATAAAAATTTAACTATTTTAATAATAATATTATAGAGAGTTTTTTTCATACAATCACCTAATTAAAAGTATACCACAAATTGGGTAAAACTAACTATAAATTGACATCTTTTATTAAACATTTTAAAATAAGTTAGGCAGGAAAGATAAGGAGGCAAATAATATGAGTTTAAAGAATTATCGTTTAGAGAGTAAATTAGCAACTGATTATCGCATTAAGAGAGATAAATATTATTCCCTATATGTTTTAGAAAATAATTTAATGCTAAAAAAATATTTATTAAATGAGGATTATATGCAAATGCTTGCAGAACGTGATAGTGATTATTTAGAGTACTTGCGAGAACTTATGAATTATTCAAGTGATTTTATTGTTAAGCCAATTGATGTTTATGTTAAACATTCTCTAGTTACAAGTTATACTTATCAAAAAGAAGCTGGAACAAGTATAACGGAGATGTTTCCGAAGACAAGAATGGATAAACTATTAGAAGCTATAAGCGAGATGTATGAACATATGGATGAATTAAAAAATTTTCGTCTTGCTAAAATAAGTCCTAATGATATTTTCTATACAGGTCAGATAAAAATAAATAATGTAGAGAAAAGTGAGTTTGGCAATAATGAGGATTCTAAAAAAGTATTAGATGATTTATTGTTAAGAGGGATATTTCATATTGATGGTGATGAGGAAATCATAATAACTAATGAACAAATAAAATCATTATATGAAAAGATGATAGAAGAAGATATAGATTTAATTAACTTTTTTCATGAATATATGCGCTTTGTAAGAGAAGAGTATGGTAATTGTAAATATGTTAGACATTTAAATCATGGAATAATTAAGGGTGTTAAATAAAATAATAATATGTCAAATTAAAAAGAAATTAGAAAATGATTTCTTTTTTTATGTTATCCTAAAATAGGAGTGTGAGTTTATGAATAACAATGAATTTAAACAAGATAATAATCAACAAATTGTATCGATTGAGAGGAAGAATACAAATGTCATTGCAGTATTAGGTTTAATATTTGCATTTTTTCTTCCATTTTTAGGTCTTATTTTATCGATTGTTGGCTTAGTACAAGCTAAGAAACTTGAGAATGGTAAGGGGTTAGCTATTGGAGGAATTATTGTCTCAGCGATCCTATTTATATTAGAGGTAATTCTATTTGTTGCTGTATTTATTTTAGCAGTTATATCAGATAGTCCTGAATATGATTGGGAATACTATGATGAATATGCTTATCGTGAAGCATTTAAGGTCAATGGGAAAGTTAATATTAAAGAAGAGATGCTTCCTACTTTTAATCGTCATGGCTTTGTGGCTGGTGAATGGGTGGAGTGATTCACTAAGATGTATTTAAATACATCTTTTTTTTTTTATCTATTTATAGTATAATCTATTTATGATATGGTGGTGAATACTATGAGACAGATAATTGCTAGTATGGATATTGGTAGTTCAAAAATTAAATTAGTAGTAGCTGAATTAAAAGATGATGGCTTGAATATTCTTTGTGCAATTGATGAAGATTCTCGTGGTGTTGTTAAGGGGGAAATAATTGAACCTGATGATACAGTATACGCTATAAAAAAACTTTTAAAAAAAGAAGAAGACTTATTAGGAATCAAGATTAGTAAAGTAATATTATCAGTGAGTGAAGAACGTGCAAGTTTTAAAATTGGGGAAGCGAGTATTAGTATATCAGAAAATGAATCTGAGATTGTAGCTAGTGATGTTATTCGAGTTTTACAAACGAGTGTTAAAGGTAATATACCTGATGATTTTGATTTAATAACAGTTGTACCTATTATGTTTAAAGTCGATGATCGTAAGACGAGAATGCCTAAGGGACTAAAGGGAGATTCTTTATCGGTTAAATCGGTAGTTGTAAGTGCTCCAAAAAGAGATATTTATTTAGTTGCTAAGTGTGCAGAAAAATGTGGTATTGAAGTGGTTGATATAATGATTCCAAGTATTGGCTCTTATTTTGCTCATCACAATGAGACAACTGATACAGGTACAGGTGTCGTAATTGATTGTGGACATGAAACAATTAATGTTGCCATTCTTAATAAGGGAATAATTATAAATAATGCTGTGTTGCCTTTAGGCGGGGCTAGTATTGATTCAGATATTTCTTATGTTTATAAATTGACAAGTGAACAAAGTAAAAAGATAAAAGAGGATTTAGCACTAGCTCATAAGAAGAATGCTAATCAAAAAGAAAAAGAAAGTCTTGTTAATACGAATGGAGAAAAAATAATTATTAATCAAAATGAATTATCAGAAGTTGTTATGAGTAGGTGTCATGAAATGCTAAATATGGCTAAAAATGAAATTAACTACTTAACAAAGAAGGAAATTAGTTATATAATTATAACAGGAGGATTGAGTGAACTAAGAGATTTTTCTATTGAAGTAGAAAGTGTCTTTGGTAGACTCGCATCTGTTGGAAAGATACTAATCGTTGGTGCAAGAGATAATAAGTACGCAACTTGCGTTGGAATGATTAAGTATTTTGACTCTAAATTAAAACTTAGAGATAAGGAATATTCAGTAATAAGTTCGGATGATGAAGAGTTATTAACTGGTAATATGGAAAAAAAGGGAATAACTGGAGAATCAATACTTGGAAAAGTATTTGGAATATTCTTTGATAATTAAGGAGGACATTATGGACGGATTAGAAATGGATCAAGTCGCTAAAATCAAGGTTATTGGTGTTGGTGGAGGCGGAATGAACGCCGTAAATAGAATGATAGAATCAGGAGTTAGAAGTGTTGAGTTCATCGTAGCTAATACAGATTTACAAGTACTTAATGCATCACCTGCGGAAACAAAGTTACAAATTGGTAAGAGTATTACTAATGGACGTGGAGCAGGATCAAATCCTGAAATTGGTAGAGAGGCTGCTTTAGAGAGTAAAGAAGAAATAAGAGAAGCTTTAGAAGGAGCTGACATGGTCTTTGTTACTTGCGGAATGGGTGGAGGAACTGGAACTGGTGCATCACCTGTTATTGCTGAGATTGCTCAAGAAGTAGGTGCTTTAACTGTTGCTATTGTTACTAAACCTTTTAGATTTGAAGGTAAAAAGAGAATGGAACAAGCTATTATTGGCTTGGATGAATTAAAGAAACATGTTGATACTTTAATTGTTATTCCAAATGATAAATTAAGAGATATTATTGATAAGAATACACCAATGATGGCAGCATTTAGAGAAGTAGATAATGTATTACATAGAGGTGTACAATCAATTTCTGATTTAATTGCAGTATCTGGTTTAGTTAACTTAGATTTTGCTGATGTTAAGGCTGTCATGGCTAAACGTGGAAATGCTTTAATTGGTATTGGTTTGGGTACTGGTGAGAATAGAGCTATTGAAGCTGCTAAACAAGCCGTGTCAAGTCCTTTACTTGAAACAAGTATTGTTGGAGCAACTGATGCAATTATTAATGTTACTGGTGGAAACTCACTTACATTATTTGAAGCTGAGGATGCTGCTGAAGTTGTCAGAGCTAGTGCCAATACAGATATTAATATAATATTTGGTGCTGTTATTAATGAAACTTTAGATGATGAAGTAATTGTTACAGTTATTGCAACTGGTTTTGATGAAGATAGTGATCCAAGTGGTGGAAGTTATTCACAAGATTTTGTTACTGATACTCCAGCTCGTAAACCTATGAGTATTATTGATGAAGAATATGATATACCACCATTCTTAAGAGATAGAGATAATATTTAAGAAGCTAATTTTAGCTTCTTTTTTTTGAATATTATGTAAAGTTTAGGTCTTTTTTGTCAAATAGCTTTTATGTTGTTATGTTATTTTTAAATAAATGTTATAGTGAATACATGTTAGGAAAGAGATGTTTATGAAAAATAAAAAGATTATCGCATTAGTTGTGTTGCTTGCGATTGGATTTGCAAGCGTTAGTACAAGTTTAGTATTAAATGGAATTATTGGAATTGGCAGTAATGAAAATGAGTTTAATATAATATTTACTTATGCGGAACTTAATGGTGTTGAAAGAAATGATTTTATTGAACAAACCAAAAAGCAAACTTTAACTTTTGAAACTGATAAATTGACAAAAGTTGGTGAAGAAGCAGTTTTAGATTATGAAGTAACTAATACAAGCCGACTTTATGATGCTGATGTTGTAATAGAATGTAATATGTTAGATGATCTTGATAATGTTATTGAAAAAAATGATTTTATAAGTCTTGCATATCAACCTGATAATATGCATATTATGGCTGGTAGTAAGGAAAATGGTAGTATTACTGCTCGTTTGATTAAATCAAGTACAGAAGATGGTAGTGTTAAAATTAAGTGTACTTTAAATGCAACAGCAACAGAAAGAGTTGAACTAGGAGATGCTTATGCTGAACCTTTTACAAAAGCTGGAACAATAAAAGCTACTACTAGTAGTAATACTGGTGACTTCTGGGGGTATAAAAATAATATTACAAAGATAGTATTTGAAGATAAGATTGCTGAAAAGGAAGATGCTGAATATACTTTTGATGTATCGCAAGATTCCGAAAAACCTGTAATGTCTTATTTAGTACCTAATGTTGAAAATACAGCAACTTACACTTTATATATTGCTTCTAACAGTGGAGTACTTGCCAATCCTGATAGTAGTTATTTATTTGCTGGATTTAGTAATTTAACAAGTATTGAAGGTTTAAGATATTTTAATACAAGTAATGTTGTTAATATGTCTAATATGTTTGCAAATGATAAATTGTTAGAAAGTATTGATCTTACACATTTTAATACAAGTAAAGTAACTAATATGTCATATATGTTTTCAATGTGCGAAGAACTAACCGAATTAGATGCTAGTAGTTTTGATACAAGTAATGTTACAGATATGTCAGGTATGTTCTCTTCTTTATTAAATTTAACGAAATTAAATGTTTTAGGATTTAATACAGAAAAAGTAACTAATATGATGATGATGTTTGCTAGTGCTCAAAAATTAGTGTCTCTAGATTTAAGCAGTTTTAATACGTCAAATGTTACAATGATGTTAATGATGTTTACTGGATGTCATAATTTAACGAGTTTAGATGTAAGCAATTTTGATACGACAAAGGTAACACAAATGACGGGAATGTTTATGGCTTGTATGTCTTTGGTTGATTTGGATTTAAGTAGCTTTAATACTAAGAATGTAACAGTTATGAATCAAATGTTTCAAAATTGTACTTCATTAAAGAATTTAGATATTCGTAATTTTGATTTCTCTAGTTTACAAAGTGATTCATGTATATTTAATATAATGCCAGATGATGCAAGAGTTGTAGTTAAAAATGAAACAGTTATGAATAAAATACTAAGCATGGAGGCTGGGGAAAACTATCAAAGACCAGTTGCTTGGACTAGTGATAACTTTGTTATAGCTTAATTATAATAAAAAAGTTTTAGAATTGTTTTTCTAAAACTTTTTTTATTTGTCTTAATATTCGACAATAATTTTTAGTATTTTATGATATTTTAGAGACATTTTTAATGAAAGAGGGAAACATGCTATGAATAATTACTATGAAGAAATAGAAAATATCATAAAAAGAAATGAGGTAAATAAATATACACGAAGAATAGAAGAAAATAATGATACTTTAACAAATTACTGGAATATTGGAAAACTCTTAGTTGAAGCACAAGGAGGTGAAACACGAGCTAAATATGGTAATGAGCTTATAAAGAAGTGGTCAGTTAAATTAACAGAGAAGTATGGTAAAGGATATAGTTATACAAATATGACAAGATTTCGTAAGTTTTATTTAGAATTTCCAATTCTTGCACCAGCGGTGCAACTTTCTTGGACTAATGTCATTATTTTGTTAAAAGTAAGAAATAAAAATGAACGAAATTATTATATAAATATGTGTAATAATAATAATTTATCAAAAAGGGAATTAGAAAAAATAATCAAAAATAACACATATGAAAGATTAATAGATAAGCCAGATCATGTAGAAATAATTAGTAATACACCTAAGTATAGTATAAAGTCAGGAATGCATAATCCAATTCTGCTTGAGCTAAATAAATACGAAAGAATTAATAATGAACATGATTTAGAAGTAATACTACTCGCTAGACTTAAAAGTTTCTTTTCTCAGTTAGGTGAAGGATTTACTCTTGTAGGTAATCAATATAAGATAAGCTATAAAAATAAAAATTATTATATAGATATTCTTTTATATAATATTAAAATGGATGCTTATGTAGTAGTAGAACTAAAGTTAAGGGAATTAAGGAAAGAAGATAAAGGTCAAATCGAGTTTTATATGCAGTTAGTAGACGAATGTATTAAAGAACCAAGAAATAATAAAACAATTGGTATTTTAATAACTAAAGAACAAGATAAGTTTATAGCTAACTTTGTTTCAAGTGATGAAATAATCCCTTTAACTTATCAAGTAATTTGAATTGTTTTCTTTACACATGACATGCATGTCATTGTTTATGAACACTTTTGCATTGTATCATATATATGTAGACTAGCATAATATGTCGAATTATGTCGAAGAAAGAAAGGAAGTTAGGACTATGAACAAATATACCAAAAGGGGGATTATCGTATTAGTTTTCATGTTAGTAATCGGATTTGCAGCAGTAAGTACAACGTTGTTGTTAAATGGAACGGTTGCTTTTGGAACTAATGAAAATGATTTTGATGTCATATTTACAGAAGTGTTGTTAAATGATATGAAATCAAGTGATGCAATAATAAGTGAGAATAAGAAGGAAATCACTTTTGCATCAAATAAATTAACGGAGGTAGGAGATACAGCAGTACTTGAATATAAAGTAAAGAATAATTCAACGCAATATGGAGCCGATGTAACAATAAGTTGTACAAGTGGAGAGAGTGCATATGTAAAGGTTACAAGTGAATTTGATGGAAATGCTATACCACTTGTAAATCCTGTAGAAATGGAAGCACAAGAGTCAAAAAGAGGAAAAATCGTTGCTGAGCTTGTGAATGCATATGCGGGGAGTGATGATTCAATATCCGTAAAATGTACAATAGTAGCAACGCCAACAGAAAAGGAAAAAGTCGTAGATTATATACCTGATGTGTATACAGAAGAAATATTAAATGGAACCGATCCAGTATTAGGAGAGGAAATGATTCCTGTTATGCTTTCTAATGATGGAACAGTAACTGTTGCTGATACAAGGTTAGAGTGGTATAAGTATGAAGAAAAGGAATGGGCAAATGCTGTAATCTTAAGTGATAATACTACTTATGAAGTAGGAGAAGAAATACCTGAAAGTAATATTGAGGCATACTTTGTATGGGTGCCAAGATATAAGTATCAAATATTTGATGAAGGAAAATATACTACACAAGCAGCTGATTCTAAGCCAGCAACAAGTATAGCTAAAGAGATTCAAATTGAGTTTGAAAATAAAGATACTGAGGTATCAAATGGAACAACAAAGAATTCTTGGTTAACGCATCCAGCATTTGTTAATTTTGATGTTAATGGATTATGGATAGGTAAATTTGAAACCGGATATAATGGAGCAACAAGTAAAGAAGCTGCTCAAGTAAATGCCGTAGATGCATCAAAAGTAATAGTTAAGCCAAATGTATATTCATGGAGAAATAGTACAGTAGCTAATATGTTTAAGACAGCATATAATTATAATCGAACTTTAGATTCACATATGATGAAGAATACAGAGTGGGGAGCAGTTGCTTATTTAAGTCATTCAAAATATGGAATCAATACAGAGATAAATATTAATAATAATTCAAACTATTTAACTGGATATTCAGCAGTTTCAGGTACTGATCAATCGTCATATCCAGGAACTTATGGAACTGATGCTACAAAGACACTTCCATATAATACCGAAACAGGATATAAAGCTAGTACAACGGGTAATATAACTGGAATCTATGATATGTCTGGTGGAGCACATGAATATATGGCATCATACATGGATGGATATGGTGTACAAAATAGTGCAACAACTAAAACATCTAGTGGATTCAGTCAATCTGAGTTAAATGAATATGCTGCTTATTTAGATAAGTATGCAAATAATTCGAGTATTACATCATGGAACAATCGAATCTTAGGAGATGCAACTGGTGAGATGGGACCATTCTATTATTATGCAGATAAAGATAATAATAAGAGATACCATAATAATTGGTACGCCGACCATTCCGACTTTGTTGACTCAGCGTACCCTTGGTTCCATCGAGGCGGCTATTACGACAATGGAGTTCTTGCAGGGCAGTTCTACTTCCCTAGGTACACAGGTGGTGTCGGCACCCACATTTCCTCGCGCCTCGTTCTTGCAGTATAAAATTTAAGAATTAAATTTTATTGCTTGTTTACTTTGTAATGTCATCACCGCCTCTTTTTTAGCGGTGATGACTGATTAATATATGGCATTTATTTTAATATAAATGTAGGTTATAGGTTGTAAAATAATCGCTCAGTTGCTCTTGTTGGTTTTTCCCCTTTTACGCCGACAATTCCAACTTTGTTGACTCAACGAACCCTTGGTTCAATCGAGGCGGCAATTACGACAATGGAGTTCTTGCAGGGCAGTTCAACTTCAATAGGAACACAGGTGGTGTCAACACCAACATTTCCTCGCGCCTCGTTCTTGCAGTACTAAATTATATTTTTGTTAACTGTGTAAGTTTACGGACTTACTATTAATTCTTAATTTAGAAACCTTTGACCTATCTAATTTTATTGGATGAAGATATAAATAGAATTTTTTAGTGAGTAACAAAATGGTGAAAATTAGAATAATTCGAACAGTACACTAGTATGTACTGTTTTTTTGGACAAGAAGGAGTTTTTATGAGTAAAATTTATGATAAATATTCAGAATTAAAAAGTATTGATCCAGAAAAAATGTATCTATTTAAATGTGGTAAGTTTTATATATTTATTGACGATGATTGTGAGACAATAAATAATTATGTAGTATTAAAAAAAGTTAATTTTTGCAAAGACGTTTTAAAGTGTGGTTTTCCGTCAAATGTTTTAGATGATTATATGCGTGTATTTAAAAATCATGATTTAGATATCGAGATTATTGAAGAAGTGAAAGAAGAAAAAAGGTCTTCAATTAAAGAAATATTACTCGACATTGATATTGATAATATGAAGCCTATTGATGCGCTTATAAAACTAAAAGAGTTAAAGGAATATGCAATAAATGAAAAGAGAAGTTGAAGATTTAACAATCTATCAACAGTATATGGAACTCATATACTATACAGAGATGATTACTGAGAAATATCCGAAGAGTACAAAGAGCGGCATTGTTTCAAGTATTAAAAATAATACTTATGATGGTATGAAGTGGATTATCTATGCTTATAAGATATATGATAAAAATTCAAAGTTAGAGTCTTTAAATAAATTAGATATTGAGTTAAAAATGTTAAAAGTTTTAATTAGAGTTTCATATAAAAAGAAGTATATATCGATTAAAAATTATGAGGCATGGAGTCGTAAACTAAATAATATTGGAGCATTGCTTGGAGGATGGGTTAATTCATGTCTAAAACAATAAAAAGATGTTTTTATGATAGACTAACTTTTAAGAATATGTTAGAGGCTCATGTAAGAGCAAGTAGGGGTAAGCGCCATAAAAAGGAGCTTATCCTTTTTGAAATGGATTTAGAAAGTAATCTTATTAGAATTATGAATGATATTCAAAATAAAACATATAAAGTTGGCGAGTATCGCGAGTTTAAAGTCTATGAGCCTAAGGAGAGAATTATTAAGTCTTTACCATATCGTGATCGAGTAGTTCATCAGTGGTATGTGGAAGAATTTATTAAACCTTATTTTTATAAAAGATTTATTAGTGATACATATGCTTGTTTAGATGGAAGAGGAACTCATAAAGCGGTTTTGGCAGTGCAAAAGTATATGCGAATAATGAAAAATAAGTATGGAGATTATTATGTATTAAAGTGTGATATAAAAAAATATTTTTATAGTATTGATAAGAAGATATTAATGAATATTTTAAGTAGTCGAATTAAAGATCAAGAACTGCTTAATTTTACAAGAATCTTATTGGATGATGGATCTTTAGTTGGAATCCCCATTGGTAATTATACCAGTCAATACTATGCTAATATTTATTTGAATGAGTTAGATCATTTTGTTAAAGAAAATTTACGAGTTAAATATTATGTGAGGTATATGGATGATTTTATTTTTCTCGTTGAGACAAAGGAGGAAGCTATTAAAATTTTAGAACATGTTTCGTTATTTTTACGAGATAATTTAAAGTTAGAATTAAATTCTAAAAGTTCTTATTTTAAGAATAAAAAGGGGATTAACTTTTGTGGTTATCGAATATTTGAAACACATATATTACTTCGTAAACGCTTTAAGAAGAAAACAGTTAAAAACGTTAAGTTATGGAAAAAATTAAAAAGAGATAACAGACTTAATTATAAAAAGTTTTTACTTTCTTTTAATTCTTTTAAAGGACATGCAAGTCATGCTAATTCATATAATTATATAAAAAAATTAGAAGATAAAGTTAATGAGGTAATGGGAGAATAAAATGTTTTTTTACTACCATAAAAAGACAAGATTTGTGAATTAGATAAGTTATATTTATCTTGGTGATAACATGAAGGTATATTTAGATCTAGTTATAGTTATTAATTTTGTTTATGACTTTTTGATTCTTTCTTCTACCTCAATATTACTTAAGAGAAATGCACCATTTTTTCGGATCTTTATTTCCTCTTTATTAGGACTAATTAGTATTATTACTTTATTTGTTCCAATAGATAAGACTTTGTTAATGGTATTTAAAATCTTACTTAGTGTGTTAATGGTATATATTTCTTTTGGAAAGAATAATTTTTTTGAAAATATTTTTTACTTTTATGTTATTACGATTATTCTAGGTGGTACAAGTTATTTACTAGGAGGTGATAAAACAATCATTAATGTGATTTTAATGGCTTTAATTAGTCCCATTATTATTTTTCTTTATATTAAATCAATAAGGGAATATAAAGCAAAGATTAGTAGTATGCATGATGTAATCATAATTGATGGTGAAAATACATATAAGTTAAATGGATATTTAGATACTGGTAATAAGTTAATTGATCCAATTACCAAGTATCCAGTGATAATGGTTAGTAAAGATTTAAGGATAGAATCGAATAAGATATTCTATGTTCCTTATAATGTGGTTAATTCTTCTTCAATTTTAAAATGTGTTAAGGTAGATAGAGTATTAATAGATAATAAATTAGTTAAGGTTTTACTTGGTTTATGTGACAATGATATATTCAATAAAGGTGTTAGTTGTATATTAAATGATAGTTTAAGGGAGATGATTTAATGTTTAAAAGATTTGTTGAATTTATTTTTAGAATACTAAAAAGTAATCGAGTTTGTTTATATGTTGGAGCTGTTGATAAGTTATTACCACCACTTGCTAAAGAAGAAGAGTTAGATTTGGCAAGAAGAATGAATGCAGGAGATATGGAAGCTCGGAATAAGTTGATTGAACATAATTTACGATTAGTAGTTTTTTTAGCTAAAAAGTATGAAAATACGGGCTATGAACTTGAAGATTTAGTATCAATTGGAACAGTTGGTTTAATTAAGGGAATTGATACGTATAAAGTTGATAAGAATATTAAGCTTGCAACTTATGTCTCACGATGTATTGCTAATGAAATACTGATGTTTTTAAGAAAAAATAAAAAGAGAAGAACAGAGATTAGTTTAGAGGAAACTTTGAATTATGATTCAGAAGGTAATACGTTATGCTTGGAAGATGTTTTAGGAACAGATGAAGATATTGTTGCGACATCTTTTGAAAAAATGATTGATAAAAGATTTTTAGAAAGTGAATTAAATAATTTAAATGATCGAGAAAAAATGATTATGTCTTTAAGATATGGTCTTAATAATAAAGAAGAATATACACAAAAAGAAGTAGCTACTATTTTAGGAATATCACAAAGTTATATTTCGCGAATTGAAAAGAAAATAATTAGTAGAATTAAGACTTCAATGGAATAGTTTTTAGTGTAAAGTAAATAATTTATTAAGTAATAAGAAATACTCTTAATAATATGTGTGGTAGAATAATTGTAGGTGGTTTATAATGACAATTATGGATAAAGAAGATGAGGCTTTAGTAAAATCATCTAAAAAAAATAAAAAGAAAAAACCCAAAAAAGTTAAAGATAATAAAGTTCGAGAAAATGATAATTTTAAGAATCCTGAAAAACAAGTTAGGAAAATAAAAAAGAAGAAACAACATTTTTTATTTTATAAGATATTATCTTTTATAATGATTATTTTAACAGTAGTTACTTTGGGACATATGATTATAGAAGAAATATTACCTATATTTTATGCTGTTTTAGTGGCTATTGCTAGCATGGCTATTGTTAGTGTTTTTGCTTTTATATTAAATAAGCGTCGATTAAGAAGTTGGATTAAGAATATTTTTTCTCTTTTTGCGTGTTTATTAATCGTGATTGAAGTATTAATGCTTCTATTTGGAACATCGACATTAAAATTTTTATCTAATTTAACGGATACAGGTTATCGGGTTGAAACTTTTGGAGTTTATGTTCTTAATGATAGTTCTTATGAGCAATTTAATGAACTAGAAGGTAAAAGATTAGATTATTTGCAAAGTGATGATGATAAAAATATTAAAGAAGCTTTAAAGAAAATAAAAAAACAAGTTCATTTAGAAGTTGATTCTAAAAATACGGCTAAAGATTTAGTTGATACTTTAATCGCTAATGAAGTAGATGCTATCTTGCTTGAGAAGAGTTATGAAAGTATTTTACAGGAAGAATATAATGAGGATTTTAATAAAATTCGTTTAATAGAAGAAGTCGATATTGTTGATGTAGTTACAACTATTCAAAGTGATGTAGATATTACTAAAGATCCTTTTGTTGTTTATATATCTGGAATTGATACTTCTGGTAATGTTGCTAGTAAAGCCCGAAGTGATGTTAATATTTTAATTGGGGTCAATCCGAGTACTAAAAATATTTTAATGGTTAATACTCCTAGAGATTTCTATGTTACTTTACATACTAAGAATCAAAAAGATAAATTAACTCATGCTGGTTTATATGGAGTTGAGGAGTCTTTAAATACTTTGGCTGATCTTTATGATGTTGATATTGATTATTATGCAAGAATTAATTTTACATCTTTTGTTAAAATTGTTGATGCTTTAGGTGGAATAAAAGTTGATGTACCAATTAAGTTTTGTGAACAAAATAGCAAGCGTAGTAAAAGAGTTGGAGATCAAATATGTTTAAATAAAGGTGTACAAACATTAAATGGAGAACAAGCTTTGGCTTTAGCTCGTCATCGTCATACTTTACCGACAGGAGATCGTGGTCGTGGAGAAAATCAAATGAAAGTATTAGAAGCAATAATTAATAAAGCTATGAGTCCAAAAATTGTAACGAAGTATTCCTCTTTAATAAGTGCTTTACAAGGAAGAGTTACAACGAATATGACGACAAATGAAATGCTTAGATTTGCTAAAAAACAAGTTAATAATACTTCTTCATGGAATTTTAATTCTCTAAGTGCAACGGGAGCTGATTCACGAGGTGTATGTTATGCTACAGGATCAGGGAAAGCCTATGTTATGGACCCAGATATGAATTCCGTTTATGCAGTACGTGATGCATTCGATCGTTTATTTGATGGAGAGATGAACATTATAGAAGAAAATAACTAGATTTTAGTTATTTTTTCTTTTATAATAAAATACTTAGGAGGATTGTTTATGAAAATAGAAAAATACTTTGATGAAAATACTAAAACTTGGGAATATGTATTTCAAAAGAATAATTTAAAACTGCGAATATTTTTTGGTGGTAATTTGGATTTATCATGGGATATTATGGATTTAAGTGTTGATTTTGATAATTTTTCGGATTATGAAAATAAACCTTTAGAATTTATAATTGATAAAGATAATATGGAAGTATATTCATTATTTTTAAAATTATATAATGATGTTTTAAGTAAAAATATATATCGTGATGAAATAGCAGAAGATGATTCTTTAGAGTTTGCTTATTCAGAAGAGTTTAAAACTTATTTGAATAAAAGCTTGGATCAAACATATGATTTATTAGTTAATAATGGAGTTATTTCTTGGCATAGTGATGAAACTTATTATGAAGCAGCTTCTATTTTAAATATGGAATTAGTTGGTGAAGATATAAAGATTACTTTTATTAAACAAGTAGAAGATGAATATTCTATTCCAGGAGAGATTAGTATAAGATTTAGAAATAGTGGAAGTACTTATGATCCATTTAATGTAGTTTTTATGAATCATTATAATTCTTTAAGTACTATAGATCCTGAGTATCATCAAATACATATAGAAGAGTATATAAGAAAATTGAAATAGTCAACTAAAAATAGTTGACTTAATTATTTAATAATGGTATTATTAGTACATAAAAAAGGAGGAAGCGAAAATGGCTGTTAAATTAAGATTAAAAAGAATGGGTTCTAAACAAAAACCTTTTTATAGAGTAGTAGCTGCTGATTCAAGAAGTCCTAGAGATGGTAGATTTATTGAAACAATTGGTACTTATGATGTTTTAAAAGATCAAGTAACTATTGATGAAGAAAAAACTATGAAATGGCTTAATAATGGAGCTCAACCAACTGATACAGTTAGAAATATTTTATCTAATCAAGGTATTTGGGCTAAATATAAAAATAAAACTAAAGAAGGTAAGTAATTATGCATACAGAATTAATTACTTTTACTGAAAATCTTATTAAGTCTTTAGTTAAAGAACCAGATATGGTTAAAGTTCAAGAATTTTTAGGTGATGATGAGACTATTCAACTAGAAATAATTGTTCAAGATGATGATATGGGTACAGTTATTGGACGTGGAGGAAAGATGATTTCATCAATTCGTATTTTAATCCAAGCTGCTGCTTATAATATGGGCATTAGTAAAGTTAGAATAAATGTTGATTCATTTTAAAAAATATATCATTTTTGATATATTTTTTTATGAAATAAAAAGTAAAATCAATATTTCTCGTGTATATGTATAGTGAAGGGAGTATATATGCAAGAAGAGAAAAAATTTTACACAGCCAAATATGATCGTGTGTTTAAATCAATAATATGTGATGGAGAGGATTATAGAATATTAAAAAAAGTATTAGCATCATCTTTAGATATTGATGTAGATATAATTGAGATAAAGAAATGTGAATTACCAATAGGTAATGTTTCCGAAAGAGTAAAAATTGTTGATTTAATTGTATTGATAAATAAAAAAGATATTGTTCATGTTGAATTAAATTTAGAGAATAATCAAACTTTAAGATTTAGAAACTTTGCATATTTTAGTACAGTAATATCTGTAAGTACTAAAAAAGGAAAAGAGTATGATAGAAATATTAATTATATTCATATTGATTTTTCGTATGGAAGAAATTTAAAACAGGAAAAAGAAGAATATTTTGTGCAAAATAAGAGAGGGAAAAAGTATGTTGAAAATGTGAAAATAATAGAGTATGATATGGACTATGTCAAGAAGAATTGTTATAATGACCCTAGATATAAATACTTAGCAATGTTAGATATGGAAATAGTAGAGTTAAGTAATATTGCAGAAGGGGATGAGGTAGTAATGGATTATATGGAGAAATTAAAAAAAATCAATGAGAACAGTGAATTTCAATCATTAATGACCCAAGAAGAATCAGCACAAATGATGGTTAATACATACGTAAGAGAAGCCAAAGAAGAAGGAAAAAAAGAAGGAGCAATGGAAGCCAAGAAAGAAATGATACTTTCACTTTATAAAGAAAATGTCACTATTGAAAAAATAGCTAAAGCTGCGAATATGAATGAAGAAGAAGTGAAGAAAATAATTAAAGAGAATTAGTTCTCTTTTTCTTTTAAATAAAACTAGTTTATGGTAAGATATTTTTGCGAGGTGGTAGGCTTGAAAAAAATCATTATTATCAAATATGGTGAATTAACAACTAAGAAAGATAATATTAATTTCTTTTTAACAACATTAAAGGATAATTTAAAATATTCTTTGAAAGATGAAAAAGTAGATATCAAATATGACAAGGGACGTATGTTTATAAGTGCTCTAGAGGAAGAAACAGATCGAGTTTTAGAAAAAGTTAAGAAGACTTTTGGAATTCATGAGATTAACCTTGGATATGAAATAGAAGATAATAGTTTAGAGAATGTTGAACGTTGTTTATTAGAATTGATAAAAGATTTAAATATAAATACTTTTAAAGTAGAAACAAAGAGAAGTGATAAAAACTATACACCTAATTCGATGGAAATATCGCGTATTTTGGGTGGAGTAGTTTTAAAAAATATTCCTAATTCAAAGGTTGATGTTCATCATCCTGAATTACTAATAAATGTGGAAATACGTCTAAAGAAAGCTTATATCTATTTTGATAAAATAAAAGGTATTGGAGGATATCCTGTTGGTGTAGCTGGTAAGGGAATGTTAATGTTATCAGGCGGAATTGATTCTCCAGTTGCTGGTTATCTAGCTTTAAAAAGAGGAGTTAGAATTGAAGCTTTATATTTTGAAAGTCCACCACATACAAGCGAGGCAGCTAAAAATAAGGTTATATCTTTAGCTAAAGAATTATCGAAATATTCTGGTTATGTAAAATTACATGTTATCAATTTTACAGAAATACAAGAGAGTATTTTAAAAAATTGTCCACATGAATATTTGGTTACTCTTATGCGAAGAATGATGTATCGAATAAGTACAGAAGTGGCTCGTCGTAGTAATTGCAAAGTATTAGTTAATGGTGAGTCAATTGGACAAGTTGCAAGTCAAACTTTAACTAGTATGGCAGCAATAAACTGTGTAACGGATATGCCTGTTATTAGGCCTGTTGCTTGTTTAGATAAGTTAGATATAATTGATATTGCCAAACAAATTGAAACTTATGAAATTTCAATTTTACCATTTGAGGATTGTTGTACAATTTTTGTTCCAGATCATCCTGTTATTAATCCGGTAAGAAGTTTGTGTGAAGAATATGAAAAGTCATTTGACTATGAAGCTTTAATAAAAAAGGCTGTTCAATCAGAAGAAGTTATAAGAATTGAAACTGGGATAAAAGAAGAATTTAATAACGTCTTGTAAAAAAGACGTTTTTTTTATATAATTATAATAGGTGAATGATATGAATATAAAGGTGGTTGTTGCGTGGGCAATTGCAATAGTTTTTTTTGCAGGAATAGGTATATTTGGCTTTTTTAATCAAGACTTATTATTATTAGAAGAAGATCCAACATATATTCCAATAACAGATGATGATTCGGAAAAACATACTTGTAAGACGAATTTGGCGGGAGGAGAAAGTACTTATTTATTTGAAATTAAAGATAATAAGATTGAGAAAATTTCAATTACTTATAAGGCTAATCAAGAAAACTTAGAATTATACGAAGCTGCTTCCAATATTAATCAAGTCATTTCGACAGAAAAATTAAATGGTATGAGTACTGTTATGTATGGTGGTGTAGGTGATTTTTCTTTAATGGTTAATGTTGATCCTAATGAGTATGATAAGGGACGCGTTGAAGCTATGTCGAGTGAATATGAAAAATTATCGATGATAATTGATTCAATTAATGACTATAGCCTATATCAACAAGCTATTAATCAAATGGGCAATTCTTATATTTGTGAATAAACTTTTTTAATAAACCCATAATAGTAATGGGTGAAGAAAATGTTTGATAAAGTTAGTAGCTTAAATGATAAAGAAGAGTATGAAAAAATAAAAAAAGATTATAATAATAATTATGGCTACAATGTAGGCATAAACAGCATGTCGAGCAAAGAAAATAAGGATAATTTGGATAAATCCGTAAAAGATTTATTAATTACTAAAAAAAGATAGGGGATATCTTTTTTTTATGGTATAATACGTGGGAAGGGTGTGAAAAAAGAATGAAAATATTAACAGTAAATGCTGGTAGTTCATCTTTAAAATTTAATTGTATTGAACTTCCAAGCGAAAAAGAACTAATTAGTGGATATTTTGAGAGAATAGGAATGGATTCAAGTTTCTATAGTATCAAAATGAATGGAAACAAAGAAAAGAAGGAAGCAGAGTTAAAAAATCATACTGATGCTGTTAACTTCTTAAAGGATGAATTAGTAAATAATGGTATTGTTTCATCACTTGATGAAATTGATGGTGTAGGTCATCGTTTAGTTCATGGAGGAGATAAGTTTAAAGATTCTGTTCTTTTAACTGATGAAGTAATTAAAGAATGTGAGAAGTTTAATGATTTAGCTCCATTACATAATCCAGCGATGTTAACTTGTATTCGTGCATTTCAAAGTGCAATGCCTAATACGCCAATGGTAGGTGTATTTGATACATCATTCCATCAAACAATTCCTGAAATTAATTATTTATATTCAGTGCCATATTCATGGTATCAAGAATATGGAATAAGAAAGTATGGATTCCATGGAACAAGTCATAAGTATATTACGAAGACAATGAAAGAAATTTTAGGTAAAGATAGTATTAATATTATTAACTGTCATATTGGTTCTGGTTCTAGTGTTTGTTGTATTAAAGATTCTAAGAGTTATGATACAACGATGGGATTCAGTCCAAATGCTGGATTAATAATGGGAACTCGTTCTGGAGATATTGATTATTCAGTTATTCCTTATTATATGAATAAAACTGGTAAAAATATCACAGAAGTAGATAATATCTTAAATAAAGAAAGTGGACTTCTAGGTATAAGTCAAAAATATTCTGATCATCGTGATATTGAAAATGGTATGAATGATGGAGATGAAAAGTGTATTTTAGCTAATGATATGTATGTTAATAGAGTTGCTGATTATATTGCTAAGTATTATTTAGAATTAGAAGGCAATGTGGATGCAATTGTATTTACAGCAGGATTAGGAGAAAATGCTCGCGAATTTAGAGAACAAATTATTAATAGATTAGAACCAATTGGAATTAAGATTGATAAGAATGAAAATATGGGAGTTGCAAGTTATTGTGATAAGCATGAAGGAGTTGTATCTGCGTCTGAATCATGTGTTCCTGTATATGTAGTTCCAACAAATGAAGAATTAATGATTGCTCTAGATACGTTTGAAATTATTAATAAATAAAATAGTCAGGTAGTGATATCTTGGTAAATATATATAAGCAAATATTAAAAAAAATTAAAGAATATGAGACAATTGTTATTGCACGTCATATTGGACCTGATCCAGATGCGATAGCTTCGCAAATTGCCTTAAGAGATTTAATAAAATACAATTTTCCAAATAAGAAAGTATATGCTGTGGGTACTTCAGTTTCAAGATTTAAATATTTTGGAATATTAGATAAATTAGATGAATCTAAATTAGAACATGCACTTTTGATTATTACAGATGTTCCAAAATTTGAAAGAGTAGATTCAGCATATAAGCCAAGATATGATTATACGATAAAGATTGATCATCATCCTTGTGATGAAAAGGTCTGTGATTTAGAACTTGTTGATACAGGTTCTTCTAGTGCATGTCAATTAATAACTGAACTTGTTTATCGAACTAAATTAAAGATAAATAAAGAAATAGCAGAAAATTTATTTATGGGAATTATTGCTGATTCGGATCGTTTTTTACTTAGTTATACAACACCAAGAACATTGGAGTTAAGTGCGAAGTTATTAAATGATTATAAATTTGAATTAATGCCTTTATATAATAATTTATATGAACGAGGAATATGTGAGAGAAGATTTGAGTCATATTTAATAAATAATATAACTATTACAGAGAATGGCTTTGGTTACATTAAGATAACTAACGATGTTATTAAAGAGTATGAGGTAGATTCTTCAACAGCTTCGAATATGGTTAATGATCTAAACTTTATTAAAGAATTAAAAGTATGGGCATTTTCTTCTTATGATGAGAAAGCAGAGATATTCAAAATAAATATTCGTAGTAGAGGGATAGTTATTAATGAAGTAGCTGAAAAGTTCAATGGTGGAGGTCATAAGTTTGCATCGGGAGCGAGACTTAAAACGGAAGAGGAAGTTGATGCTTTATTTGAAGCTTTAGATCGCAAATGTTATGAAGAAAAAGAAAAGAATTAGATATAAACTAGTTCTTTTTTGTTTTGATCGATATTTGTGTAAATAATGTACAAAATATGTCCAATTTATGGTTGACAAAATGATTAGGACTTGCTAAAAAAAAAAAAAAAAATGGTATTCTTATTATAGGAAGGATGCGTTTTTTTATGAAAAACAAAAATATGATAATTACACTAATAGGATTTTTGGTAATAGGTTTTGCAGCTGTCAGTACAGCGCTCGTACTTAATGGTACAATTGGCATTGGAGTTAATGTTAATGACTATGATGTAATATTTACTAGTGCAATTATTGATGGAGAAGAATCAAGTAATGTAGTAATAAGTGAAGATAAAAAGAAAATAACTTTTGCATCGAATAAGTTAATAACCTTAAATGAAATATCAGTGCTTGATTATAAAGTAAAAAATAATTCAACGCAATATGGGGCTGATGTAACTATATCTTGCAATACTGATGGAAATGAGTATGTAAGTATAACAGGAGAGTTTGATGGGAAAGTTATTCCATTAACTGAACCAATTACAATTGAAGCGCAAGAAGTAAAGAATGGTTCAATTACTGCTAAATTAGTTAAAACTTTTACAGGAGAAGATGATGAGCTAAGTATTGTCTGTGAAATTAATGGAACTGCTACAAGTAAAAGTAATTCGAATTATACGATAAACTTTGATAGTGGAGGAGGCTCAATGGTAAGTGATAAAGTTGTTAGTAGTGATGGAACGTATGGAGAATTACCAGTTCCAGAAAAAGAAGATTATGTTTTCTTAGGATGGTATACTGAAGATGGTATTAAAATTACTTCTGATTCAAATGTTGAACTAAATGAAAATTCAACTGTTAATGCAAAATGGGCACTTGATTGTCCACTTGAGATAGGAACTACTTGGACTTTTGATTATAAAGGAACGGAAGATGTTTTTGATGTACCGTGTGATGCAACATATAAATTAGAAACATGGGGAGCACAAGGCGGTGCAGCTACAACAACATATATTGGTGGATATGGAGGATATTCAAGAGGAGATGTAGAATTTGCTTATCAAGACCAATTATTTATCAATGTTGGAGGGGCAGGAAAATCGAATGGTCAAAAAAAGAGTTTAGCAGGAGGTTATAATGGCGGAGGAAGTGTTAGTGCAAATACTAGTGTAAATCATGAGTATGGTTCAGGTGGTGGAGCCACACATATAGCAAAGGTCTCTGGTTTATTATCTACCTTATCTAATAAAACTGATCAATTATTGATTGTATCAGGTGCTGGAGGTGGCGGAAGATATCAATCTAATACTAGTACAGGTATTTATGGTGCCGGTGGCCATGGTGGTGGTTATGTCGGATCTGGCGGAACAGTGCACGGTGGATGGACAGCAACTAGTGAGCCTGGTTCTCAAACAAAGGCAGGTAGTGGAGCTAGTTTTGGAACTGGAGGTTCGGTAAATGCTCAAGGAGGTGGAGGAGCTGGATATTATGGCGGGTCTGCTGGAGGCTCTGGCGCTGGAGGTTCTGGTTATATTGGAAATCCACTTTTGACCAATAAAGTTATGTATTGTTATAATTGTAGTGAATCCAATGAAGAATCTACTAAAACTATATCGACAACTAAAGTTTCATCTACTCCAACGAGTGAGTATGCAAAATCTGGTAATGGATATGCAAGAATAACTTTGGTAGGTTTACCATATTAAATAATTTTCTAATTAATCTAAAAGAAATATTTGTATTGAATATTTCTTTTTTCTTTTAAATATATTGAAGACTAAGATTATTGATTTTGGATGATAAATGTTGTATATTAAAAATAGAATACGACATGTTTGTCGTTTGAAAATTTGATAATATGTAACATAGTTTTTTGATATATTTTTAAAAGGAGATGTTAGATATGAAGAAGAAAAGTGTGTTGGTATTAGTAATATTATTAGCAATTGGATTTGCTAGTATAAGTACAAGTTTGATAATTAATGGGACAATTGGAATTGGAAGTAAAATAGATGATTTTGATGTAATATTTACAAGTGCGACAATTGATGGTGAAGAATCAAGTAATGCAGTAATAAGTGAAGATAAAAAGAAAATAACGTTCTCATCAAGAAAATTAACTATGTTAAATGAGATTACGGTGCTTGATTATAAAGTAAAAAATAATTCAACTCAATATAATGCAGATGTAACGATTACTTGTAATAATACAGGCAATGATTATATAAATATAACAGGAGAGTTTGACGGGAAGAATATTCCATTAACTAATCCAGTAAATATGAGTGCGCAAGAAATAAAAGATGGTTTTATTAGTGCTAAATTGGTTAAAGCATATACAGGAGAAGATACTTCATTTAGTATAATTTGTGAAATAAATAATAAAGCAACAAGTAGAGATGATTTTTCTTATACGATAAATTTTGATAGTAATGGAGGAAATCAGGTAGAAGATAAGATTGTTAGTAGCAATGGAACGTACGGAGAATTACCAATACCAGAAAAAGATGATTTTGTTTTCTTAGGATGGTATGATGAAGATGGAAATAAAATAGATAACAATGCAACTATGAATAAAAGTGAAAATATAACATTACATGCTAAGTGGACACCTGTTTGTACTTATGATCTTGGTAAAACATGGAATTTTAATTATACTGGCTCGGAGCAATTATTTAAAGCACCCTGTTTAGGAAATTATCAAGTGGAAGTATGGGGTGCCCAAGGAGGTGCTTCTAATTCTACTTATATTGGTGGATATGGTGGATATTCGACGGGAATTGTTACTCTTGATTATGATACAAATGCTTATATTAATGTTGGGGGAATGGGTGTTAGTAGTAATACTGCTTATTCTTCTGTTGGTGCTAAGGGTGGTTATAATGGAGGCGGAAAAGCTAGTCCAAATACAGGAGTTAATCATATATATGGTTCAGGTGGAGGAGCTACTCATATTGCTTTAAAATCAGGTATTTTATCTACTTTAGCAAATAGTGTTGATAAAATAATAATTGTTGCTGGAGGAGGCGGCGGTGGTCGTTGGCAAACTAATTATAATGAAGGAGCTTATGGCTATGGCGGTCATGGAGGAGGTTATATTGGTGTAAGATCATCTGTTAAAGGTGGTAATAAAAATGGACCATTTGCTGGATCTCAAAGTTTTGTATCAGGTGCTGGTACTTTTGGTCAAGGTGCTAATAATACAGGTGGTTCTGCAGCTGGAGGTGGCTTCTATGGAGGTGGAGTTGGTAACACTGGAGGTGGTCCTGCTAGTGGAGGTTCTGGTTATATTGGAAATCCTCTTTTAACTAATAAAGTAATGTATTGTTATGATTGTACTGCTTCTAATGAAGAAGATATAAAAACAGTTTCAACTACTTGTGTTTCTTCTACTCCAACTGCTAATTGTGCTAAACAAAGTGGTGGCTATGCAAGAATAACTTTGGTAGGTTTACCTTATTAAAAAATATTGATGATTATCAATATTTTTTTATTTGAAGTGTCTACATATATGAAATTGATTATCAAACGAATTGTAAAACTATTATGAGAGTGATATACTTATTTAGTAATATGATATTAGATATTTTTTTGTTTATGGAGGCTAAGAAAATGAATAATAAAAAGTCTATTATAATATTAATACTTTTACTGATTATCGGTTTTGCATCAGTAACAACAACCTTAGTATTAAATGGTAAAGTTGGAGTAGGTGTAGAATTAGATGACTTTGATGTAATATTCATTGAAGCTTTATTAGATGGAAAAGAAAATGTTAAAGCTACTATCAGTGAAGATAAGAAAACAATTACATTCTCAACAGATAAGTTGATTAATGTTGGTGATACTTCAAGATTAGATTATAAAGTAAAGAATACATCAACTCAGTATAATGCCGATGTAGAAATAAATTGTACAAATGAAGATAATGAGTATATAAAAGCCACAAGTGAATTTGATGGCAATGAGATACCATTAAAAGAGCCAGTTAATATCAAAGCTCAAGAAGTAAAAAGTGGATATATCAATGTTAAATTGGTTTCTTCATATCCTGGAGAAGATACATCAATTGAAATTAAATGTAACATCAATGTAACAGCAACAAGCAGAGAGACTTATGCATATTCACTTATGTTTAATAGTAATGGTGGATCTTCTATAGATGATAAGTCAGTTGTCTTAAATGAAGAATATGGTGAGTTAGAAGAACCAGTAAGAGAAGGATATACATTCTTAGGATGGTATGATGAAGAAGATAATAAAGTAGATGAGACAACTATTTTCGATAGTAAAGGAAATCGAAACTTAAAAGCGAAATGGAAAGTAAATGAATATCCAGTAAAAATTGTAACAAAAGATCATGGAACAAGTGAAAGTGATTCCATAAATGTTGAATATGAAGGAACTACGAATGTAAAAGTAACTCCTGATCAAAACTACTATATATCAAGTATAGATTGTAGTGAAGGATATACAGTAGAAAACTATAATCCTAAACTACCAATTTATGAAGAACAATCAATAACTATAAGAAATAATAAAAAGGCTGAGTCTGGTGAATGTGTTTTTACATTTAGACAAGGAATATTTGAATATAATTATACTGGTTCGGAGCAAGAATTTAGTGTTCCACTTAATGGTGATTATAAATTCGAAGTATATGGAGCTGGAGGAAATAATACAGTTAATGGTGGAGCCGGAAGTTCTACTAGTGGCAGTAAAGTTACAGCAACTATTAATTTGGAAAAAGAAAAGTTATTATATGTATATATAGGACAAAAAGAAGGAGCATTTAATGGAGGAGGAAGTGGCGGAAGAACTTTAAATAGTGTTTCTACCAGTACTCATGGATCAGGTGCTAGTGATATAAGATTAATAAAAGCTAGTGATGGTAGTTGGTATGATAAGAATCATTCTTCTTGGAATAAAGATGAATCACTTTTATCAAGAATAATTACTGCAGGTGGTGGATCAGGAGCTAAGGTAACTGCCGCAAGAGGTTTTAATGGAGCAAAACCTCTTAGTACTTATTACAATTCTGCATATTTATTATATAGTGCATATCCAAGAGATGGAGAAGGTTCTAATGGAACAATGGGACTAGGTAGTAGTGAAGTAACTGGAACAAGTAGACTCACAGATACAGGAGACATTGGTAATGGTGCATCTGGAGGTGGCGGAGGCGGCTGGTATGGTGGTAAAACCTCAGCTGGAAGTCATAACTATACTTATGCTCAGTTTGAAAATTGCATGCGTCAAAATCTATCTGGAAAAACATGCAAGATTCTTGCTATAAATGGAAATAGATTAGCAGGAACAGAAGTATATTCTTATTCAGGTACTAGTTATATAAATAACAATTATAATCTATGATGGATATACATTTAAATTTGTTGATACAAATATATTACAACAACAAAGAAATGGTCATGGATATGCCAAGGTAACTCTAGTATCTATAGATTAAAGTAACTTAAAAGTTACTTTTTTTTAATTTATTAAAAATTTTTAATACCTTCGACATGAGTCGACAAACGTACTTCAAAATATGTGTTAAGGTACATCACCGAGAAGCAAAGAAGAGATGTTTATCATATTCCTAAAGGACCGAATATTCAGGCGGGTTTTGGTTGAATCAATAAAAGGAGTATGATTGTTATGAAAAAAGATACTGAAAAAGTAATACTTTATATCATAATATTTATCTTGTTGTATTTACTTTGTAAATAAAGCAAATAAAAAACATCTTATTATTATCTGAATAAGATGTCACCCAAAATGATGAACATCAAGGTCCATAAGGACTTTGCTTCTCATCTATTAATATTATATACTCAATTATAAAAATAAATCAAGATGATTGTTGTTTGAGTAAAATTTGTTTATAAATTGTATAAAGCATGAGTAATTGATGTGTAATCTTTATATCTTGCTTGAATCTAATATGATTATATTATGAGTAAACTATGGGTATTTCTCGAGTACTTATTGTAACTTCTTTGTATAAGACATGTATATTTATTGTATATTTTTTTGAATATAGTTTGATTACATTTTGAGTAAATCATGTGTAATATTTGTAACTTTCTTGTGTAAAAGATGAATAATATATGTGAAAATCATGGGTATAATTTGGGTAAAAAA
>JAAGKN010000794.1_pt1 | contig 61040 bp, 54 predicted proteins | sample 6206371 | NCBI WGS metagenome assembly JAAGKN01 (sample SAMN11533720, study PRJNA540317) | gut metagenome | isolation source: fecal pellets from male and female animal of same cohort | host: Peromyscus leucopus | place: USA:CA | collected 2017 | reverse complement strand
CTTTATGCTATCAACCCTGAAAACGGCTTCTTCGGTGTAGCTCCCGGTACAAATATGAAGTCAAATCCAAATGCACTTAAGTCAACAATGAAGGGCACAATATTTACAAATGTTTGCCATAATCTTGATAATAACACAGTTTGGTGGGAAGGCCTTGACAAGAATCCTCCAACAAATGCAATTGACTGGAAGGGCAATCCTTGGAATGGTGCTGAAAGTGAGGAAAAGGGTGCTCATCCAAACTCACGTTTCACAGCTCCTGCTGTAAACTGCCCTTGTATTTCAAGCGAGTTTGAAAACCCACAGGGTGTGCCGATTTCTGCTATCGTATTCGGCGGCCGCCGTGCAAAGCTTACTCCGCTTGTATATCAGTCAAAGAGCTGGAATCACGGTGTATTCGTAGGTTCTGTTATGGGCTCTGAAACAACAGCTGCTGCAACAGGTGCAGTTGGTGTTGTTCGTCGTGACCCAATGGCTATGCTCCCATTCTGCGGCTACAATATGGGCGATTACTGGAAGCATTGGATTGAAATCGGTGAAACTCTTGATGCTGATAAGGCTCCAAAGATTTTCAACGTTAACTGGTTCCGTAAGGACGATGAAGGCAACTTCATCTGGCCTGGTTTCGGTGATAACCTTCGTGTACTCGATTGGATTATTGACCGCTGCGACGGCAAGGTAGATGCACAGGAAACAGCTATTGGTTACCTTCCTTATGCAAAGGACATCAACCTTGAAGGTCTTGATATGACTGAAGAAGAGCTTGACAAGATTCTCGACGTTGATAAGAACGCTTGGGAGGAAGAGCTCAAGGGTGTTGACGAGCTTTATGCTAAATTCGGCGATACACTTCCAAAAGAGCTTGCTGATGAGCTTGCAGAGGTTAAGGCTGACCTTGAGAAATAATTAAGTCTTATACGATTTAATGATAATTAATGAAACCCGAGATGCATATGCATCTCGGGTTTTTTTATTATTATTCATATTAGTTAGAAAAAAATATTTTTTAGCATTATTCCTCTATTGCATCAAGCTTGGCATGGAATGATAGATTGCGTGTGGTTTTGATGGAATCAAACTGTATTGTGTATACGGTTTTATCTATATTCACATCAACAATAACCCCTTCACCAAGTATGCTGTGTTTAACGCGTGTTCCGCTTTTCATATATTTCTGCTTGTCAGAATCAATCAAGCGGCTTGTACTGTAGCTTACATATTCTTTTGCCTGCTCAATCAGACTTTCTTTTGGCTGTGGAATAAATTGGAGCAGCTCGGCGTCAATATCAAGAATAAAGCGTGACGGATAAAGCGGTGAGCCGTCACTATTTCTTCCCTGCGCTTCGCACAAATAAAGTGCATTTTGCGCACGTGTCATAGCAACAAACGCCAGGCGGCGCTCTTCCTCCATTGATTGAATGGTCTTTGTTTTTCTTGACGGAAATACACCCTCATTCATAGCACATAAAAACACATATGGAAATTCAAGTCCCTTTGCTGCGTGTACGGTCATCAGCTTAATTTTATCACTGCAGTCCTCTGTATCGCTGTTCGTGAAAAGGGCAGAATGGGTTATATAGTGTTCTGCCGAGCTTTCCTCTCCGCAGGAGATTTCATACTCGTATATGGATTGCTTGAGCTCTGCGAGGTTGTCAAGCCTTTCCTGACTGCCTTCTGTGCGCAGCATTTCTTCATAGCCGCTTTCATTCAGTATTGCCGAAAGTAATTCGGATACCTGTCTTTCGCTGCTGTCAGCTGCAAATGTTTCAATTAAGTTTATAAACTGTGCAGCCTTTGTACCTTTGAAAATCGCTTCATCAATATTCATCTTAAGTGCATCATATAGTGAACAGTCCTTTTCCTGCGCATACTCCTGCAAAAATTTCATTCTGCGCTGACCCAGATTTCGTTTTGGCACGTTGGCAATTCGCTGGAAAGATAAATCATCCTTATATATAATCATACGAAGATAGGATAAAGAATCCTTGATTTCCTTTCTGTCGAAGAAATGAACACCGCTGTAAATGGAGTAAGGTATGTCCTCTTTGATTAATACCTCCTCGATAGTCCGTGTAACATAATGTGCTCTGTAAAGTATGGTGATGTCCTTATAGGGTATATCTTTGCTGTGCAAAGTTTTTATCTGATTTACAATCCACTTTGCCTCTTCTTCAGAGTTAACAGCATGGTGGCATATTACCGGAGCGCCGTTTGGAAGGGTTGGTATTAAATCCTTTTTTATTCTGTGTTCATTTTTATCAATTAAGGAATTAACTGCTGCAATAATTTGAGGTGTTGAACGGTAATTATCCATCATCATTATGGTTTTCACATCAGGGAAAGCTTTATCAAATTTCAGCAGATAATCAACATTTGCACCTCGCCACGTGTAAATTGTCTGGTCAGGGTCACCTACGATAAATAAATTGTTGTGGTATGCGCAAAGCACTTTCATCAGGTTATATTGAGGCAGGTCAATATCCTGAAATTCATCAATCATAATGTACTGAAGTCTTTGCTGCCATTTTAGCTTGATATCCTCATTTTTTTCAAAAATGTATAATGAAAAGTTTATCAGATCGTTGTAATCAAGACCAAAACACTTCTTTTCCTGATATAGATAGCCGTAAAATATAATATCATCTGTTCTTTTGGCAGTGTCATATTTTTGCTTGAGCGTATCTAAAGACATTGTTATCATATCAAGATAATATTTGGGGTCTTTAAAAAGCTTTCTGATTTCAATCATATCACGTGCCTTGCTGAAGGTCATATCCCTTAAGGTAAGTCCGCGTTCTTCATAAATGATTTTAAGCATTGCATCAATATCGGAATTGTCGAGCACCAAAAAGCTTTTAGGGTATGAAACTGCATTGCTGTCCTCCTGCAGGATAGATACGCAGAAGCCGTGAAAGGTGTTGATATATCCCGTGTCATTGTCGCCTGTCAGGTTATGAATACGTCTGCGCATTTCGTTGGCAGATTTGTTTGTGAATGTAACACAAAGAATATTACCCGGCATAATGCCGATTTCGTTTACAAGATAGGCAAAACGGTGTGAAAGTGCACGGGTTTTGCCTGAACCTGCTCCGGCTATAACACGCACATAGCCTTCCGTTGTAGTTACAGCTTCAAGCTGTGCCTCATTTAATCCCTGTAAAATGCTGCTCATAATCTGCCTCCTGCCAGCATAATTAAGATAAATAATCTTTATTAAATGATAACATACGTCGGCATATAATTGAAGAAAAATTTAAAAAATCAATTTTCAAAGTACACATTTTGGTACTTTGGGACATTACAACAGGATTTTCGAGATTTTATTTTTGTTACCTTTGCCCAAAAAAGTGATTATATTTATAAAAGGTAGTTTTATAAATATATTTATCATTATATGTCAAAGCACGCAATCGGTTTGTTTTGTGTTAAAGAATGAAGGTTTTATTATGAAAAAATTTTTTTCAGCTATTTTGGTTATAGTGTTGGTTATTTCCTGTAGTTTTGTTTTAAGTAACGGGAATTTTTCTTTTATACCTTTAAAAACAATTACGCATGAGGAGGCTGTGCAGTTTGCAGACGAAATAAAGGAACTGTGCAATGCTGAAAAATATGACCCTTCAAATTGCCTTTTGATTGGCTCTGAAAAAGAAATTGAGGATGAAAATGCTGTTGAAATTATAAAAGGTGTCAATAACCTTTATGTTGTGCAGTACGAGAATGAGGAGCAGGCACAGGATGCATTGGATTATTACAATTCGCAGCCCTATGTAAGCTATGCAGAAAGAGATGGACAAGGTGTTGTTACTGCCTGCGATGAGGAGGAAACAAATATTGCTTCTTCGGATTTGAATGTAAAATGCCAGAGTACGGTAAATTGTAATATTGACGATGCCGTTAAGCTGGTACAAAATGAAGGTTATGATTTTAAAGAAACACATATTGCCATAATTGATTCCGGTGTGGCAATTAACGCTGTAACACAGGACAGATTTGCAGGCGGCTATTCATATCTTGATGGATATGCAGCAGACGGAACAGAGGATTTGAACAAACATGGAACAAGAGTTTGCGGAACGATAATAAATAACACATTGGATAATGTTAAAATTCATTCGTATCAGATATTAAACGATAAGGGAAAAAATTTTGATTTTAACAAAACTGTTTCGGCAATATATTTGGCTGTTGCAGATGGCTGCAAGGTAATAAACTGCAGTTTTTCAGGTCCGGAATTTGCCGCAAGGGCAGAGGCTGAACGGTATGCAACACAAAGAGGCTGTATTTTCGTTACAGCTGCAGGTAATGATACCTCGGATAATGTGTGTTATCCTGCTCGTTTGGATGAGTCTATTTCAGTCGGTGCGGTGAATTGCGGCAACAAAAAAGCCAGTTTTACAAATTATGGAAAATATGTTGATATTTACGCTACTGGAAGTAGTGTTATGGCATTAAGCACTAATGGTGAGGAAAAATATTATTGGTCGGGAACCTCTGCATCAACGCCTGTTATTTCGTCTGTTGTAATGCTGCTTTTAACCGTTAAGCCCGATTTAACTGTTTTTGATATCAAGTCCTTGCTTGTTGAAACAGGAACCTGCCTTTATGATTCGGATTCCTGTTTTGAAGGGGAATTGACAGTTGATGCTTATGCTGCCGTTAAAAAGCTTACAGGCAAAGAGCTTGAAAAGGTGAAGCTTGATTATGCAGTAGCTGAAAATACAGATACAGGTTATTCGGATATAACTTTTTATTGCGATGAAGATGCAATTGTTTATTACAATTGTGTTGATAATTTATTTTTCCCTTTCAGCGGTGATTATTTAACAAAATACAGTAGTGCCAAAAACGGACAAACCATTCATTTAAATAAGAATTGTGAAGTTAAGGCTGTTGCCTATGCACCTGAAAAAGCTAAAAGTGAATTTGTTATGTTTACAGCCCCGGATTATCAAAATGAAAGCGGTTTTTTGTTAAGCAAATCCAATCAAACACAGCAGTATAATAAAGTATCACAATATCATTTGAAGGATTCAATTGTTGAACTGAATGCATATATTGACAATGTTCAGGTGCAGGAGATAGGTGATTATTGCTTTATGGGCAATAAGGATATAGAGGTTATTATTCTGCCTGAAAGTGTTAAAAAAATAGGCGACTTTGCTTTTGCAAACTGCCCCAATCTTAAAGCCGTTTTTGCGTTGGGAGTTGAGGCGTGCGGTGTTATGACGTTTCATAATTGCCGCAGCCTGCAAAGTGTTTGTATGCCTAAAGTTAACAGTGCCAATACGGGAATGTTTAAAAATTGCTGTTCGCTTACTCATCTGCAGCTTGGAAAGCTGGAGCAAATATGCAATCAGGCCTTTTATTGCTGTGAAAGTTTAAGCTTTCTTAATGTATCTGATGCAGTTAACAGCTTTAGTAAAAATACGTTTGATCATTGTACATCGCTTGTAATAAATGCCAACGGCGGAAAATATGTTACAGATTATGCGAAGGAAAAGGGAATAGAAATTGGTGAATATGCAAAAGCAGCAGCGTGTGCACATAATCATAAAACCGATTTAAAAAGGCTTGATTACACCTGTACAACTGACGGCTATGCGTTTTATAAATGCCTGGACTGCCAAAAATATATAACAGAATATGATTATATGCCGGGTCATTCATATGAGATAACGGTTTTTGAGCCAACCTGTGTCAATATGGGTTATACGGAATATATATGTTCGGTTTGTAAAGATACATATCGCGACAGCTATGTGGATTGCATTGAACATAAATGGCAAATGATTCGGGAAATACAACCTACCTGGGAAACTAACGGAGAGCGTTGTTATCGCTGTATTGACTGTGGTCTGGAATATACTGAAATGATGCTGTGCCTTTCATCCTACCATACAGTTTCGGGTATGGTTGTGCTTGGCGAAATGAATGAAACCTCGGATACAGGCTGCTATGCTTTGCAGAATGTAAAAGTATATATCGGTGACAAGCTTCAAGGAGAAACTGACGAAAACGGAAATTTCAGCTTTGAAATGATAAACGGCTCGTACGTATTAGAACTAAAATACGATTTTGGTATAAACGTACAGATTCCCTGTATAATTGATAATGATGATGTTTCTTTCGGACAAATTGAAATGATAGGCGTTGATTTTGTTAATGACGGCTATATAAATGCAAAGGATTATGCAAAGCTTCTTCGTCACATCAATCAGATAGAAACAGATAATATGTATGCTTATGATTTAAATAATGATGGCAAGGTTGATGCTTGCGATTTAGAAATATTTAAAGCTTACCTATTTCATTTTTCTGAAACATATGCATATGAATAAAACAAAACCGACAGTATCTTTTGAATACTGTCGGTTTTATTTTGTTTGAAATAATAGAAGTATACCTTATCTGCTTTTTTTATCGTTCCATTCGGAATAAGGTATCCAGTTTTCATAAGGCACCATATGGCGGTTATTGGCAATCGCATATGGTGATGATGGCAGATAAACATCTACAAGCTTGTTCTTTTTATCAAGGTTATCCTTATCAAGCTGTGGGTCAGGATTGGTTTCATCCTTTTTATACCAATTTCCAAAGTAATAAAATTCCTGGTCGCTGCTTAAGGTGTTTTCTAAAGCCTTTGTAACCTTTTCACTTACCATACGGTGCTGCAAATGACCGTATTCACCATTTGGATTGTGTGTTGCTATTGTTTTCCATTTCTTATAATTAAGAACTAACTGAATATCTTCATCAGCTGCCTTGCTTACCGTTGTCCATTTATCAACAGAATACTTGTATTTATTGTTTTCATCATACCATGTATTCTTTATATCAGGGTACGATAAAATCAGATATTTATCCTTTGAACGTTTCATAACAGCCATAAGCTCTTCTTTTCGCTGTTCTTTATAGCTGTTTGTCATAACAATTACAAGGTAGCGGTCATTCATCAAATGGCTTCCGCCCCATAGAGTTTCATCATCGGGGTGGGCAACAAACATAACATTGTCAACCGATGCTAAATCAAGCTTGTCCAAATCCTCTTTTGTAAGGAATCCCTTTGTCTTGGTTACCTTCATTTTGTAAATGGCAGAGAATTTTCCATCCTTTGTTTTTGCTGTAATCTCCAAATATTCCGTTGGTCTTAAGGCGGTCAGCAGTCCGTTTTCATCAATGGTTGCTTTGGTGCTGTCCTTTACACACCATACGATTTCCTGGTTCGTAGCATCTGCCGGAATTACGTTTGCGTGCAGCTGAATTTGCTCTCCTGTTTCAACACTTTGACCTTTTTTATCTGTAATTTCAATTCCTGTTGCGGCAACATACGGCTTTCTCACCTTAACTGCTGTGTCAACAGATTTGCCGCTTTTTTCATCGTAAACCGTAATTGTTGCAATACCCTCGGCTATGCCTGTGATTACGCCGTTATCATCAACAGCGGCAATTTTTTCATCAGAAGATTTAAATTTGATGTTATCACTATTTTTTTGTGAAGGAAATACGATTGTTTTTAGCTCAACGGTTTTGCCGGTTAAAACCGTTTCATGAATCGGCAGTGTGTTCAGATAAACCAGCATCGTATTTGATTTTGTAACAACTGATTGTGAGCTGCTCCAGACAGACGGAAATCTTTTGCCGACAATTATTTTTCTGCTGCGCATACGGATATAATAAAGGGTATTCGGTTCAAGCTCATCAATGTTGGTGATATTGCCTGTAACCTTTTTTCTTTTTGTATCCTCTGTATTGAACTGTGGTGAGGTTGAATATTGAATTTCAAAAAAATCAGCTTTAGGGTTTTCGGTTATTTCAACAGTTATTGCATCTGTTTGTGCTTCAATTTGTGAAATACTGCCTTGTGGAAAAGCAAAAACATAAATTATAATGACGGCAACAAGTGCTGTTACTCCGGCAAAAAGCATTACAGTTAAAGCTCTTTTAAAATTCTTGATTCTTTTTTCTTTTTTCTCTTTTTTTATTTCTTTGTTCATTTCTCTCAATTTATTTAATCTTCTCTCTCTTCATTATCGTTAATTTATTTTTTTAAATTTTCCCATTGATTTGCCGGTATCCAGTTTTCGTAAGGCACCATATGACGGTTGTTTGCAATGGCATATGGTGATGAAGGAACATAAATTTCTGCAATTTTATCTTTTGCCGTGTAATCTTTTTTACTTAACATTTGTTCAGGATTTGTTTCATTTTTCTTATAGAAATTTCCAAAATAATAAAAGTTCTGTCCGTCGCCGATATTTTTATCAACAATATCTGTTGTTATGCTGCTCGTCAGCTTGTGATGGTAATGACCATATTCGCCGTCAGGATTATGTGTAACAATTGTATCCCAGTTTTTATAATTTAAAATCAACTCCAAATCCTTTGTTATTCCGGATTTGCAGGTTGACCAGCTGTCGGTAGAATATTTGTATTTTCCGTTTTCATCATACCATGTGTTTTTTAAATCGGGATAGGCAAGGATTACATATTTGTCTTTTGTTTTGCTCATAGCTTCCTGAAATTCGGATTTTCTTAAATCCTTATAACTGTTTGTAAGAACTACAACAAAATAGTTATCCTTTATAAGGTGACTTCCGCCCCATAGGGTTTCATCATCAGGGTGGGCAACAATCATCAAATTGTTATATGAGCCCAGCTTAAGCTTGTCTAAATCGGATTTGGTCAAATATCCGTTATTGGCAGTTATTTTAAGTTCATAGCTGTCTGACAGGCTGCCATCCTTGCTTGTTGCGGTAATCAATACATATTCAGTTGGTCTGATTGCTGTTACAACGCCGTTTGAATCAACGGTTGCTTTTGTTTTATCACTGGAAGTCCAAATGATTTTTTTATTGGTAGCTTTTGAAGGGCTTACATTTGCGTGAAGCTGCAGTTTGCTGCCCTTTTCAACGGTTTTACCTTTTTGATCGGTTATTTTTACGGAAGTAACGGAAATTTTTGAAAGGTTAACCGCTTGGATATCGCTGAATTGGGAATAATATCTTTTGTTGTTAACAACCTTTCTTGTTCTTACCCTTACATAATAAGTTGTGTTCGCTTTGAGCTTTGATACGGTTCGGCTTGTACTGTCAGTACCGTCTGTATAGAGGTAAGTGCAATTGTTTGAAGGGAATTTTTTATCCGTGCTGTACTGAATCTGATAGCCGCCGGCAGTTGCTTCCTTTTCCCAAACTACTTTAAAGGAAGTACCATTTGAATATATGTGTGATATGGTGGTAGGATTTGCCTCATTCTTATGCCTGGTGCTTACTGACTTTGCTGTGCTCCAAGGGGAATAATAGTCCTTGCCGTCTACTCTGTGATAAGTTCTCACTCTTACATAGTATGTTCTGTTTGACATACAGCCTGAAATTTGTTTTGATACAACATTGGCACCGCCAAGCGTTGTTGTTTTTGAACCCTTTCCTGAAGGGAATTTGCTGCTTGTACTGTGCTGAATTTGATATCCTGTAGCATTTGAAACTTTGTTCCAGGTAATATAATATCCGCCGGGTCTGCCTGATATGCCTGTAATTGTCGTGCTGTTTGCTTCGTTTCGATTTCTGGTTGCAATTGGTTTTGATGCACTCCAGGCAGAATACTGCTTTTTACCGTTTACGTTTTTATATGCTCGCAGTCTTACATAATAAGTACGATTTGACATACAGCCGCTGACGGTTTTACCGTAACTTTCCTGCCCTGCAACCTCCACAAGCTTATAACCGCCGCTTGGGAATTTGTTACTGGTGCTGTATTGAATCTGATAGCCATTCACACCTGAAGGCCTTTTCCAGCTGACTGCAAATCCGCCCGGTCTGCCTGTAATGGCGTTTATGCTTACTGAAGGGACAGATGAAGCAAATGCAGCTTCTGATAAACCGACGCCGGTAAAAAATATAACGAATGAAAGAAAAACTGAAATAAGTTTTTTCATAAATAATACGCCTAACCTTATTAATTTTGAATTGTTTATAAAATGGAAAATCTGAATTCTGTTACTGTTTTGAATTCTTCGTCAGGCTCAACATATCTGAACGGGAAGTTCGGATGATTGAGTGCATCCGGGTAAAACTGTGTTTCAAGTGCAACGCCGCGTCTGAAGGTTACAGGTGAATTCTTTTTGCCTATGCTGCCTGTTTTTTCAAGCCAGCCGCCGCAATACAGCTGAATTCCCGGCAAATCTGTCCAGACCTCAAGCTTTCTTCCTGAATTTTCATCTGCAAGTATTGCTGCCTGTGACAATTTTCCGATTTCTTTATTATATAAACAGTAGTTATTATCGTAGCCGATTCCGTCAATAATGGCTCTGAAGGGTTCGTCTATTTTGTCGCCTATTTTATGCATAGAGGTAAAGTCCATCATAGTACCCTTAACCTCGCCCAGCTCACCTGTAGGCAGCTGGTTTTTATCAGTTTCGGTAAATTTATCTGCATTAATCTGAAGCAAATGATTTTCGATAGTCTGTGCTCCATCGCAGGATAGGTTGAAATAGGAGTGGTTTGTGGGATTAGCTACCGTTTTTTTGTTTGAAAGTACGGAGTATTCAAGTCTTAAAATATTGTCATCAGTAAAGGTGTATTTTACTGTAAGCTTAAAGTTGCCCGGGAAGCCGTCTTCCATATCTCTTGAAAAGAATGAAAAAGTCACGCTGTTATCGCTTACATCTTCTGTTTCCCATATATTAAAGCTGAAGCGTCCGCCGCCGTGAAGCGTCCAGCTGCCCTGATTGTTCGGCGTATGGTATTCAACACCGTCAATTACAAATTTGGCATCTCTTATTCTGTTGGCATATCTGCCCACAAGCAGGCCCTGATAACCTAAATCGGGGTCAGTATAGTATTTAGGGTCATCAAAACCCAATACAACATCACCGAAATTACCGTCTTTATCAGGTATCATAAGTGACTGTATACCGCCGCCGAGTGTCATAAGGCCGGCACTTGCGCCGTTTTTGTTGGTGATGGTGTAAAGCTCAACTGCTCTTCCGTTTTCAAGCTCACCGAAAACTGATTTTTTTATACTCATAGTAATTCTCCATACACAAAAAATTTTATATCTATTTAGTATAATAGTATAAAATAAAATGTAAACAAATTCAATACTTTCTTGACATTTTATAATAATAAAAGTATTTTATTATTAGTAACTTTAAGGTATATTTTACCTTTGTTTCATCTTATTGCTCTGCTTTTTGGTTTGAATGATTTGCCCTGCAGGATTATTAAGGAGTTAATTTTAATGGATAAATTAAATGTTTTTCTTACAGGCTCGTTACGATATGTTTTGCCTGTTTTTGCAATAATCATTATTGCGGTATGTGTGATTTCGCTTTTCAGAAACAGGCCGAGGCTTCATAAGCTGGCACAGCTTGTTGACCAGAATAACGGCTCAATCATTGATATTGACAGGTGGGAAACCTCCATTGGCAAAAGCAAGTCAAACGATATCGTTTTGCCGATGCCCCAAATTTCGAGATTTCATGCTGTTATTGCAAAAAAGAAGAAAGATTGGGTTATAACCGATACTTTTTCCAAAACCGGCGTTGAGGTTAACGGTAAAAAGATTGACGGCAAACAGGTTATTACGGATGGCGATATTATAAAGATTGGAGAGATACCTTTGAAATTCCTTTGTGCTGAAGCCCTTTCAAATCAGTCTAAAAATGAAATGCGCAGTCAGGCAGCTGAACTGCAGAAAAAAAGCGACAATATTGCATATGCTGTTTTGGTTGATGTAAAAACACACAGACCTGTTTATTTGAGGAAAAAGGATGTTTTAATCGGCAGGGGAAATGATTGTGATATTCAGATGAATATTGATACCGTAAGTGCACAGCATGCACGTATTCATATGACAAGCCGTGGCTGGGCATTGTCTGATTTAAACAGCCATAACGGCACAAAGCTTAATGGCAGATTTATTTCGCAGCCGCAGCTTATTTTTGATGAGGATATGATAACCTTTGGTGACAGGGTATTTATTTTTTATGAAGGGTAGGGAGCATTAATGGCAAAAAAGAACAAAAAAGTGCCTCATATTAAGCCTATAAATAACTTTGCTATGCTGCTGGTGCTCTCTGTTTTTCAGATTTTTACAGGTTATAGTGCAGCAGCTGCCGGCGATAGTTTTTCAAAAAAGGTGCTTATGTCAATCGGCATATTTATTGCTGTTGAATGGATTTATATAACCTCCTTTTATGTAATACTTCACAGGCGTAATTTTGAGCTTGAATTTATTGCATTCTTTTTGACAGGAGTCGGCCTTTCGGCGATAGGCTCGGTTAACGAGTCAGCGTGCTTTAAGCAGATGCTGATTGCTTTATGTGCCGTTGTCGGATACACAATTCTTGTGTTTATTTTAGGTGATGTTGATCTTTGCATGAAATTAAGAATGCCCGTTGCTATTGCTGCAATTGTGCTGCTTTTACTTAATTTGCTGCTTGCAAAGGTAATAAACGGAGCAGGTAACTGGATTGAAGTATTCGGCGTGAGGCTGCAGCCGTCGGAATTTGTTAAGGTTGCTTTTATTTTTGTAGGTGCTGCAACGCTTGAAAAAATACAGACCTCAAAAAATATTATCAGATATATCATTTTTGCGGTTGCCTGTGTGGGTACTCTTATTCTTATCCGTGATTTTGGTACAGCCCTTATTTTCTTTGTAACATTTTTGATTATAGCTTTTATGAATTCCGGCGATTTTAAAACCGTGGGTCTTGCTGTATCGGCAGCAGGTCTTGGCGGTGCTATTGTCATTAAATATAAGTCATATGTTACAAAAAGGTTTGCAATATACCGCCATGTATGGGATGACCCTTACGGCAAGGGATATCAGCAGGCGCATATTCTTACAGGTATGGCGTCGGGCGGACTTCTCGGTATGGGTATAGGCAATGGCAATATAAGAAATTATTTTCAGGAATACTATCTGACGATAACCGATAATATTTTTGGCTTTATATGCGAGGAATGGGGCTTTTTATTCGGTATTGTTCTGGTTCTTTCCTTTGTTGCAATAGCTGTGTCGGCTCTTGTGAATTCAATTGCTGCAAGGTCAGCTTTTTATTCAATTGCTGCTGTTTCAGGTGCAGGCATGCTTTTAATTCAGACTGCACTTAATATATTCGGCACAACCGATGTACTGCCGCTTACAGGTGTAACACTTCCTTTTGTAAGCCAGGGCGGAAGCTCAATAATAAGCTGCTGGGCAGTATTGGCGTTTATAAAGGCATCGGATGTTCGCACCTATAATTATCTGGGAGGTGTGAAGAAGAAATGAAAATGATAACAAGAAGAGGTCTGTTCCTCCTTATTCTGATAATAGCATTTCTCGGCGGTTTAGGCTTTTTAACCTATAGCTTTGTAACAGAGGGCCATGATTGGGTTATGCAGCCATATAACAGCCACGTTTATTATAACGGTGAGCTTACAGGTGCAGGCGAAATAACCGACTGCAACGGCAGAAGTCTTGCCCAAACAGTTGATGGTAAAAGAGAATATAATGATTCCGAAATTACAAGGAAATCCACGCTGCACGCTGTAGGTGATACGAAAGGCTTTATTTCAACAGGTGTGCAGAATGTGTATGAAGCAAAGCTTACAGGGTATAATACTTTAACTGGCGTTTACAGTGTAGCCGCCGGTAAGTCAAACGATATGGAGCTTACAATTGACGCCGATGTGTGCGATGTGGCTTATAAAGCACTTTCCGACTATAAGGCAGGCTGCGTAGGTGTAGTCAATTATAAAACAGGCGATATTGTATGTATGGTTTCAACTCCCGGATTTGATGTGCAGAATAAGCCGAAGGATATTGATACAAATCCTAAATATGAGGGTGCATATGTTAACAGGCTGCTCACAGGTCTTTATACTCCCGGCTCAACCTTTAAAATCGTAGTTTCTATTTGTGCGATTGAAAATATACCCGATATTAACAGCCGCACCTTTATGTGTGAGGGTGAATATGATCCCGGCAGCGGAAAGCCGATTGAGTGTAATGCATACCACGGCAAGCTCACCTTTAAGGATGCGCTTGCAAAATCCTGCAACTCTGCTTTTGCTCAAATTGCAATTGAGCTTGGCCCCGAAAAGCTGGCTCAGACAGCAAAGCAGCTGGGTCTTACTTCTCCGGTTACAGTCAGCGGTGACATAAATTCTTCAACAGGAAGATTTTTCCTTGAAAAAGGCGATGCAGATGATTATGTCGGCTGGACGGGTATAGGTCAGGGCGATACACTTTTGTCACCCATAGCAATGCTGCGCCTTGCAGGAGCAATTGCAAATGACGGCAAGGCAGTATCATATAATCTTGTGGATTCCCTTGCAAATAAGGCAGGCAAAGCACTTGATCTTGGCTTTGCAAAGCACGAAACACAGCTTTTAAGCTCTGAAACAGCTGCTGCAATGACAACAATGCTGCGATATAATGTTGAAGAGCAGTATGGTGATTATAATTATGAAGGGCTCAATTTGTGCGCAAAATCAGGAACTGCGCAGATTGATGCACAGGATTCACATAATACAGCGTGGTTTGTAGGATTTATGGATGATGAAAAAAATCCTTATGCCTTTGTAGTTCTTGTAGAACATGGTAATTCAGGTTCCCACACAGCGGGATCTATTGCAAACAAGGTGCTGCAGGCATTAGTAAATAAGTAAAAGTGATATAGATATATGGATTTGGATATTATAAATGAACAAAAGCCTGAAAAGGCTCTGCTTATTGCGGTTGATACAGGTGATTATGATGCACAGGTGTCAATAGAGGAGCTTGAGGAGCTGGCAAAAACTGCAGGTGCCTGTGCAATGGGGCAGATGCTGCAGAAGCGGGATACCGTTGAAGCGGCAACCTATGTGGGCAAGGGCAGATTGGCCGAAATTGCTGAATTCTGCAGAAATAATGAAATCGACGTTATTATTGCAGACGGTGAGCTTTCGCCTGTTCAGGTTAGAAATATTGAAGATGAAACAGACACAAGGGTAGTTGACAGGACTACCCTTATACTTGATATTTTTGCAGGCAGGGCACACTCAAAAGAGGGCAAGCTGCAGGTTGAACTTGCGCAGCTTAAGTATTCACTCCCAAGGCTTACAGGTAAGGGAAAAAGCTTGTCGAGACTTGGCGGCGGAATAGGCACCAGAGGCCCCGGTGAAACAAAGCTTGAAACGGATAAAAGGCATATCAGGCGCAGAATTCAGTATATTAAGCAGGAACTTGATAACGTTGAACGAAGGCGAAATATGCAGCACAACAGAAGAAAGAAAAACGGTGTGCAGACTGTAGCAATTGTGGGTTATACAAACGCAGGCAAATCAACACTTATGAACAGGCTTACGGATGCCGGTGTTCTGCAGGAAGACAAGCTGTTTGCAACGCTTGACCCGACTGCAAGAAAGCTGTGCCTGCCAAGCGGCGAGCAGATTATGATTGTTGATACGGTAGGCTTTATAAGCAGACTCCCGCACCAGTTGGTTGATGCTTTTCGCTCAACGCTTGAGGAGGCAACATATGCTGATGTTATTCTTAATGTGTGTGATGCCTCAAGCAATGAGTGTCATAATCATATCAAAACCACAAACGATATTTTATCCTCACTGTTTAACAGCGGCACAATTGAAGCTCCTGTTATTAATGTGTTCAATAAGTGCGATACTGCTGCAGACTTTGAAAATATAATTTATCCCTACAGCAATGACTCTGCAAGTGTCAGAATAAGTGCAAAAACAGGCGAGGGCATAAATGAATTGCTTTGTGCAATTGAAAATGCCCTGCCTAAAACAAGAAAAAGGGTTAATCTGCTTCTGCCCTATGACAGGGTGAGCATAGCAGCAAAAATAAGAGCAGACGGCGTTATTCACAGCGAGGAATATATTGAACAGGGTCTATTTCTTGATGCCACTGTGCAAATTTCTTTTTTAGAAACATTAAAAGATTATATTGTGTAATTTTTAATCATAGAATTACTTGGGTGATTTTATGAAAATGTTAACATTAAAATTAAAGCCGAAAATGATATTCGGTATTGTTCTTGCTCTCACAGGGGTTATTGTAATGGTTCTCACCTTTGTTTCAAATCACATTAACAAAAGCGAAAGTGTGGCAGCCGTTATAAGTGCATCAACAGATGAGGAAAGACGCGATTATCTGGCAACTTTCGGTTGGGAAACTGCTGCCGATTGTGAAACAAAAGAGCTTACTGTGCCCGAAACGTGGAATGATATTTATACCGATTATAATGAAATTCAAAAAAATCAGGGTTTTGATTTAAGTGCATATAAAGGCAAAAAAGTTACGCTTTATACGTACACAATTACAAATTATAAAGGCGTTAAGCAGGGCATGGTTGCAGATATGCTTGTAAGCGATGGAATCCTTATCGGCGGCGATGTTTGCAACACTTCAGCTGAAAACGGGTTTTTAACAGGATTTAACGGAGAATAATGGAACGGATTGATAAAATAATATCATCAGCACTTAATATTTCACGCAATGATGCAAGAGCACTCATAAAAAGAGGCGCAGTTTGCGTGAATTCAGTCTGTGTAAAAAGCATAGGTGAAAAGGTTGATGAGATTTCAAGCGAGATATTTTGCAATGGTGAACGTGTTATTTATCAAAAATATGTTTATATAATGATGAATAAGCCAAAGGGCGTTATTTCAGCCTCTCAAGGTGCAGGCGAACAAACAGTTGTTGATATTCTTCCTGCTCAAATGAAACGAAAGAACTTGTTTCCTGCAGGAAGACTTGATAAGGATACAACAGGTTTTATGCTTATAACCGATGACGGCGAGTTTGCACATAACATTTTGAGCCCCAAAAATCATGTGCCAAAAACATATATTGCAAAGCTGGACAAGCCCTTTAGCAATGATATGATTGATGCATTCAAAAAAGGTGTGAAGCTTAAAGCGGATGAATGTATGCCTGCTTTGCTGGAGCCTGTGGACAAAAATTATTTCACAGCACGTGTTACAATCAGGCAGGGAATGTATCATCAGATTAAAAGGATGTTTGCCGCCTTTTCAATTACAGTTATAGAGCTTGAGCGAATAAAAATCGGTGATTTATGCCTTGATGAAAAGCTTTTGCCGGGTGAATGCAGATATATAACACCCGCTGAACTTGATATGATAAAAAAGGACAAATAACTACCTATATGCCGAAAACTTTTCACCTCAACAATATATTGTGTAAAAAATAATGTGTTTGTACAATTTAGGCAACTATTACAAAAAAAATAAGATTTTTTTGTGAAAATAGTTGCAAAACGTTTATAACTCTTGTATAATATGAACAAGTAACACAGGTCCTTTTTGTGCAAGTTTATGCATGTGTAGTTATATTGGAGAGGTGAATAATATGCCGAATAGATTGTTTCAGGGTATAATTAATCAAATGCGTGACGCTATAGACAGAACAGTCGGCGTTGTTGACGAAACAGGTACGGTAATTGCCTGCAGTGATCTCGGAGTTATAGGTGAGGTTCGCAAGGGTGTTATTACTGCAGGGGTGTTTGGCACAACACAAACTTGTGTTGATAATGCTACCTATACTACATTTGATGTTTTGGTGCGTCCTGAATATGCGGTATTTGTTGATGGCGTTGATGAACTCAGCCGCCGTTATTCACAGCTTGTTGCTGTTGCACTTGACCAGATTAAGCAAAATAATGATGAAAAGTTTGACCGTTCAAATTTTGTGAAGAATGTTATTCTTGATAATATTCTTCCGGGCGATATTTATATCAAGTCAAGAGAGCTTCATTTTAATAATGATGCAACAAGAGTGGTATTTCTCATACGCACAAATCAGGAAACAGAGATTTCCGTATTTGATATTATTCAGAACTTCTTCCCTGATAAAACAAAGGATTTTGTTATAAATGTTAACGAAAGTGATATCGCACTTATTAAAGAAGTAAGACCTAATGTTGACAGCAAGGATTTGGAAAAGCTTGCACGTTCCATTAACGATACACTTTTGTCGGAATTTTACTTTAATGCAGTTATCGGCATTGGTACTTGTGTAACAGGTATCAAGGAGCTTGCTCATTCTTTTAAAGAGGCACAGGTTGCGCTTGAGGTAAGCAAGGTTTTTGATACGGATAAAAATATTATCAGCTATGAGCATCTGGGTATTGCACGTTTGATTTACCAGCTGCCGACTACGCTTTGTGATATGTTCTTAAAAGAAGTATTCAAGCGCGGCTCCATTGAGTCACTTGATCAGGAAACTTTGTTCACAATACAAAAGTTTTTTGAAAACAATCTTAATGTGTCTGAAACTTCACGTAAGCTTTTTGTTCACAGAAATACACTTGTTTACAGACTCGAAAAGATTAAAAAGCTCACAGGTCTTGATCTTCGTGAGTTTGACGATGCAATTGTGTTTAAGGTTGCACTTATGGTTAACAAATACCTTGCATCAAGTCCGATTAAGTATTAATAAAGCAACAGGATTATTAAATATTAAATTTTTATTTTATTTCCGCAGCAGATATTTTTGCTGCGGATTTCTTTATTTATGGGCAATTATGATGCTTTTATTTTAATTTAATGTCAATAGTTTACAAAAGTGTAACAAAAAGGGTCTTGATTTATTATATAAGTTGATATATTATATATGTAAGTATAAAAATGTGTCATTGCGCAAAATAAAAGCATAAGAGGTAAAAACCGTGATTGAATTCAGAAATGTGTCAAAGGTTTATGACAGTAACGGAACCCACGCTCTATCAAATGTAAATATTAAAATTGAAGATGGTGAGTTCGTATTTGTTGTAGGATCATCCGGTGCCGGTAAAAGTACATTCTTAAAATTAATTATGCACGAGGAAAAGCCGACTGAAGGAGAAATTATATTTAATGATTATAATTCTGCAACGTTAAAGAAAAGACAGGTTCCTTATTACAGACGTGAAATGGGAATTGTTTTTCAGGATTTCAGATTAATTCCTAAAATGAGTGTTTATGATAACGTTGCTTTTGCAATGCGAGTTATAGGTGCCAAAGAAAAGGAAATCAGAAAAAGAGTTCCTTATATCCTTCAGCTTGTAGGCTTGTCACAAAAAGCAAGAGCTTATCCAAATGAACTTTCAGGCGGTGAGCAGCAGCGTGTGTCACTTGCAAGAGCATTGGTCAATAACCCAAAGGTTATTATTGCAGACGAGCCGACAGGTAATGTAGACCCTGAAATGAGCCATGAAATTGTAGGCCTTCTTACAAAAATTAATAATGCCGGAACAACTGTAATTATGGTTACCCATGAGCATGACCTTGTAAGATCTTTCCAAAGGCGAGTAATTGTAATCAAAAGCGGTGAGGTTGTTTCCGATACGCCAGACCCGACCCATGCACGTTTTGAAAGCTCAACGCTTGAAAAGGATACAGATATGTTCTTTTTTGAGGAAAATGTTGCAATTGATAAAGTTGATCTTGATGACGTATTTGACAACCTGGAGGATGTTGTTGCACAGCCGCAGGACAAGTCGGATAATGCAGGAGGTGAGGAATAATGACAGGTTCAAGCTTAAGATACCTTACTAAAGAGGGCTTTCGCAATGTGTGGACGAACAGAATGATGTCAATTGCCTCAATCTGTGTTTTGATGAGCTGTCTTGTGCTCATTGGTTCAGCAGCGATGATGTTTTTAAATATTGATTCACTTCTTGCAAGAATTGAAGAAGAGAATGTTGTTATGGTTTACATTGATGATGAGGCAACAGAGGATGATGTTGCACAGATGGAAAACCAGATTAATGATTGCGGAAATATTAAATCAGTTGAATTTGTATCAAAAGAGGTTGCCTGGGAGCAGCAGCTTGAAACGATGGAGGAAGCACAGGCTAAATTCTTTAAAGAGGTAAGCTCGGATATTCCTCTGCCGGATGCATACAAGGTAACGGTTGAAAATCTTGATAATTTTGATATAACCGTTACCCAGCTGAAGGGTATAAATCATGTTGATACGATAAGGGAAAATAAGGATTTGGCACAAAAGCTTGTTGCTATACGTCAGGGTATATCTGTAATAGCAATTGTGATTGTTGCAGTTTTATTTGCAATATCCCTGTTTATTATTTCAAATACAATTAAGCTTACCGTATACAGCAGACGACTTGAAATCAGCATTATGAAGTCGGTTGGTGCAACCAACAGCTTTGTCAGATTCCCATTTGTAATAGAGGGTGTAATTCTTGGTGTTTTGTCAGGTGCAGTAGGACTCGGTCTTGTATGGGGGCTTTATGAACTGGCAATAACACAGTTCAATGATCTTTTGGCTTCGCTTAATTTGAAAGCGATAGCATTTGTTGATTATGCGCTTCCTATGCTTGGCGTATTTGTATTAATCGGTATTATATGCGGCGTAGGCGGCTCACTTGTAACAATGAGAAAATATCTTAACAAGGAAGGCAGTGAAATTAGCGGTGTTTAAATCAAAAAGTAAAATTATAGCGTTAATAATGTGTATGGTTTTTGCTTTGGGTTCATTTAACGCCGGTATTGTTGCACAGGCAGAATCAAGTGCACAGCTGCAAAGCAAAAAAGAAAAGATACAAAACAGAATAAACAATGCGCAGGATGAGCTGGATAAGCTTTCAAAAGAAAAGTCAGAAACAGAGGAATATCTGAATGTTCTTGTGTCAAAAATAGATTTGCTGCAGGATAAAATAGATACTCTTGAAAGTGAAAAATCAGCTTTGCAGGCAGAGATTAATGCGATTCAGGAAAAAATAAAAATCACAGAGAATGAGCTTATCGAAAATCAAAAGCAGATTGATAAAAAGCAAAAAGAATTTGATGAAAATTATGAGCTTTATTGCCAGAGATTGAGAGCAATGTATGTTTCGGGTTCAGCTTCAACACTTGAGGTTTTGCTTACATGCCCTGATATGAGCGCGATGCTTACACGCTCACAGATGATTAAATCTGTATCCCAGCAGGATAGCCAGCAGCTCAACGAGCTTATGACTATAATGGAGGAAATTGAGGCACAGAAGCAGGAACTTGAGATTAAGCGAAATGAGCTCAATGAGGATAAGGCAAATCTTGAGGAGGATAAAAAATCCCTTCAGGCAAGAATTGATGAAATTGATTCTTCAAAGAGTGAGCTTGATAAGCAGGCAGCCGAGGCAAATGCATTAATGAGAAAAATTTCAGCCCAAACCGGAGAGTGCAAGGAGCTTATTGAAACAAATCGTGAACAGTTGGCACAGGTTGAGGCGGATATACGTATTGCCCAACAAAATGCAAACAAAAATAACCATAATACAAATCCCGGCGGCGGGTCTATTCCGGGTTCCCAGGGCAGTGGTTCAGGCAGACTGATATATCCTACCTCTTCAAGAAAAATTACTGCCGGTTTTCCGAATTACAATTCAGGCAGATATCACGGCGGTATAGATTTTGATGTACCCAGCGGTTCAAATGTTTGCGCAGCCGGTTCAGGAACTGTAATTCTTGTTAAGTATTTAAATTACAGCTACGGCTATCATGTTATGATTGACCATGGTAATGGTCTTGCTACACTTTATGCACATAACAGTGCAATTTATGTAAGTGTCGGTCAGCAGGTATCAGCCGGTCAGGTTATTGCCTCAAGCGGCTCAACAGGCAATTCAACAGGTCCGCACTGCCATTTTGAGGTTCGTGTCAATGGTGATCAGGTAAATCCGATGAACTACCTGTAAAATTTTAGTTATCTAAATACATAAGTAATAAATTAAAATAATAATTACATAATTATTATAAGGAGTGAAGTCAATGAAACAGTCAAATTACTTTTTTAAGCTGGTGCCTGTTTTGTTGGCTTTCTGCTTATTTTTAGGCACAATGCTGCCACAGACAGCCATTATCAATGCATTTGGCTCTGATTATTCTGAAGATTACGATAATCTTTCGCCGCAGGAAAAGCAGGCGGTGCTTGAGCAAAAGCTCAAAGAGGTTAACAGTAAGCTTTCCAGCTTAAGCAAGCAGTCAAAGGAAACAGAGGAGTACATTAATACGCTTGATGAAAAAATAAAATATCTTCAAAGCGAGCTTACTCTGTCAAAGCAGCAGATGGAAACCTCAAAAACACAAATAACGAATCTTGAAAAGCAGTATTCGCAGAATGAAAAGAGCATTGCAGACCTTCAGATTGAAATTAAGGATATTGCGGCACAGAGTGCTGATTTGCAGGAAAAGTTTGATGTGAAATATGAGCTTTACAGCAACAGAGCAAAAGCGATGTACGAAAGCGGAAATATGAGCACGCTCGAAATGCTGTTGACCTGTGATGATATTTCGACTCTTTTTACCCGACTTGAAATGATTAAGCGTGTTTCAAAAGCGGACAAGGAGCTGCTGGAGTCTTTGAGGGATGAGGGCGATAAGCTGATTTCGGTCAAGCAGTCGCTTCAAACCAAAAAGGATACACTTGCGTCAAATCAGAAAAATTTGATTGCAACCAAAGAAACGCTCAATAAAACGCTGTCTAATCTTGAAAATCAGCAGGCAGATTATGCCCAGAAGCAAAAGTCATATGAAAGCCAGAAGGCAGAATCTGATGCTTTGCTTTTAAAAATACAGCATGATACCCAGACCTATAGTGAGTTCAGAAATCAGGACCAGAAAGAGCTTGAGGAGGTTAATGCTGATATCGAGGCTGCAGCAGAAGCATTCATAAAACAGATGGAGGAACAGGAGAAAAAAACAACAACAACTACCTCCACCACCAAAAAGCAAACCACAACAGAAAAGAACAATTCCACAACAAATAAAACGACAACATCAACTACAAAAAAGACAACAACAGCTTCAAATAAGCTTCAGATGACTTATCCTGTACCAAGTCATACAAAAATCACAACGGACTATGGCAGCGCCGGATATGCAGGTCATACAGGTGTGGATTTTGCCTGCCCTTCAAATTCAAAGGTTGTTGCAGCAGAATCAGGATATGTTCTTATCTCAAAGGATCTTACAAATAGTGACGGAAGCTACAGAAGCTATGGCAGATATATTGTTATTGCCCATGATAAAAAGAATTCTTCAGGTAATTATGTTTATACTTTATATGCTCATAATTCATCAAGAGTTGTTTCGGAAGGACAGTATGTTAAAAAAGGGCAGCTGATTGCATACAGCGGCTCAACCGGTAATTCAACGGGTCCGCATTGCCATTTTGAAGTCAGAACACCTGATGCAAAATATGAGCATTGCGTTAATCCAAAGGGTTATTTGCCGTAATAATAAGTGAGGGGGATTAAAATTGAATAAAAAAATACTTTCACTTTTTATGGCGTTCATAATTGTGTTATCTTCAGGTATGTCGTTTGCTGCCTTTGCAGACGATACCGATGAATCCACAACCCAAGAAGATGTTATAACAACAGAGCCTGATAGTGAAAAAAAGCCGACTATTTCCAAGGAGGAAGCGCAGAAAAAGCTTGAGGAACAGCAGAAAGAGCTTGAAAAAAATCTTGCTGAAGCGGAAAAAAAGCTTGCCGAGCTTGAGAAATCGTCAAAGGGTACAATTGAATATATTGATACCCTTGACCAAAAAATCGGCTACATAAATGAGCAGCTTACAATCCTTGAGAATGAGAATATATCAATTCAGGAGGATATTGATAAGCTTCTGCCCTCAATTGAGGAAAATGAAAAAGAGCTGACAGCGCTGTCAAAGGAAGTTGACAAAACCAAAAAAGAGCTTGAAAAGCTTGAAAAGAAATTTCAAAGTGTATATGACGCTTATTGCATAAGATTAAGGGTTATGTATATAAGCGGAGATTATAATATTCTCACAGCACTTTTAACCTGCAAGGATATTTCAGGATTTCTTACCAGATATGAAATGATAAAGTCTGTGTCGAAGAGCGATACAGATTTGCTTAAAGAAGTTCAGGAAAAGACGGAAGAGATTGTAACAAAGCAAGACGGTCTTTCTGAACAGGTTGAGAAGTTTGAGACGGCGAAGGCAAAGCTTGATGAACAGAAAAAAAATCTTGATAATAAGCAGAAGGCGATAGATACCAACAGCCAGTCAATCGCTCAAAAAAAGGCAGTTCTGGCAACGGACAGGGCTGAAAGTGACCGACTGCTTGCCGAGCTGACGGCTGAAAACCAGCAGTATACTGAATTCAGAAATGAGGACAGCGAATTAATTGAAGCTGTTGAAAAAGAGGTTCAGGCTCTTATTTCGGGATTGAAGTCACCTGATGAGGTAACGACTGCAGTAGCAGGTGAAAAGCCTTCAGGCGCAAGACCGAATATTGATAATGGCAAAGGTGATGTTTATTCAAATTCCGATGCTGTGCTGAATATGGTATATCCTGTTCCGGGTCATAAGGGTATTTCGGCAGGATTTCCGAATTATTCTTCGGGTCAGTATCATGGCGGTATTGATTTTCCGTGTCCTACAGGTTCAAAGGTTGTTGCCGCACAGGATGGAATTGTTATCACCGTTAAACGTCTTGATTACAGCTACGGCTATTATGTTATGATATATCATGGTACTGATAAAAAGGGCCGTTCCGTTGTAACGCTTTATGGCCATAATTCTTCAATTTTAGTGTCAAATGGTCAGAGTGTTAAAAAGGGACAGCAGATTGCCAGAAGCGGTTCAACAGGTAACTCAACAGGTCCGCATTGCCATTTTGAAGTAAGGTTTGACGGCAAACGTGCAAATCCAAGAAATTATTTAAGCTGATGAATAAAATTAACTATCAAAAAGAATTAGATAATATAATTGCAGAGAATAAGAGAGAGGACATTACGCCCTCTCTTTTACTGCATAGTTGCTGTGCTCCGTGCTCCAGCTATACAATTGAATACTTATCAAATTATTTTAAAATTACCGTGCTTTATTATAATCCGAATATTTCACAAAAAGAGGAATATGAAAAAAGACGTGCAGAGCAAATTAGACTTATAAACGAGCTTGAAACTGTGAATAAGGTTGATTTTTTGAATTGTGAATACGCACCTGAAGCGTTTTTTGCCGTTTCAAAAGGACTTGAAAAATGCCGTGAGGGCGGTGAAAGATGCTTTAAGTGTTACCGCCTGCGGCTTGAAAAAACGGCAGACCTTGCCGCTCAAAAAGGATTTGATTATTTTTGTACAACCCTTTCGATAAGTCCGTTAAAAAATGCGCAGAAGATAAATGAAATAGGCTTTGAACTGCAGGCTGAATTGGGTGTAAAATGGTTGCCGTCGGATTTTAAAAAGCGTGAGGGATATAAGCGCTCCATTGAGCTTTCAAAGGAATATAATCTTTACAGGCAGAATTATTGCGGCTGTATTTATTCAAAAGCAGAGCGGCTTTTACAGGAAAATACAAACAAGGAGAATAAATATGAATAAACCTCTTGCAGATACTCTGCGCCCTAAAACACTTGATGATGTGGTGGGGCAAAAGCATTTGCTGGCAGAGGGCAGGGCTTTGTATAATCTTATTGTTTCAGGTAATATACCAAACCTGATTTTTTATGGTCCGTCAGGCGTTGGCAAAACAACAGTTGCATCAATTATAGCTGCAGCAACCAACAGAACGCTGCGTAAGCTCAATGGTACAAATGCTTCAACACAGGACATTAAGGATATTGTTGCCGAGCTTGATACGTTTAGTGCACCTAACGGCATTTTGCTTTACCTTGATGAAATCCAGTATTTTAATAAGCGTCAGCAGCAGAGTCTGCTGGAATTTATTGAAAACGGCAAAATTACACTTATTGCATCTACTACGGAAAATCCATATTTTTACATATATCCTGCTATACTGTCACGTTCAACCGTTTTTGAATTTAAATCCATTGAAAGTGAGGATGTAATCCCTGCTGTTAAGAGGGGATTTGATTTTCTTTCAAAGGAATATGATGTTGAAATTGATATGCAGCAGGGTGTGCTTGAAAAAATAGCAGCAGGCTGCGGCGGTGATGTAAGAAAATCGCTTAACTGTGTTGAAAACTGTTTTTTTGCAGCAAGTACGATTGACGGTAAAAAAAGTATATCAGCAGAGCTTGCAGGTGAGCTTACACAAAAAAGCTCTGTAAGGTATGATAAAGAGGGCGATGAGCATTATGATATTATTTCTGCTTATCAGAAAAGTATGCGTGGCTCTGACCCGGATGCAGCACTTCATTATCTTGCAAGGCTGCTTGAGGCGGGCGACTTGCCTTCTGCCTGCAGGCGATTAATGGTTTGTGCCTGTGAGGATGTGGGACTGGCTTACCCTCAAATTATTCCTATAGTTAAATCAGCTGTTGATATTGCAATGATGGTTGGCCTGCCTGAAGCACGGCTTGCACTTGCAGATGCTGTGGTGCTGGTTGCAACTGCACCTAAAAGTAATTCTGCGCACGATGCAATCAATCTTGCAATGGCAGACGTTCAGAAGGGCAATTACGGTCCTGTTCCAAGGCAGCTGCAAAATAAGCATTTTGATGGTGAGGATGCAGAGGTTAAGGGTCAGTTTTATCTTTATCCGCACGATTATCCAAATCATTGGACGCAGCAGCAGTACCTGCCGGATAAGCTTAAAAATACTGTTTATTATGAATATGGGGCAAATAAAAACGAACAGGCCTTTAAAAACTATTGGGATAAAGTAAAGGGCAATAAATAGTTTACGGGTATTGCATTTGTAAAAATGCCTATTTGAATAAAAATAATTTCAGATTTGTTACGATAGATGTAAAATCTCCGAAAGAATATGATTTGAAGATTGGGAATGACTGATATTGGAAAAGTATGAAGTTATATGCTTGAATTTGAATGACAAAAGTGAAGCGGTATTGAACGTCTTTGCCGATGAATATGAAACAGATGATGAAATTGTTTTGTCAGTTAAACTAAATGGTGAAGAGCTGTTTTGGAAAGGCGAATATTATTTTGATACGTTTAAACGGATGGAGGATAGTCTGCTTGAAAAGGGCTATGCTTTAAAATGCTGTGGTGCAATGCCTAATGCGGTTCAGTCAACAATGGCTTGTTATTCTGACAGAATTTATCTTGTTCGTTTGGGTGAGCAGGCGCGAAAAGAGGATATGGCAGGTATATTTGATTATGCCGACATATCAGAATTTTGTACTTCACGAGAACAGGATGCATTTTTTGAGGAATGGACGAATTCAATGTTAAAAGGATGAATTTGCTGATTTATTTTGAAAGGAAATAGAAATGAAAAAGATTAAGTTTGCTGATTTTGATGTTTCACAAATTATGCTTGGCTGTATGCGTATCGGCAATAAAACCGAAAGGGAAGCAATAAGGCACGTTCGGTCTGCATTTGATATGGGGATTAACTTTTTTGATAATGCCGACATTTATTGCAAGGGTGTGAGCGAAGAATATTTCGGCAAGGCGGTTAAAGGTATTGACCGTGATAAAATCGTAGTGCAGACAAAGTGCGGCATAAGAAAAGGCTTTTACGATTTTTCAAAAAAGCATATTATATCAAGTGTTGAAAATGCGCTCAAGCGTATGGGATTTGATTATATTGATGTGCTGTGCCTTCACAGACCTGATGTTCTTATGAATGGATATGAGGTTGCCGAGGCATTTGACAGCCTTGAAAACAGGGGACTTGTTAAGTGCTTTGGTGTGTCAAATTTCAGCAGCATTCAGATCGAACTTCTTAAAAAATATGTTTCACAGCCGATACTTACCAATCAGCTGCAGCTCGGCCTTTTTCATACCGGTATGATTGATTCGGGTATGTGTGTGAATATGAAAAATAATTTTTCATTTGACCATGACGGCGGTATTTTACCGTATTGCAGACTCAATGATATGACGATTCAGGCTTGGGGCCCGCTGCGCAGCAAAAACGGCTTTTTCCCACAGGATGATGAGCTTGTTAAGGAAAATGAAAAGCTTGAAAAATGGGGTAACGAGCTTGGTATAACAAAAGAAGCTGTTGCAATTGCCTGGCTTATGAAGCTGGATTTTGTTCAGCCCATTATAGGCACTACCGATACAAACCGCCTTGCCCAAATGCTTGAGGCGGATAATGTGGTGCTTACAAGAGAGCAATGGTATAATATTTATAGTGATATGGGGAATTTGATACCATGACGAAAAAAGAGAGAGTATTAGAAGTAATAGAAATTCTAAAAGAAATATATCCTGATGCATTGTGCTCGCTTACCGCATCAAATCCGTTTGAGCTTTTGGTGGCAGTAAGGCTTTCTGCCCAGTGCACAGATGCAAGGGTAAATCTTGTTACGCCTGCGCTGTTTGAAAAGTATAAAACCCTTGATGATTATTGCAATGCGGATATCAGGGATGTTGAAAGGCTTATACATAGCTGCGGATTTTATAAAAGCAAAGCAGAATCCATAATAGGCATGGCACAGATGGTAAGGGATAAGTTTGACGGAAAAGTTCCCGATAACATTGATGATTTGATTACCCTTCCCGGTGTCGGCAGAAAAACTGCCAATCTGATTGTCGGCGATGTTTACGGCAAGGAAAGTATTGTTGTTGATACGCATATGATCAGAATATCAAACCGATTGGGTCTTGTAAGCGATAAAGACCCTAAAAAAATTGAATTTGCTCTCAAAAAAATTGTTCCCGCAGATGAGGGCTCTGATTTTTGCCACAGGATTGTTTTGTTTGGCAGGGATACCTGTTCGGCAAGAAAACCGCTTTGTGATGCTTGCAGGCTTAACGAAGTCTGCAAAAAGGTTGGTGTAAAAAAGTGAAATCAAATGTTATTCTGATAGGTATGCCCGGCAGCGGAAAATCAACCTGCGGCGTTGTGGCAGCCAAAATGCTTTTGAAAAACTTTTTTGATACCGATTTACTTATTCAGAATGTAGAGGGTGCCAGCCTGCAGAATATCATTGATGGCAGGGGTAATGATTATTTTGAAGCGGCAGAAGAAAAAGCCATACTAAATCTTGATATTCAGGGCACGGTTATAGCAACGGGTGGCTCTGTGGTATATTCCGAAAAGGCAATGGCTCATCTTAAAACTCTTGGCAAAATTGTATTTTTAAATCTTGATTATGACAGTATGTGCGCACGAATAAGTAATCTTACAACAAGAGGTGTTGTGCTGAAAAAAGGCTCTACCCTGCAGGATATGTTTGATGAAAGACTGCCGCTTTACAGAAAGTGGGCGGATATTACAATAGACTGCAGCACCACTTCTGTTGAGCAGACGGCACAGGCAATATATGATGCTGTAAAAAAATAAAAATTAATACTTGAACACAAATATAAAAAGTGGTATTATAGTAAAAATATTAATATATAATTTAATAAATTGGAGGCGGATTTATGAGCGATTACGGTGCAAAGTTTGTAAAAGAGGGTTTAACCTTTGATGATGTTCTGCTTATTCCGGCAGAGTCTGACGTTACGCCTGATAAGGTACAGCTTCAGACAAAGCTTACAAAGGATATCACACTGAATATCCCGTTGATGACGGCGGCAATGGATACTGTTACCGAATCACGTATGGCTATTGCTATTGCACGTGAAGGCGGTATCGGCGTTATTCATAAGAATATGCCGATTGAGGATCAGGCTACGGAAGTAGACAAGGTTAAAAGATCGGAAAACGGTGTTATTACAAATCCGTTTTATCTGTCACCAAATCATTTGGCTTCTGATGCAGAGGCGCTTATGAATAAGTATCATATCAGCGGTGTTCCTGTTTGTGAAGATGACGGAACGCTTGTAGGTATTCTTACAAACCGTGATATGCGTTTTATGTCTGACTACAGTGTTAAAATATCAAGTGTTATGACTACAAGGGATGAGCTTGTAACTGCTGAAGAGGGCACAACACTCGAGGCTGCAAAGAAGATACTTATGGCATCCAAGGTTGAAAAGCTTCCTCTTATTGATAAAAACGGCAGATTAACAGGCCTTGTAACCATAAAGGATATTGAAAAGAGCGTAAAATATCCAAATACTGCAAGGGATAAAGAAGGCAGACTTCTTTGTGCAGCAGCATTAGGTGTAACGAATGATGTGCTTGACAGAGCAAAGGCGCTTGCAGATGCAGGTGTTGATGCATTTGTTCTTGATTCAGCTCATGGTCACAGCAAAAATATTATGAAATCTGTTGAGCTTGTTAAAAATGCATTCCCGCATATTTCTCTTATTGCAGGTAATGTTGCAACTGCAGACGCAACAGAGGCTCTTATCAAAGCAGGTGCAGATGCTGTTAAGGTTGGTATCGGTCCCGGTTCAATCTGTACCACACGTATCGTTGCAGGTATCGGTGTTCCGCAGATTACAGCAATATACGATTCAGCTGAAAGAGCAGATAAATATGGTATTCCGATTATCGCAGACGGCGGTATTAAATACAGCGGTGAAATTGTTAAGGCTATTGCTGCAGGCGGTTCAGTTGTAATGGTTGGCTCCCTTGTTGCAGGCTGTGAAGAGTCACCTGGAGATACAGAAATCTTCCAGGGCCGTCAGTTCAAGGTTTATCGTGGTATGGGCTCACTCGGCGCTATGAATCAGGGAAGTGCTGACAGATATTTCCAGAAGGGTTCAAAGAAGTTTGTTCCTGAAGGCGTAGAGGGCCGTGTTCCTTATAAGGGACCTCTCGGCGATACCGTTTATCAGATGATGGGCGGACTTCGTTCAGGTATGGGCTATTGCGGATGTCATACAATTGAAGAGCTGCGCACAAATGCAAAGTTTATTAAAATTACAGGTGCAGGCTTGGCAGAAAGCCATCCGCACGATGTATCTATTACCAAAGAGGCTCCTAACTATTCAGGCAGCTGTCATCAGGATTAATAAAGTATAACAGGCAGGCTCATATGTAATGAGTCTGCCTATTGTCACCTTGGTTGTTTTCTATTTGCCGATGCTTTGTTCGGCAATCTGAATATTGATGATTATTGGGTTGTGGATTTATGGCTGAAAAAAAGTCTAGATGGATTAAGTTCAAAAAGTTTCTTAAACGTAATATGACGCCTACGTGGGCAAAGCATTTTTCTTATCAGGTATTTGCTTTTCTCGTTTCTGTAGCTATGGTTATCGGTGTGGCCGATTATGCAGTTACCAAATCTTATGATGAAAGGAAGTTGAGCTTTGTGGAGGGATTTACAATTACAGCACATACAGGTGCTTATGGAACAGCTATGAATTCGCTGGAGTCGATTCAGGCTGCTATAGAGAATCACGCTGCAATTGTTGAGGTCGATGTGCGTCAGCGTCCTGACCATACTCCTGTTATGAGCCATGATCTTGTTGTTACCAATAATGACGGTATCCCCCTTGCAGAGGCTTTTATGCTGCTCAAGGATGCAGATATCAAGATTAATCTTGACATTAAAGAAACAAGAGTGCTCAACAATCTTTATCAGCTTTTAGTGGAATATAATTTGGTGGAACGCTCTTTTCTTACCGGTATTGAAATGATTAATGTTAAGGCTGTTAAAGAATCTGATTGCTCCGGTATGGATTATTACCTTAATTATAAGCCTATACGTACAAAGGTGTTTTTTGATGAATACAGGCAAAAGCTGATTGATATGCTGGAGGAAACCGGTGCAATCGGTATAAATTGTAATTATAAATATGCAAATTCACAGCTATCTAATTTGCTTCATAAAAAAGGCTATAAGCTGTCAGTATGGACTGTTGATAAGGAAAGAACAGCAAAAAAAATGCTTGTAATCAAACCGGATAATATTACAACAAAGGACCCGGATTTGATTAATAGCGTAGTCGAAAATTGGGGAAAATAATTTTTTTAAAAAAACTCTTGACTATAGCTAAAAGTTATGCTATATTATTAAAGCATTAGAAATGCGCTGGTGTAGCTCAGTTGGTAGAGCAGCTGATTTGTAATCAGCAGGTCGGGGGTTCGAGTCCGTCCACCAGCTCCAAAGGGAGGTAACGCTTGCGTTATCTCCCGAGCACTTAAGATCTGCAAAGAGCTTTCAGTGCAAATTAAATAAATGGAGGAGTTCCCGAGCGGCCAAAGGGAACAGACTGTAAATCTGTCGTCAGTGACTTCGGTGGTTCGAATCCACCCTCCTCCACCAGGTTAACGAGTATCCCATCGGGTACTCGTTAATGATATCGAGGTGTAACTCAGTTTGGCTAGAGTGCCTGCTTTGGGAGCAGGATGCCGCAGGTTCAAGTCCTGTCACCTCGACCATACTGTGCTGAACAATTTGTTCAGCACAGTTTTTTTATTTTTTATGGATTTCAGATGGAAAATAAAATATCTATAAAAAATCCCCATAAGGCGTCAAGCCTTATGGGGATTTTTAACGCAATTATAGTTGAAAAGGTGATGATTTTAAGCAAAACTGCGTTATGGAACTTCAGCTTTTTTGTGTTATTATTTTATTGCATTTACAAAGCGTTTGGTTATATCCATTGGTCTTGTTATAGCTGTGCCTACAACAGCAGCGTGAACACCGATATCAATTGCCTTTTTCAGGTCTTCAGGCACCCATATGCCGCCCTCTGCGATAACAGGGGTGTGAAGCTCATTTACATATCTTTCCATAAGCGTGAAGTCAGGAAGCGAGGTTCCTTTGGTATATGGTGTGTAGCCTGCCATAGTGGTTCCGATTAAGTCGAAACCGAGCTCCTCTGCCTTTTTACCCTCTTCAAAGCAGCTTGTATCTGCCATAAATAACTGGTTTGGATATTTTGCCCTAACCTCTTTGAAGAAATCCTCAAAGCTTACACCATTTGGATGAATTCTGTTTGTTGCATCAAGTGCAATGATTTCACAGCCAACTTCCATAAGTGCATCAACTTCCTTCATTGTAGGTGTGATATAAACCTCGCTGTCGTCATAAACCTGCTTTATTATAGCGATAACAGGCAAATCTACCTTTTCTTTTATTGCCTTTATATCAACAACGGTATTGGCTCTTATTCCGGCTGCACCGCCAAGGTATGCTGCCCAAGCCATTTTTGACATGATATAGCTGTCGTAAAGAGGTTCGGTTTCAAGTGCCTGACAGGATACGATAAGACCGCCCTTGATTTGTTCTAATATTTCCTGATTCGTCATAATAATCCTCCGTTATTTAATCAAATATAAATCTTTTTTAATTATATCATATTGAAAATGCAAGTCAACCTTGATTAATTATATTTAAAATGGTAAAATACTGCTGGAGGTAATATTACTATGGATATGAATAAATTCAGAGGTGTTTTTTGCGCACTCAACGCAATATACGATGGAAATGATAATTTGGATACAGCCAAAATGCAGGAGCTGGTTAAAATATATAAATCACTTGGTGTTAAGGGTGTATATGTCTGCGGCTCAACAGGTGAGGGCTTTTTGCTTTCAATGGAGGAACGCAAGCAGGCTGCTGAAGCAGTAATGCAGGCAGCAGGTGATGATTTTACTGTTATTGTGCATATCGGCTGTGCATCAACAAAGGAGAGCATTGAGCTTGCAAAGCATTGTGAAAGCATTGGCGCAGATGCGTTAAGTGCCGTACCTTGTGTGTATTACCATTTGCCGGAAAAGAGTGTAAGACAGCATTGGGAGGCAATTGTGGATGCTACCGATGTTCCGTTTATTATTTACAATATTCCGCAGCTTACAGGCTTTAATCTTACCCCGGAGCTTTTGGGCGAGCTCTCAAAGAATGAAAAAATTATAGGTGTTAAAAATTCGGCTGAACCGGTTTATCTTATGGAAAGATACAGACAGGCAGCAGGTGAGAATTTTGTTATATTTAATGGTTCTGACGAACAGTTTGTCGGCGGCAGACTTATGGGCGCAGATGCAGGTATAGGCGGCACCTATGGCTGTATGCCGGAATTGTTTGTTGCACTTGATAAGCTTGTTAATGACGGCAAGATTGATGAGGCAACAAAGCTTCAGTACAAAATAAATGAGTGTATTTTTGATTTGCTTGCGTGTGACTCGCTTTATGGTGCAGCAAAGCAGGTAATGACACTTCGTTTTGGTATTGACTGTGGTCAGCCGAGAAGCCCTTTCCTCCCTGTAAGTGCAGAAAAGGCAAAGCCAATTGCCGATAAAATCAATAAATATGTAAGTGAGCTTTAATATAAATAATCGTTAAAGTGCTATACAATAAAAAATGAGAGCGTTAAAGCGTATGTTCGATAACGAATCAACCCCACGAACTTATTGTTCGTGGGGTTGATCATTTTATTGGATTGTATATTTACAGCAAATTATTGCTTATTTGCCCACTTTTTGCATTGCTCGATTCTGGCACCATGCGGATTATCTCCATGTTCAGGGTCACAGGAATATTGAGTTAACAAATCACAAGGAATTTCCGGACATTCTCCACAATGGAGAAAACCTTTTCTCTGACAGCACATAGCAACGGGACACTCTCCGTGAAAAGGATGTCCGTTTGTCGTAATACATCCTCCGCAATTACAACTTTCAACAAATTCACAACCCTCACATCTTAATCCGCATCTTGTATCTATCATTTACATATCCTCCAAAAGTTTCAATTACATATTAAAAGACATCGTCTTTAGGTTTAAAACTTCATTATAACATTCAGATAAACTTTCTCATTTTATGTCTTGTTTCAAACAAATTTAATTAATCCTCAATCCAGATTGGATTTGTGAAAGCCCAGAAGAATTCCGGCAGATGGCTGCTGTTTTCAGTTTTTACACCTCTGCTGTTCAGAAAGGTTTTTTCGGCAAAAGCATATACCTTTTCAACGACAGGGTTTAATGTGTAGGTGATTTCTGCGCGTACAAAGCCTGTTTCTTCAATTTCAACCTCGGCAAGGTAGCCTGATGCTGTTTTTTCAGCTGTGGTTTCAAATATAAGTTTTTCGTTATTATATACCTTGAGAGTGTGTCCCTTTTTGAAATCCGATACTTTGACTTCAAGCTTATTATTTTCTGACAGCTTAACGGTATCGCCGATTTCAGCATTGCCGCAATGGAGAAAAATGGTGGTTGCATCGGGTGTGTTTGTAACAATGCATCTGCCCTCACGCAAGGCTTCAAGTATATCCTCCTCGGATTTGCTTTTTGCATTTACATATGTAGTAGGTCTTGCAAGCATGGAAATGCCGTAATCCTGATGAAAATCCGAACCGCCTACAGCACTGATTCTGTTGCCCTTCAAAAGCTGATTAACCCACCAGTCGCGATTTTTTATATTATCGCTGTGCTGAATTGTATTCCATACCTCAACACAGTCAAACGGATAAGCCTCCATATCAAGCAGGAAGGGGCAGTTTGAGCAAAACGGATGATTTAAGGAAATTGTAGCTCCGGCATCTTTGCACATATCAATTATTTTTGTGTAGTCCTCGGCAGTATCAAGCTTATATGGCGGCTCAAGCGGAACTTTTTTGCCCCATATATTTACGTGGCCCGGCTCGTCAGTAAGCTCCTGACCCTGAATAACAAGAATATCCTTGTCAAAATAGCTCTTTTCAACGGAATTATAATTGTGGTCTGTGATTATCATAAAATCAAGGCCCTTGTTTTTGCAAGCCTCAACCAGCTGACCTTTGGTGAGTTTGCCGTCGCTGTTGATTGTATGAAGGTGTGTGTCGCCCTTGTACCATTGTCTTTCTTCCATGATTTTTACCTCATTATTACAGTTGCAATGCTCATTGGTGCAACTGCTATTTTTTTGTTGGTGGCTGTTCGTATGCTTAATTGCTCCTCTTGTGAAGAGGATATTATTTCAGCCGAATTGAAATGGATATCCGGCTCAATAACCCTTTTGGCTTTGCTGTTGTTGACTGCAACAAGAATTGTGCTTTTATCAGGTGCTCTGAAAGCGAAAATGGATAATCCTCTGGAAGTCTGATATCCAATATCAAGGCTTGTGCTGCCTTTGAGTATATATTTTGAAAAATGGGCAAGTGCATAGTAACGCATGGATATATAGTACTGCGAAAAATCATCTTTTGCTGTAAGCAGGCCATCACTATAGCATTTGCCGTTGTGCATTGCATTGTCCCACTGGTTTGCACAAACCCAAGCCGTCCAGCTGTCAGCACCGGAATATATAAGGTCCTCACCAATTATACGTGCCATTATCAATGCACTTTCAATGGATTTGGTATCGTGCTTGCATGGCAGCTCACACCACTCGCTCATATCCAGTCGATTTGTTTTTATGTTTTCTTTTGCCCATTTGCCGAATTCGATTTTTGTATTTACATCATCATCCGAACCGTAGGAATGGTAGGCAAATACATCAAGGTATTTCATAATAAGCTTTTCGCTAGATAAAAGTTCATAATATTCTTTGGTATGGTCCTTTATATTTCCGCTTTCAGGTCCGTAGAGCAGCAAAGGGGAATTTCTTTTTTCAAGCTCCTTTGCAAATGCCAGAAAACAGTCTTTGACTTCCTCAGGCTCGTAATGGCAGCCCTCCTGCCATACGTGCTCGCCGCCCCACTTCCATTGCGGCTCGTTAATAGGACTTATGTATTTAACAGGGTAACCCTCTTCCATAAAATGCTCTGCTATATCTATTAAATATTTTGCAAAATCATCGTATTTATCTTTAGCAAGATTTGAAAAATGTTCAAGAAAGCCACCGCTGGTCTGACCCGTTACTGTGTGATTGAAATGCGGCGAGTTGGCGAAGAAAATAAGCGTATCAATATTTCCTTTATCAAGGGCCTTTTTCATAACGTTTACAGCATATTTGTCATTGTTCCAGTTATAGTTGCCGTCCTTTTCCATAAAGGATTCCACCTTGCGCCAGGGGTTGGACATTCGCAGATTATCTTCCTCATAACCACCGCCTACATTGTAGCGGTATATGTTCATTTTCAGTCCGCTGCTGCCATAGAGAAGCTGTGCAACCTCATCGGCAGTTTTGTCACTTTTAATTTGAGGACTCCACCATGCAGCAGAGCCGCCGAAGCCTTTAATTTGTTTTATTTTTTTAGCTGATTTTAAATTGAGTTTCATAATTATTATCCGTTAATCATTTTTTCTAGTCGTTCACTATCCTGTGAAAAACGACGCTGGCTTATAAGGACAACAAGCTCGTCGCCCTCTTTTAATGTTGTGTCGCCTTTTGGCGTGATTGAAACATCACCGCGCTCAACGCTTACAATAAGGCAATGTTTGCCCCAGTTAATATCACCAACGGCCTTTTTGCCGAGGGGACTTCCTACCGGGATAACATATGTTTTAAGTACTTTTTCATCCGTGCGTCTGAATTCTTTTTTTTCAGAACCTGAATTTACAATTTTTTCAAGCAGCGTTTCGTAAATAGGGTTAACACCTATAAGGTTTGCAACAGCATAGCTAATCAGACTGACAGTTGCAAGGGGCAGAATATTGTTCATATTGCCTGTTAATTCATACACAAGCACAATGCCTGTTATAGGTGTTCTTACAATTGAGGCAAAAAAGCCTGCCATACCGATTACTACAAATTCCTCATAGAATTCAGGGCCTAAATCAAAAAGATGAATTGAGGCAGCGCCGAAGATTGCACCAATGTATGCACCCAGTACACAAAGTGGATAAAGTGTTCCGCCCGGAGCACCTGATGCAAAGCTGACTGCACCAAATAAAAATTTGCCTGCCAAAAGGAGAAGCATATAGCCAATTGCAGGGTGTTCATTTAGAAGGATTTCCTCCATTGCATGACCGCCGCATAAAATCTGCGGCATAACAAGGCCTACAACACCGCTGAGCAGAAATACCATTGCAAGCTTGAGCCAGCCGGGAAGAAATTTTATTTTTTTATAAATATCCTGCATTTTCACCATAATCAGGTTATATAAAACGCCGCTTAATCCAAGCACGATACCGATTATAATAAGCAGCCAATAATAACGAAGCGGGAAATTCAGAGTGTCATAGTTAAAAGTGGTGCTTTGGCCGAAAAACAGCTTTGAAGTAAAGTCGGCTGTTATTGTGGCAACAATGCCCATACATAATATGCTTTTGTCAAAGGTGTGATGAATTTCCTCCAACACAAACATTATGCCTGCAAGCGGTGCGTTAAACGCGGCAGCCATACCTGCACCTGCACCGCAGCTTATCATGCGCAGCTCTGTAGTTTTATCTGCTTTGGTAATTCTGGCAACACCCTTTGCAGCCATACCGCCAAGCTGAACGCTGGGGCCCTCTCTGCCCAGTGACAAACCGGCAAATACAGATGCAGTTCCGCCTATAAATTTGCCGATAATTGTTTTCCACCAGGATGGATTAAAATAGCCTTTTATTTCGCCGTTAACCTGTGGTATTCCCGAGCCTGAAACCATTGGTTCCCATTGATTTATCATCCACACAGCTATGCCGATCATTGCAAGCAAAGCAAACCAGATGATGGTTTTTAAGGGGTCTCCTTTAATAAAATCAAGCACCTTCATAAGACCTGTTTCGGCAAAGGTGAGTGAATACCTGTAAAAAACCGATACCAGACCTGCGGTTATGCCGACTTCAAGACCGCGCACAATAAGATAAAAGCTTTCTTTTTTATGATATTCAATTTTTCTGAATGTAGTTTTTTCTTTGTTTTTCATTTTTGTGCCGATATAATAAATATAAGTAAAAATAGTGTTTTTGTTTTCTTATTAAATCAAAATCATTATAACACATTATTTTAATAAGTACATAGAAAAATCGGCAAATCGGTGTCATTTTACAGCAATTTTTATAACCCCCCCGGGGGCTTGTATCCAAAAAATATAGCCTGTATAATTTCAGTAATTAAAAATAAAGGATTATATATGACTAAAATAATAAAATCAATTGCACAGGTTTTTATTTTGCTTATTATCATTACCTTTTTCTCCTTTTTGCTGACATATCTGTCGCTCGGTGACCCTGCAAGAATACTGCTTGGTAAGTCGGGCGTTCCTGTTTCGCAGGAGGTTGTTGATGCAAAGCGCGAGGAGCTGGGACTTAATGAGCCGATGCTGGTTCAGTATAAAAACTGGCTTGTTCATTTTGCAAAAGGGGATATGGGTATTTCATATAAAAGCAATAAACCTGTCAGCGAGCTTGTAAAGACGGCTATGCCGAATACACTTTTGCTTACGTCAGTTTCAATGCTGCTTACATTTTGTATTTCCATACCTGCAGGAATTTTTTGTGCATATAAAAAGGATAAAGTATTTGATAAAGCTGTAAGGATGATTACATATTTATTTGCATCTTTGCCCTCCTTTTTTCTTGCGCTGATTTTTATGTATATTTTTTCACTTAAGCTAAAGCTGCTGCCTGCTGTTGGCGGTGTAAGCTTTAAGGGGATTATAATGCCCACGCTTGTTTTGGCGCTTACGCTGTCCGCCTGGTTTACACGTCAGGTGCGTTCAATCTTTTTAAATCAGCTTGAAAAGGATTATGTGACAGGGCTTCGTTCAAGAGGAATTGGTGAAAAAAGTATTTTATTTAAGCATATTTTAAAAAATGCTTTTGCGCCGCTTATTACATTGTTTGGTATGAGCTTTGGCACAATGCTGGGCGGCTCAACTATTGTTGAGAGTATTTTTTCGTGGAATGGAATGGGCAAGCTGGCGGTTGATGCAATAAGCGCCCGTGATTATCCTGTTATCCAGGCGTTTGTGGTATGGATGGCAATTGTATTTCTGCTTGTTAATTTTATTGCTGATTTGTTATGCAGATGTGTTGATCCGCGCATAGGCAAAGAATGGAGCGCAATGCAAAATGATTAAAAGGTTAAAAATAAAAGTACCTGTAAATGCAAGACTGGTGTTATCGGGTGTATTGGTGCTGGTGGTTCTTTTAACAGCTTTGTTTGGCCGCTTTTTCACAAATCACGATGCTTATGCAGTTGATATGAACAATGCATTTATTCACCCGTGCAGGGCGTATTTATTTGGTACGGATAATTTAGGCAGATGTGTGCTTTGCAGAATAATTGAGGGTTCTGCTCTTTCAATATTTATTTCAATCGCGGTTACTGCTGTTTCATTATTTATAGGGTTGATAGTTGGTGCAGCAGCAGGCTTTATAGGTGGCTTTGCAGATCGAGCCTTGATGAAGCTTACACTTATATTTCAGGTGTTTCCGTCATTTGTTTTGGCAATTGCGATAGGTGCAATGCTTGGCTCGGGGATTTTAAATACAATATTTGCTCTTGTTGCCGTTTATTTTACAACCTATGCAAGGCTTGCCAGAAGTATGGTTATGTCATATAAAAATGACAATTACATAAAGGCTGCAAGATTATATGGTGCAGGCAATTTATCGTTGCTTTTTAAATATATTATGCCAGGCACATTCGGCTCTATGGCAGTAACAGCGGCACTGGATACAGGCAATGTTATTCTGAGTATATCTAGCTTATCTTTTATCGGCCTTGGTGCGCCAAGACCAACTGCAGAGTGGGGTGCTGTTATGAATGAGGCAAGTGCTTATTTTCAGTCGGCACCTTGGATTATAATATTTAATGGACTGGCTTTATTTTTTGTAGTAACCGTATTCAATTTATTTGGTGACAGTTTGAGAGATAGGATGGATTCTAAAAGGGAAATAAAGTAAACGGAGTGTAAAATGAAAAAAATAACCAAAAGAATATTGGCAGTTATTTTATGTTTGGCTGCAGTTTTGTCATTATTTAGCGGCTGCAGCACAGGAGAAGAAAAGAATTCAAAAAATCTGAAAAAGCTCACAGCAGGTGCGTCTACAGCCTTTTTCGGCGCAGAAAGTCTGGATACGGCACATGGCTGGGATGGATGGATTATGTCTGTTTACGGCATAAGTGAAAATCTTTTTCGTCTGGACAGCAATTATAACGCCAAGCCGTGGCTTGTGGATTCATATGAGCAAATCAGCGATACAATATGGGTGTTTACCATTAAAGATAATGTGAAGTTTTCAAATGGCACAAAAGTAACCGCACAGTCGGTAAAAGACTGTTTTAACCGCACATATGATAGGAATGAACGTGCGGCAGCGGCTATTGATATTAAGCATATTGATGCTGAAAATCAGCTGCTGACGATTGAAACAGCTGCACCGCATCCGACTATGCTCAATGACCTTTGTGACCCGCTCTTTGGTATCTATGATGCAAATGGCATTATAGATGATGTTCTCGGTGTTTCCTGCACGGGACCTTATATGGCAGCTGAATTTACAGCAATGACAGAGGTTAAAATGGTTAAAAATCCGCATTATTGGGGCAGCGAGCCAAAGCTAGATGAAGTGGATTTGAAAATTATGGATGATTCAAATGCTTTGAATATAGCGCTGCAAAGCGGAGAAATTGATATGATTGCACGCCTTGATGCAAGCTCCGCCGAGCTTTTTTCCGATAATGAAAACTTTACGGTTTCAAATGTAACAACAGGGCGCTGCGATTTTCTTATGTACAATTTAAATACAGCGGGGCTTGATGATTTGGCTGTAAGAAAAGCAATCGGCTATTGTATTGACCGTGAAAATTTTTCAAATATTGTATATAACGGTTATGCATCTGCCTGCTATGGGGTATATGCTGAAACTCTGCCCTTTGGGAGTACAGATAATCTTAATATTTCGGTTGATAAGTATGATGTTGAAATGGCAAAGCAAATTCTTAAAGATGCAGGCTATAAAGATACAGACAATGACCGTATTCTTGAAAAGGACGGTAAGCCGCTTTCTTTTCATATGGTTACCTATAGCTATAATAATGCCTGTATGCAGCTTGCCGATATGCTGCAATCCTCCTTGAAGGACATAGGAATTAAGCTGGAAATTACAACCTATGATGTTCTGGACGATTACCTTGCAGCAGGCGAGTTTGATATCGCTGTTCTGAGCTACTCCATGGCACCGTCAGGCACGCCGCAGTATTTTACCAATATGTTGTTTACAACCGATGCAAGCAATAATTACGGTGGCTATTCAAATAATCAGGTGGATTTGCTTGCGGATGAACTTGGTGAAACATTTGATGCCGCAAGTCAGACCGAGCTTACAGAAAAAATCTGCCAGGAAATTATAAATGACAAACCCTTTGATTTTATTGTTAACCAAGATTTAATATTTGTATGGAATAATAAGGTTGAGGGGATTGAGGTTAATCCCAGCGAATATTATTTAATTACTTCTGATATTGATATAAAGGTATAAATATGGCAAATGACAGCTTGCTCACAATTGATGATTTAACAATTTCATATGGCAGTAAAGTTGCCGTGCAGTCCGTCGGCTTTAATATTCATTCCGGTGAAGTTGTAAGCCTTGTAGGAGAAAGCGGTTCGGGAAAAACTACTGTTTTGCGCAGTATTTTATCTTTAATGGATAAAAATGCAAGGGTGCTTGCAGGTGAAGTTGTTTTTAACGGAAAAGATATGCTTGCTCTTACAGCGCGCCAGCGTGAGAAGATAGCAGGCAGTGAGGTTTCAATGATATTTCAAAACAGCGAAAGTGCATTTGATGCTGTGCATACATTGGGCAGTCAGCTGGTTGAATGTATAAGAGCCCATCAAAAGCTCGACAAGGTACAGGCAAAGGATTTGGCAATTAAAGTGTTAAGTCAGTTTGGCTTTGATGATGTTGAACAGATATGGAATGCTTATCCCTTTGAGCTGTCAGGCGGAATGTGCCAGCGTGCCGCCATTGCTGTGGCCATGGTAAATAAACCAAAATTACTGCTTGCTGATGAGCCTACAAGTGCACTTGATGCAACAATTCAGGCACAGGCAGTAAAAACGCTTGTTTCATTAAAAGAAAAGTATAATACATCTATTTTGATGGTAACGCACGATATTGGCGTTGCTGCGAATATGTCGGACTTTATAGGTGTTATGTATAAAGGCAGACTCGTTGAGTGGGGCAGAAAGGATGAAGTCCTTTTTAAGGCACAAAGTCCTTATACTAAATTCCTTTTACAGTCAGTTAAAGGTATAAAAAATGATTTGAAAAATATTGGCTTATTTGACTTGAACAAATACGTGGTAGGGGATAATAAAATTTATTGCTCCAAAACCCATTGGTCGTTGGAGATGTATGCTGATGAATGAAAAAGTAATTGAAGTTTTCGGTATATCCAAATCTTTTAAAGGTAAAAAAAATAATATTGATGCTGTTGATAATATCAGCTTTTCAATAAATAAAGGCGAGTGCCTCGGCATTATAGGCGAAAGCGGCAGCGGAAAAAGTACAGCTGCTCAAATGATAGCAGGTTTTGTTAAAGCGGATTCAGGCGAAATCTTTTTTAAAAATAAGAAAATAGATTTGTGCAAAAAGGATTTCAAAAGCAGATATGGAATACAAATGATTTTCCAAAATCCTGAATCCTCGCTGAATCCTAAAATGAAGGTGAGAAAAATATTAAGTGAGGCGGCACTCTATCTTTCCGATATGAATGAACGGGAAAGAATGCAAAGGGCTGTGCAGGTGTTAAAGCTTGTTCATCTTCCTGAAGAATATCTTGATAAGTATCCGTATGAACTCTCCGGCGGTGAGTGCCAAAGGGTTGCAATCGCCAGGGCACTTGTTTTAAAGCCTCAACTGCTCATATGTGATGAGGTAACAAGCGCACTTGATGCATCTGTAAAAGCACAGATTATGCGCATATTGAGTGAGCTGAAAACAAATGAAAAAATATCAATTCTTTTTATTACCCATGATTTAGCACTTGTTGATTTAATATGTGATACGATTGCCGTGATGCATAAGGGCAGAATAATTGAAATTGATAAAACAGATAGGATTTTGAATAACCCTACACAGGAGTATACAAAGCAGCTGTTAAATTCAGTAATTACAGTTGATTAGCTATGTGGCAATGCCGACAGAGCGATTGAGTGTTGATATTCAATATGTCTTTGATGTTTGTTGCTTTTATTTTATAAGCAGAAAACGTGATGTAATTTTAAACGGACAAAGCAGTTATACTGCCTTGCCCGTTTTTTGTTTTATTAAATAATTATTTGATTTTAAAGAATGCAAAAAAGAAACCCCAAGCCATAAGGCTTGAGGTTTGCAGTTGAAAGATTATCTCTTTGAGAACTGAGGAGCACGACGAGCAGCTTTGAGACCGTACTTCTTTCTTTCCTTCATACGTGGGTCACGAGTGAGGAATCCAGCCTTTTTGAGGGTTGGACGAAGCTCGGGATCAAATTCAAGAAGAGCTCTTGAAAGACCGTGTCTGATAGCGCCAGCCTGACCTGTAACGCCGCCGCCTGTAACTGTACAGATAATATCGAACTTCTCAACATTATCAGTAAGAGCGAGAGGCTGACGAACGATAAGCTTGAGAGTTTCAAGACCGAAATAATCGTCAATGTCTCTGTCGTTAATTGTGATTTTGCCGGTACCTGCATAAACACGTACACGAGCTACAGATTCTTTTCTTCTGCCTGTGCCGTAGAAATAAGGATTTGTTTCGTACATAATTCAGATACCTCCATTAAAATTCCCAAGCTTCAGGCTTCTGAGCCTCGTGCTTGTGGTCAGCATTCTTATAGATGCGGCATCTTGTAAGCTGCTTTCTGCCGAGAGTTGTGTCAGGAACCATACCCTTAACAGCAAGCTGCATAGCAAAGTCGCTCTTTTCCTTCATAAGTGTGCCGTACTTAACTTCTTTAAGATTACCGATGTAACCTGTGTGGTGCTGGTAAAGCTTCTTGTTGAGCTTGTCGCCTGTAAGAACAGCTTTGTCAGTGTTTAAAATGATAACGAAATCACCGCAATCTACATTAGGTGTGAATATTGCCTTGTGCTTACCTCTGAGGAGAACAGCAGCTTCAGCAGCTACACGTCCGAGAGGCTTGTCAGCAGCATCAAGAATATACCACTTGCGTTCGATATCGTCAGCTTTTGGCATAAATGTTGACATAATCAATACCCTCCAATTTAATTTTAAAATATGGACTGTTTAATACACAGTCGTTTTCTTTTTGCTCGAATATAATATCATAGAGAAATATATTAGTCAATAAAAAAATCGAAAGAAATTAAATAAAACGGTGGTATTCTTTTGTTTTCTTACAAATACTCGCTTTTTCATATATAAATCTAACTTATTATTTTAACAAAAGGGTGGTTGATATGAACGGATGCGAATTAAATTTAACTGTATCTGCTTTGGCTTGTGCAATTGCGAAGGGCAAAACGAATGATGAACTGACAATTTTGTCGGTGTTTTTTAATCAGCTTGGTGATGCACTTGAAACCATACAGGCCGGTAATGAAATATGCTGTAAAAGCGGCACGAATCAAACAATAGACGATCCCAATCGTTTGGATTAGACTTCTATTCATTGCCTGCAATAAATATAACTTGAATTCCTACCAATGCAGTAGTATAATAACGTGTGTAATAATAAGGATTAATACATTATAAGGGATGTAATAATAAGGATTAATACATTATAAGGGATGTTATGTTATGAAAATAAGTGAAATATTAAAAAGTAAAAAGGTAACTGTATCTTTTGAGGTTTTTCCGCCAAAGGAGTGGGCAAAAATTGAGGATACTAAAAAGGCCATTGAAGAAATGGTAAAGGATCAGCCAGCCTGGATGAGTGTTACCTATGGTGCAGCAGGTACTACAAGCGGCTTTACTACAGAGATTGCCAATGCCATTCATAACGGAGGCGTTACACCGCTTTCACATTTAACCTGTATTAATTCTACAAAGGAAAAGGTTAACAGCGTTCTTGATGAGCTGTCAGCAAACGGTGTTGAAAATATACTTGCACTTCGTGGTGATAAGCCAAAGGATTTTGTGCCTGCTCAAACACCTGATTATCACTATGCATATGAGCTTATTAATGATATAAAGGCGAGGTGTAATTTTTGTATAGGCGGTGCTTGCTATCCCGAAACACATCCTGAATCAGATAACAGGGTTGAGGATATTGCACGCCTTAAGGAAAAGGTTGACTGCGGTCTGGATTTCCTGACAACGCAGATGTTTTTTGATAACAATTCATTTTATAATTTTCGTGAAATGTGTGCAATAAAGGAGATTAATGTTCCTATTATTGCAGGAATTATGCCTATTACAAATGCAAATCAGATTAAACGAAGCGTTGAGCTTTCAAACTGTAGTGTTCCTAAAAAATTTGAAATGATTATGGAGCGCTTCGGGGATAATCCATTTGCTATGAAGCAGGCAGGTATAATTTATGCTACCGAGCAAATAATTGATTTGATGGCAAATGGTGTTAACAATATTCACATATATACAATGAATAAGCCGGATGTTGCACATAAGATTATGGAAGGGTTGTCATCTATTATTAATGAATAAGGCAGAGATTTTAAGATATTTAAGAACATCATCGAAAACAGATGATGAAAGGCTGCTTGCGCTGATTGATGATTGCTGTGCAGAGGTGGAGTCGTGTGTTAAGCCTAAAACACTTCACAGAATTTTTGATTGTGAGGTTTGGGAGGACAGGCTTATCGCAGGTGACAAGATTTTTATGAGCAGGCGTCTTGCCGAAAATCTCAAGAGCTGCCGCAGGGTCTGCATATTCGGTGCAACGCTGGGTACGGAATGTGACCGCCTTTTGAGAACCTACAGTATTACGGATATTGCAAGGTCAATGGTTTTGCAGGCTTGCCTTGCATCTAAAATTGAAGAGGTGTGCGATAGCCTTGAGGATGGGCTCAAGGCACAGGGCCTTACATTAAGGCAGCGGTATTCACCCGGATATTTTGATTTGGATATATTAGAAAATAAAAAAATTTTTGAGCTTTTAGAGCTCAACAAGCGTATAGGACTGACTCTTACGGATACCTGCCAGATGGTGCCTACAAAGTCAGTTACAGCTTTTATAGGTATTGAAAATGATTAAATTTTTTGACGGCGGAATGGGCTCAATGCTGAATTTATCAGCAGGTGAGCTACCGGAACTACTTAATATTACACAGCCTGAAAGGGTTTTGGCAGTTCATAAGGCATATGCCGAGGCAGGAGCTGAATATATTACTGCTAACACTTTTGGTGCGAATTCCTTAAAATATAATAATGTTGAAGAGCTTGTCAAGGCAGGTGTTGCCCTTGCAAAGCAAGCGGGCAAAAAGGTTGCGCTTGATTTAGGTCCTACAGGTAAGCTTTTGAAGCCTATGGGTGATCTTGATTTTGAAAAGGCTGTTGAAATTTATAGTGAGGTTGTTAGAGCAGGCCGTGATGGCAGTGATGTTATTGTTATTGAAACAATGAGCGACACGTATGAGCTGAAAGCTGCAATGTTAGCTGCCAAAGAAAATTGCGAGCTGCCGATTATTACCTCAATGATTTTTGATGAAAAGGGCAGGCTTTTAACAGGCGCCGATGTTCAGGCGGCCTGTGCAATGGTTGAGGGACTGGGAGCAGATGTTATCGGTTTTAACTGCGGTCTGGGGCCCAAGCAGATGATTCCTCTTTTAAAGGAGCTTCGCAGCTGTACCTCTCTGCCTATAATCGTTATGCCTAATGCAGGACTGCCCGAGTCTGTCGATGGTAAGACTGTGTATAATGTTTCACCAAAAGAATTTGCACAGGATATGCTTGAAATTGCAAAAATCGGCGTTTCATACCTTGGCGGCTGCTGCGGCACAACACCGCAGCACATTAAAGAGATGATTGCCCTTTGCAGCGAGGTTCCTGATTTGCTGCCGGAAAAGAAGGATGATACGGTTGTAAGCTCCTATTCAGGCACAGTAACTATCGGCAAAAAGCCTATTATTATAGGTGAAAGAATTAATCCGACAGGCAAGAAGCTTTTTAAAGAGGCTTTAAGAAATAATGACATAGACTATGTAATTAAAGAAGGCCTTTCACAGCAGGAGAAGGGTGCACATATACTTGATGTTAATGTTGGACTGCCTGAAATTGATGAAGTAAAAATGCTGTGTGATGCTGTTTATAATCTGCAGAGTGTTCTGCCGCTGCCTCTCCAGCTTGATTCATCCGACTCTGTTGCACTTGAGAGGGCAATGAGAATTTATAATGGTAAGGCAATGATTAATTCCGTTAACGGCAAGCAATCCTCAATGAAAGAGATTTTTCCGCTTGTGAAAAAGTACGGCGGTGTGGTTGTGTGCCTTTGCCTTGATGAAACAGGCATACCTGAAACGGCACAGGGCAGAATTGATATTGCAAAAAAAATTATCAAAACCGCACAGGAATATGGTATTGATAAAAAAGACCTTGTTGTTGATGCACTCACAATGACGATTTCAACAAACAAGGATAATGCTGTCCAGACGCTTAAGGCGCTTAAATATATAAGAAATGAGCTTGGTGTCGGCACGGTGCTGGGAGTTTCAAATATCAGCTTTGGTTTGCCTAAAAGGGAGGCTGTTAATACAGCATTCTTTACTCTCGCACTTGAAAACGGACTTTCTGCAGGCATTATAAATCCTTTAAGCGAAGCGATGATGAATGCTTATTATTCTTATAATGCCTTGTCGGGATATGATGATAACTGTACAGAATATATTGAATCTGTAACAGCTGTACAGAACGCAGCAGTTACTGCAGCTGTACCCGATTTAAAGACGGCAATCATTAAAGGTATTAAAGAGGATGCTGCGCTTTGTGCCAGGGATTTGCTGGCAGAGCATCAGGCACTTGAGGTTATAAACGAATACATTATACCTGCACTTGATGTTGTGGGTGCAGGCTTTGAACAGAATAAAATATTTTTGCCGCAGCTTCTTATGAGTGCAGATTCTGCCAAGGCTGCATTTGATGTAATCAAAGAGCACCTTATTCTCAAAGGTGAGCAGAAAAAGAGCGAGAATAAAATTCTTATAGCAACTGTTGAGGGCGATATTCACGATATAGGAAAGAATATTGTTAAGGTTCTTTTATCAAATTACGGCTTTGATGTTATTGATTTAGGCAAGGATGTTAAGTGTGAGAAGGTGCTGGAGGAGGCCATTAAAAATGATTGCAGGCTTGTTGCATTATCTGCACTTATGACCACCACAGTTCCGAATATGGAAAAAACGATTGAGCTTATTCATAATAATACAGATGCAAAGGTGCTTGTAGGCGGTGCAGTACTTACTAAATCTTATGCAGATATGATTCATGCTGATTATTATGCCAAGGATGCAATGGAAAGTGTAAGAATTGCCAAAGCATTTTTTGGAGGTAGTAAAGAATGATGATTTCCACAAAGGGCAGATATGCCCTTATGATAATGACTTATATTGCCGAGCACCAGGGCGATGGTGCAGTATCGCTCAAGGATATTGCTGAAAATAAAGGTATGGGAATAAAATATCTTGAAATTATTGTAGCGTCACTTACCAAGGCAGGCTTGGTTAAAAGTCTGCGAGGAAAAAACGGCGGTTATAAGTTGAACAGGCAGCCTGAAGAGTATACACTTTCAGAAATACTGCATGTTGCTGAAGGCAGCCTTGCCCCTGTTGCGTGTGTGGAAAGTGATATATGCGCCAATGCACCGAATTGCAAAACCCATGCAATGTGGAAAGAACTTGATAAATTGATTGAAACCTTTTTATCAAGCAAAACGCTTAAGGATATATTGTAATTAAATATTGGTTTAAAACGTAAAAGAAAATTCCTGCGCTGTAAAGGTATGTACCCGAATAGCTGCAGGAATTTTTTATTCTTAATTCAAATGGGTTGCATGTTTTTTGCAGCATAATTTATTGGGGAAAACCTAACAAATATTCACGAAATGTATAAATATGCAAAAAAAATTTGACAATGCGAGTCAATGTTGCTATAATTCACATATAATATCAAGGTTGGTATTATATTGCAGGAGTTTTTTGTATTTATTATGAATATTATGCATAATTCCTGTATCTTCTAATTACAAAAATTTTATAGGGAGGATTAATCACTATGACTTATTCACAAAAGGTTTTAAATGATTTAAAGGCGAAGAACCCTGATCAGCCGGAATTTATCCAGGCTGCAACAGAAGTACTTGAGGCGCTTGCTCCTGTAGTAGACAATGACCCCAAGTATCAGAAAGCCGGTTTGCTTGAAAGACTTGTTGAACCGGAAAGACAGATTATGTTCCGTATTCCTTGGGTTGATGACAACGGAGATGTACACGTTAATCGCGGCTATCGTGTGCAGTTTAATTCAGCAATCGGTCCTTACAAGGGCGGTTTAAGACTTCATCCAAGTGTTAATTTAAGTATCATTAAATTCCTTGGCTTTGAGCAGATTTTCAAAAACAGCCTTACAGGCTTGCCAATCGGCGGCGCAAAGGGTGGCTCTGACTTTGATCCAAAGGGTAAGAGCGATATGGAAGTTATGCGTTTCTGCCAGGCATTTATGAATGAGCTTTATAAGTATGTAGGTGCAGATGAGGACGTACCTGCAGGCGATATCGGTACAGGTGCACGTGAGGTTGGTTACCTTTATGGTCAGTACAAAAAGCTTACAAACCGTTCTGAAGGTGTACTTACAGGTAAAGGCTTAAGCTTCGGCGGCTCACTTGCAAGAACAGAGGCTACAGGATATGGTCTTGTTTATATTACTGAAGAGCTTCTTAAGGATCACGGCAAGAATATTTCAGGTGCAAGAGTAGCTGTTTCAGGTTCAGGTAACGTTGCTATTTATGCTATGGAAAAGGCACAGAAGCTTGGTGCAAAGGTTATCTCATGCTCTGACTCAACAGGCTATATTATTGATGAAAATGGTATTGATGTTGAGGCTGTTAAGCAGATTAAAGAGGTTGACAGAAAGAGAATCAAGGAATATCTCAACTATCATCCTGAGGCAACATACGGCGATGGTTCTGTATGGGATAATGTTACTTGTGAAGTAGCTCTTCCTTGTGCAACCCAGAACGAAATCAATAAGGCAGAGGCTGAAAGACTTGCCGACACAGGTTGTTATGCAGTTTGCGAGGGTGCGAATATGCCTACTGACGCTGAAGCAACCCAGATTTTCCTTGACAGAAATATTCTGTTTATTCCCGGTAAGGCTTCAAACGCAGGCGGTGTTGCTACATCAGCTCTTGAAATGGGTCAGAACTCAATTCGTTCAAGCTGGACTTTTGATGAGGTTGATGCAAAGCTCAAGGGCATAATGATTAATATTTATTATCATATGAAAAATGCTTGTGAGAAATATGATGCCGTTGACAATTTTGTTGTTGGTTCAAACATTGCAGGCTTTATGAAGGTTGCCGATGCAATGATGGCACAGGGTATAGTTTAAATTTAAAATTTATTTTGATTATAAAAAATCCTTACAGATTTGTTTCTGTAAGGATTTTTTTGTGTTTTTTGTTAATAATTTTTAATGATTGTATTTTTAGTTTTTTATTAATTCAATCAAAAAACATCATAATATATTTGTATAGTATGCATAATTACGAAACAAAATAGCTTGATTTGCTAATTAACGAAACTGTTTGGAAGTTATTGACTGAATTTGAATTGCTTTGATATAATTTAGCCGTAAGCAATGCGTAGAAATGAGCGTCAGAAGCAGGAATATGCTTACGCTGGGACAGACAATTCAAAATTTTATCAACTCTGAATGTGCAGTTGTAGAAGAGGTGTTTTTATGATTTATACTGTAACTTTTAATCCGGCTCTTGACTATGTTATGAATGTGAAAAATCTTCAGTCAAGGGATATTAACAGAACTGAAAGCGAACAGCTGTATTATGGCGGAAAGGGTATAAATGTATCCGTAATTCTGTCAAGGCTTGGAATGGACAGCAAAGCCCTTGGCTTTACGGCCGGTTTTTCAGGAATGCAGCTTGAAGAAATGCTTGAAAAGGATGGAATAAAAACAGATTTTGTTCATTTGAAAAATGGATATACACGCATTAATGTGAAAATAAAATCTGATAGCGAGCTTGATATTAATGCTTGCGGTCCCGAAATAGAAGCAACAGATGTTGATGCATTGTTTGAAAAGCTTGAACAATTAAAGAAAGGTGACACGTTGGTTCTTGCAGGGTCAATACCAAAATCTCTTCCTGATGATATTTATGAAAAAATACTTCAAAGGTTTGATAGCAGGGGACTGAATTTTGTAGTTGATGCAACAGGTGATTTGCTTTTAAATGTTCTTAAATATCATCCGCTTATGGTTAAACCAAATCACCACGAGCTTGGGGAGCTGTTTTCGGTAAATATAGAGAGCATTGAGGATATTGAAAAATATGCCAAAAAGCTGCAGGATATGGGCGCAAGGAATGTTCTGGTTTCCAGAGGTAAAAACGGGGCAGCCCTTTTAGATGAATATGGTGTTGTGCATACTATGGGCAATGTGCCGGGTGAAATTGTGAGCTCTGTAGGCTGCGGTGATTCAATGGTGGCAGGTTTTCTTGCAGGGTATTATGAAAAAAAGGATTATGCATATGCACTCAAGCTTGGTTCGGTTTGCGGCAATGCAACTGCCTTTTCACCCAATCTTGCTTCCAAAGAGGATATAGAAAAGATGTTTCATAATGAATTTTTTAATAAAGAGGGATAATTTTGAGAATTATTGATTTGTTAAGGTCATCTGCGATTGAGCTTAATGCCTGTGTAAAGTCAAAATCAGAGGCGATAGATAAGCTTGTAGCTCTGCACAAAAAAGCAGGAAATCTTGCTGATGCGTCTAAATACAAGCAGGCAATTCTTGCCAGAGAGGCACAGGGAACAACTGCTATTGGCGAGGGCATTGCAGTTCCGCACGCAAAATCTGACAGCGTAAAGGTTCCTGCTCTTTCAGCAATAACATTAAATGCAGGTGTTGATTATGCAGCACCTGATGGCAAGCCGTCAGATATTTTGTTTATGATAGCGGCACCGCTTGACGGTGATGTGCATCTTGAGATTTTGTCAAGGCTTATGGTAATGCTCATGGAGCCGGAATTTTGTGCTGATTTAAGAAAGGCAAAAACAATCAGGGAGTTCCTTTCAATCATTGACAGGAAGGAAAGGGAAAAGTATCCCGACAAGCAAAAAGAAGAGGCGGTTATAAAAAAAGACAGCTATAGAATTTTAGCTGTAACAGCCTGTCCTACAGGTATTGCGCACACCTATATGGCGGCGGAGGCACTCGAAAAAGCGGGTGAAAAAATGGGCTACGCCCTAAAGGCTGAAACGAATGGTTCCGGCGGGGCAAAAAACGTTTTAACCAAAAAAGAAATTGAAGAATGTGACGGAATCATTATTGCTGCTGATAAAAATGTTAAAATGGCAAGGTTTGACGGAAAACCTGTTGTTAAAACCTCTGTTTCAAATGGTATCAATAAGCCCGAGGAATTGATTCAGCGAATCATTGACGGAAAGGCAAACATTTATCATGCTGACAGCAGCGAGATTTTATCAAATGATGATGAAAGGGAAGGCTTTGGTCATCAGATTTATAAGCACCTTATGAATGGTGTTTCACATATGCTGCCATTTGTTGTTGGCGGTGGTGTGCTGATAGCTCTTGGCTTTTTAATTGACACATTTGCAGGTAACGCTGATGTCGGCGGTGACTTCGGTTCAACAAATCCGATTGCTGCCGTTATATTCTGGATAGGCAAAGCCGCATTTGCGTTTATGCTCCCTATTCTGGCAGGTTATATTTCGCAGTCCATTGCTGACAGGCCGGGTCTTCTGCCGGGTATAGTTGGCGGTTATCTTGCCACAACAGGTGCAACCTTGTCCTCTCCAACAGGTGATGATTCAGCGGTATCGGGTTTCCTTGGTGCATTGCTTGCGGGTTTTGCAGCAGGTTTACTTGTGAATCTGCTAAAGAAAGCGTTTAACTGGCTGCCGAAATCTATGGATGGTATTAAGCCTGTATTTATTTATCCTCTCCTCGGCACCTTATTAATCGGCTTGATTATGCTTACAATAAATCCTTTTATCGGATTTTTAAATATCGGACTGTCAAACGGACTTGCCTCTCTTGGCGAAAGCAGCAGAATTCTGCTTTCTATCGTTCTGGCAGCTATGATGGCAATAGATATGGGTGGTCCTTTCAATAAAGCGGCGTATGTTTTCGGCACGGCTGCTATAGCTGATGGGAATACCTGGATTATGGCTGCTGTTATGATAGGCGGAATGGTTCCACCTATTGCAATTGCACTTTCAACAACCTTTAATAAGAAAAAGTGGAATAACGAGGAATTAAAGAATGGCCCTGTCAATTATCTTATGGGATTATGCTTTATTACAGAGGGTGCAATCCCTTATGCTGCTGCAGATCCATTGAGGGTTATTCCTTCCTGTATGGTCGGTTCTGCTGTTGCAGGTTTGGTTACTGCGTTATTTGGCTGCGCTTGCCCTGCACCTCACGGCGGTATTTTCACTTTTGCAGTAGTTGACAAGCCGCTCGGTTATATTATTGCACTTGCGGCAGGCTCGGCTGTCGGTGCATTTATGCTTTCACTCCTTAAGAAAACCAGACGTGAAAAGGTGAATGTATAATAAGTGATTCGTTTTTATTCGGACTCTGCCTGATTGCAGGCAGGGTCTGGTGCAGATAAAATTGAAACAGAAAGCGGTAAATACTATGGTATCAAAAACAACAAAAATTACAAATGAGATGGGCTTTCATATGCGCCCTGCAAACGTGTTTGTAACAGCTATGACTAAATACAGCTCAAATATAAGCATTACGGTTAACAATAAAAAAATTGACGGAAAAAGTATAATGAATATTATGGCTTCCTGCATAAAATGCGGCAGCGAAATTACGATAGAGTGCGATGGCGATGATGAACAGGCAATGCTGGATGAGGCAGTTTCAATAATTGAATCAGGTTTTGGCGAGTAAATTGTTTGCAGGCAAAGCAGCTGTTTGGCTGTGATTTGCACATTAAGGAGGTATGGCTATGCTCAGGGGAATTCCTGTAAGCCAGGGCTGTGGAATAGGTAAAGCCGTTATCATTAAGGACATAAACACGGATTACAGTGCAGTTGAATACACAAATGCACAAAATGAAAAGGAAAGACTTGAGAATGCGGTAAGCAAATTTGTTGCACAAACCCAAAGGCTTGCACAATCCGTAAAGGAGACTGCAGGCGATAAGGAAGCGGAAATACTGGAAGGGCATATTGTTATGCTCAATGACCCATTTATGCTTTCACAGATGCAGGAAAATATTGATGCAGGCTGTGTTGCTGAAAAGGCTGTTGACATCGTGTGCAGTATGTTTATTGATATGTTTTCATCTGTTGATGATGAACTTACAAGGCAGCGTGCATCAGATGTTAAGGACATTAAAAACAGCCTTTTGAAAATTCTTCTGGGCGCAGAGGATATTGATATTTCAGCGGTGGAAAAAGGGACAATACTTGTTGCAAAGGATTTTACCCCGTCTATGACAAGCCGTATAAACAAAAGCAATGTAAGTGCTATTATTACAGAGGTGGGTGGAGTGACAAGCCACAGTGCGATACTTGCGCGTGCTATGGGAATACCTGCTGTGTTGTCTGTTGTTGATGCAGTCAGTCTGATTGAAAACGGACAGACTGTTATAGTTGACGGCTTTAAGGGCAAGGTCATTACCAATCCGTCTGAAAGGGAAGTGGATGAATATACAAAGCAGCAGGATGAATATATTGCCCAAAAGGAAAGTCTTAAGGAATATATGGACAGGCAAACGGTGACATCAGATGGTGTTGAAAAGCCTGTATATGGCAATATCGGTAAGCCCGAGGATGTTCAAAACGTGCTTCAGAACAGCGGAGAGGGCATCGGCTTATTCAGGACGGAATTTTTGTTTATGGATAGGGCAGGTGAACCTACTGAAGATGAGCAGCTTGAGGCTTATTCAACTGTGGCAAGAGCTATGCATGGCAAAGAGGTTATCATCAGAACTCTGGATATAGGCGGTGATAAGGAAATTCCTTATCTGCATATTGAACGGGAGGAAAATCCTTTTCTCGGTCATAGAGCAATAAGATACTGCCTTGATAATCCCGAACTCTTTAAAAAGCAAATCAGAGCAATATTAAGAGCAGCAGTGCATGGTAATATAAAAATAATGCTGCCTTTGGTTACTTGTGTTGAAGAGGTAAAGGGTGCTAAAGAAATTATCAGCCAATGTGAAAATGAACTTAAAAATGAGGGACTGGCGTATAAATCCGTGCCTATAGGTGTTATGATAGAAACGCCTTCAGCGGTGCTTATTTCCGATTTGCTGGCTAAAGAGGTTGCATTTTTTTCAATCGGCACAAATGATTTGACGGGTTATACAATGGCTGTGGATCGCGGTAATGCTAAAGTATGCAGCCTATATGATACTTTTCAGCCTGCTGTTTTAAGGGCTGTTGAAATGACTATAGCCAATGCTAAAAAAGCAGGAATACAGGTTGGTATGTGCGGCGAAGCCGCAGCGGATATCCGATTGATACCGAATCTTGTCAGGTGGGGGCTGGATGAATTTTCCGTAAGTCCGGGAAGCATTCTGCAAACAAGAAAAGTAATTTGTGAAAGCAGCACGAAATAATATTTATTGCTTAAAACTATAAAAAACGACTGTATCTTTGATACAGTCGTTTTGATTTAATATTCAATATTTTATGAATTCTTTAACCTTGTCAGCATATTGCAGGCCTTGTTTGTAGCCTATATTATAAATATCCCTTTGCTGCTGCTTGCTTACATTTAAGGTTGAACAGTTAAGTGGTTTTTCAGGGCAGATTACAATGGCATTTCCCAGTTTTTCCTGTTCAAATACGTATTGCCTTTGCGTATTGTACATAGTATGCCTGTTTAAAAGCCCCTGTGCTGTAAGAGGGTACTTCTTTAAAAGAAGACGGATTGCTTTTGAATGCGCCATTGGTTGTTTTACATAGCTTTTATCCTGTGTAAGAATAACAACACATTTTTCACAGCCATCGTCAAATGCTTTTTGCAGCGGTATTGAATCGGAAATGCCGCCGTCATAATAATAGTCTTTTCCCAGAATAACAGGCTGTGAAACAAGGGGCATTGCACAGCTGGCACGTAATACCTCGCAGTCATCTCTGAAACTTTTGGGGTAAAAATATTCAGCCTTACCTGTTTTTGCGTTTGTTACTACAGCGCACATAACGGCATTTGAAGCCTCAAAAACATCGTGATTAAGAGGATAGATGTCGTATGCAAGCTCACCGAATATCCATTTTGAATTAAGATATTCACCATTTTTTATAAAGGACTTCATACTTTTATATCTTTTGTCATCTGAATATTCTAATGTTATATCCCTCATTCTGTGGATATTTTTGCCTAAAAAGGAAACACCATTGCCGGAACCTGCGGATACACCTATAACATAGGGAAAGTTAATGTCCTTCTCCATAAATGCATCAAGCACACCGCTTGAATATATTGCTCTTATTCCGCCGCCTTCAAGTACTAGACCGCTTCTATACATTCTTTTGACCTTCCTTAACGCTTTTATAATGTATATTAATTCATAATTAATACTTGTACAAATTGTTTTAACAGTAATTTTTAATAAAATATTTAAACGGATTTTTGATTATGAAAAATATGCAGATTTGCTTTTGTCATTGCGAACAAGTATTCTGCTGAAAACCCAAAATTCTGCTGTTTGCAAAAAAACTATGGTGATAATAGATTTATTATTTTATTAAAGTCTAATAAATACGGTTGTTTATGAATAAATAAAAAGCAGTTTCACAAAGTGAAACTGCTGTATTATATCTATTATTCTGCGTCTTTCTTTGCAGCTTTTTTTGCAGGCTTTTTCTTAGGAGCTTCTCTTCAGCAGGAGCTTCCTCAACAACAGTCTCTTCAGACTTTGCCTCTACGATTTCGATTTCATTGTCACACTCAAAGAAATCATTGTCGTCAAAATACTCAGGCTCTTTTTTGCCTGTAAGCTTTTTAACAGCAACATAAACTGCTGCTGCAATAGCTGCAAGAGCAACAATAGCACTGATTACTTTTAAAATCTTTTTAAAATCCATAGTAGTAACCCCTTTCAGTATCTTATTCTATTATAGATTGAATATTTGGTAAAGTCAAGGAAAAAAACAAACTCCTGTCAAATTAACAGGAGCTGATTTTTAGCCATTATGCATTTGCCTTTTTTGCAAGGTTGCTCTTCTTTCTTGCTGCACAATTCTTGTGGATAAGGTTGCTTGCTGCAGCCTTGTCAATCTTCTTAACTGCGTCCTTAACAAGTACGTCCTTATCAGCAGCATTTGACTCAATAGCGGCATTTGCCTTTTTGATAGCTGTTTTAAGTGCTGAGTTCGCAGCCTTGTTGTTAGCCGCCTTAACAGCGTTAACCTTTACTCTTTTCTTTGCTGACTTAATATTTGGCATGGTTCTCACTCCTTTTAAAAGCGGTTTAGTTATAGGGGATTACCCCTTTTATGTTTTTATGCTTATGTATATTAGCATAACTTGTTTGAAATTGCAAGTATTTTTTTATTTTTGGATATACTTTTATTGAAAAAACTTAAAAAAAGGGTGAAGTTAAATGGCAAATCGTACCGATTTAGCGCTTGAATCTTTTGAATCATCAAGCAAAACAAGGATTGACGGTGTAAAAATCAGAGAGAATGATGGGGTAACAATCGTAAGTGTTTTAAATGAAAACGGTGCCAAGGAGCTGGGCAAACCTGTGGGTGAGTATGTAACCTGTCAGGTTCCTTCTTTTGTGAGTGATACGGATATTTTTGACGGCAGGCTTGATAAGCTTGCCGGGGTGCTGTCATCCCTGATTCCGAAAAATGTAACATCAGTATTGGTAGCAGGTATAGGTAATCTTGATATAACTGCGGATGCATTGGGGCCGAAAACCAATAATTACGTTCTTTCAACAAGACATTTAAAAGAAAATGACAATAATATTTTTAAGGATTTTTTTAATGTTTCAGCAGTATCAACAGGGGTGCTGGCGGATACAGGTATAGAGTCAGCTGAAATTGTTAAGGGCATTGTAAGTCAGATTAACCCTTCCTGTGTTATTGCAGTTGATGCGCTTGCAGCTTCGTCGCCTGACAGGCTGGGCACAACCGTTCAGCTTTCGGATGTAGGCATATCACCGGGCTCCGGCGTCGGCAATCACAGATATGAAATTTCGGAAAAAACGTTAGGTGTTCCGGTTGTATCTATTGGTATACCTACTGTGGTTTCTACTGCTGCAATAAACGGCAGCACCAATAGCAATTCCATGTTTGTTACCCCCAGGGAAATTGACAGAATTATTGATCAGGGAGCTAAATTGATAGGTATGTCCATAAATGTCTGCCTGCAAAAAAGCATCAGTGCACACGATTTATTTTCACTTGTGGGATAATCCTTTATTCTGCTTGTATTGCTTTATCGGTTTGTTATATTGTGACAAATTCTATCATATATTTGTATGTATAATACAATAAATATGGTGAGTATATGAAAAAGGATATTTTAATTTTTTTGTCAAATATAGTGGCTTTGGTATGCGTTTGTGTATTAATCGTTAACTTTTCGCCAAAGCTTATTAATCATATGGGTTCATTGGATGATGGTGCTTTAATGGTTTTTGCACCTCAAAGTGTCGTGCAGGAATTTACTGATTTTACCACGACTAAAGATGAAAAAACAGATAACAATACTAACACCATATCAAAAGAGAGCAAGGAATCTCCTTCAGAGATATCAGGGAAGGACAGCGACCTATATTCAAACATAAAGGAGACTCCTGAAGATATAGCCAAGTTGATGACTGATGCTGAAAAGACCATTAAAAATGAAGAGGTAAAGGGCAAAACATCCGAAGAGGATTACTTCGGTGGGGGAACATTGGTATCCTTTAACGGAGTTGAAATCCAGAGTAAAATACCGGAATCGTTTTATAAGCTCAATATTGAGGAGCTCCTTAAACAGAAGGCAGACCTTACTATTCAGGATATATCACAACCGACAATTCTTGTTTACCATAGTCACACAACGGAAAGCTACACACTTCTGGATGCGGGTTATTATACAGAGTCTTTCGACCTTCGCTCAGATGATAATGATAAAAATATGGTGAGGGTCGGAGACGAACTTTGCGAATATCTTGAAAAAATGGGCTTTGGTGTTATTCACGATACAGCCATACACGACGAGAATTACACCGGTGCATATGCATCATCAAGAAAATCAATTGATAAGTATCTGGAAGAATACCCTTCAATTGAGGTTACCATAGACGTGCATCGTGATGACATTACATATGAAAACAACACAAAGGTAAAGCCTACTGCTGAAATTAACGGCAAAAAAGCTGCACGTATGATGATGATTGCCGGGGCGGAATACGGCAGAGTCGAAAATTATCCGGATTGGGAGTATAATCTGCGATTTGTTTTAGCTGTTCAAAATAAAGTTTCGCAAATGTATGATGGTCTTATGCGCCCTATTCTGTTCTCCGAACGCAAATATAATATGGATGAAACACATAATTCTTTTTTGCTCGAGGTTGGCACGGATGCAAATACTTTGGATGAGGCCTGCTATTCTGCAAGATTGTTTGCAACGGCCCTCGGAGAGGTGCTTAAAGAGGAATATACAGAAAAGAAATAAAGGAGTTAAAAATGAAAGGAAAAATAACTGCCATTATGCTTTTGGCCTGCATTGTATTTACAATCGGAACTTGTGTTGCGTATTACAATACAAAAAGCTTTGGATTTGATGATGATGTCAGATTGATATATGGAGATGATGAAAAAATTTCAATTATGGATTTTGATATTTATTTTGAGGATGTTCAAGAATTTATCGAGAATGTTAAAGAATTTATACCGGATAAAAGCCATAGAATTGTATGATTATCAGCAATATGATGTGGCTGTATATAATGTATATAATATATAGAGTATATTATCTGCGATATATAAAAATCGAAACACTAGGAAGAGTGTGAAAAAACTTGAATAAAAGTGTTGACAAAGGAGGTAAGGTGAGGTATTATTGCAAAGCACTCGAGAGAGACGGAGCGAAACGAACAGAAAGACAGTGAGTAAGCTCAGTAAAGAACGAGAGCAAAAGGACCTTGAAAATTGAACAACGACGAGATAAAAAAGGAACCCGATAAGATTCAAAAAGAGTTTTATCTGTACTCGTATCACAAGATGATACAAACAGTAATTGCGAACTAGTGTTCGAAAGAGCAAAGTTCTTGAAATGATTAGAGCGGACTAAGGTTCGATTTAATACAATTGTTTTAAGAGTTTGATCCTGGCTCAGGACGAACGCTGGCGGCACGCTTAACACATGCAAGTCGA
>JAAGKN010000383.1_pt1 | contig 61080 bp, 36 predicted proteins | sample 6206371 | NCBI WGS metagenome assembly JAAGKN01 (sample SAMN11533720, study PRJNA540317) | gut metagenome | isolation source: fecal pellets from male and female animal of same cohort | host: Peromyscus leucopus | place: USA:CA | collected 2017 | reverse complement strand
CCGTTCATGGTGTTGCAGGTTTCGAGCGGGAGGCGACTGATGGCCTGGCCGGAGAGTCCGGCAGTGTTCTCGCCGGGTAGGTCTCGCTCGAAAATCTGAATGTCCTCGCCGGGGAAGGGGCTCTGATGATGGTTGTTGCCGACCATACATGAGGGCTGGAGGCGATGAATCATGGCATACTGTTCGGGAAGCTCCCAGTCAAAAGGAGTCTTGTCTTCGTCGTGGTCCCACCAGCCGTCAAACCAGATGGCGCGCACCGGCCCGTAGTTGGTCAGGAGTTCGGTGAGCTGGCGGTTCATGAAAGCGTAGTAGCGGGGCCAGTCGGCTTTGAGCGAGTCCTTGCCGGTGGTGCGGCCTGTGCGTCCCCAGGGGTAATCCTCGCGTGTCCAGTCGATGTGGGAATAGTAGAGATGGAGTTTCACGTCCTGACGGTGACACTCGTCGGCGAGTTCCTTGAGAATGTCGCGCTTGAAGGGGGTTGCGTCGACGATATTGTAGTCGGATTCGGCGGTGTGGAACATTGAAAAGCCGTCGTGGTGGCGCGAGGTGAAGCAGATGTATTTCGCTCCGGCGTCCTTTATGGCCGAAATCCACTCGTCAGCGTTGAAATCGGCGGGGTAGAAGCCGCGTGCGGCCTTGGCATATTCGTCGGCTTTCGGGCCATAGTTGAGATACCACTCGCCGCGGGCAAACATGCTGTAAATGCCCCAGTGGATGAAGATACCGAAGCGGTCGGCCTCGAATTCTTTCTGCGACTTGATAACTTCGGCCGAGGGGGTATAGGCCGGCTGTTCTCCGCCGGCTGCCGGAAGCCCCGCGGCCATCGCCTGCACGGGCGCCGCAGCCACAATCGCCCCGAGTATGAGTTTATTAATCAGATTCATGGTCAGAAAATGTGATGACTTGGTTCAATGGTGTAAATTTACGCAGAATTAATGAATTTTGACAATTACGCGCAAAAATTTTTGTCAGATTGGGAAATTTGGATTAACTTGCGGGGGATTTCAATGGCGGTTGAAATCTCTTTTCAATTATTTTCTTATTCAATTTTTTTATTCAATTATTTTTATTCAATTCATCAATTTATGAAAACCTACAAATTTTTCATTGTGGCGGCGGGGTTGCTTTTCGGGGCGTGCAGCAGCGACAATGACGACATGGGCTCAAACGAGCGTAAAAACATCGAACTGAGCCGGGCGGAGAGTGAGATTGTCGGCGTACAGAACGGCACGGCTTTCAAAATGCTCAGTTATTTCAACGAAAATTCTAAATCTGACAATTTCATGGTGTCGCCTCTGAGCGCGCAGTTCGCTCTCGGAATGTTGGCCAACGGCGCGGAGGGAAATACTCTTGCGGAGCTTGAGAACGCCCTTGGAGTCGGTGCGCTCGACGAGCTCAACACTCTCAACAGCAAACTGCTTGCCGAGCTGCCGAAGGCCGATAAAGAGACGACGGTCGAGATGGCCAATTCAATGTGGCTCAACATTGGCTTCAACGTCTATCCGGAATATTCAAAATGTCTTGCTGATTTCTATCGTGCGGAATCAAGGACTCTTGAACTTGCCTCCACAGAGGCTATGAAGGAAATCAACCGATGGACTTCGAAAAAGACAAAAGGTCTTGTGCCTGAGCTGCTTTTGCTGCCTCTGCCGACGGATATACGCATCGCGCTTATCAATGCCATCTATTTCAAGGGCGAGTGGGATAAGCCGTTTAAAAAGGAGCTCACCGCACCCCGGAAGTTCCTGAACAGTGACGGCACTACGTCGCAGCCCGCGACGATGCGTCTCGACGGGACGGCTGCGAAGTATTACCGTGCCGACAAGTATGAGCTGGCGAGTCTCGACTACGGCAACGGAGCATATTCGATGACAATCCTGCTTCCTGCCGAGGAGAGTTCCCTCGACGAGGCAATCTCCATGATTGACAGTCAGGCGTGGAGCGAATATAAACAGTCGGGACGTATAAGAAGATGCAATATCCTCCTGCCGAAATTCAATATCGAGACAAGGTTTGACCTGATACCTTATCTCATGAACCTTGGCGTGCACGATACGTTTGACAGCTATGCGGCTGATTTTTCCTCTCTGAGCGAGCAGCCGGTTTTCGTCGGTATGGTGGAGCAGGTCACTAACATAATGGTTGACGAGAAGGGGACAGAAGCCGCCGCTGTCACCATTGTCGGCGGTTATGCAACAGCAGCCCCCGGACCGGATATTAATAAAGTGATTGATTTCTTTGTCGACCGTCCGTTTGCGTTCATTATCGAGGAGCGGAGCACAGGCGCCATCCTGTTTATGGGACGGGTAAACCGCCTGTAGAAAATCTTTAAATGAATTACGTGGGAAAGGCGCCTGATGAGGGCGCCTTTTCCTGCACTCAGTTGTTAAGTTTATATTAAAGTTTCGGTGGCGGCGGCTGCAATTGGATATTAAGACGTATATTTGCAACCGTCAAACCCAGTAATCATATAATCTTAACATTATTTCAGTTATGGCCGAGAGGATACTTGTGGTCGACGATGAGGAGACGCTGTGTGAGGCGCTGCGCTTCAATCTTGAGGCGGAGGGCTATGTGGTCGATGTGGCTTACAGCGCTGAGGAGGCGCTGACACTCGACCTGCACGACTATTCGCTCATATTGCTTGACATCATGATGGGTGAAATCAGTGGATTTCAGATGGCTTCGATTCTGAAAAAGAAGGAGGCGACGGCTGGAATACCTATCATATTCTGCACGGCTAAGGAGTCGGAAGACGATATGATTGCCGGGCTCAATCTCGGCGCCGACGACTATATAGTCAAGCCCTATTCAATCCGCAATGTCATAGCGAGAGTGAGGACTGTGCTCCGCCGCACAGCCGGACGGCAGGGGGAGGGGTTGAAGGCATCCGGCGACCTGCTCGAATATAAAGGCATAAGCGTCGACGCCAGACGCAAAATCTGCAAGGTCGACGGCGAGGAAATCAAGATGCCCCGCAAGGAGTTCGAGATACTATCGACTCTGCTCAGCCACCGCGGGCAGGTGTTCTCGCGCGAGGAGCTGCTGAGGATGATATGGCCTGACGAGGTGATTGTGCTCGACAGAGTCATCGACGTCAACATCACCCGCCTGCGCTCGAAACTGGGAGCCTACGGCAAGAATATCGTGACCCGTCCGGGCTACGGCTACGGATTTTTTGAAGACTGAGGCCGATGGCAAGGAACAGACTGACATATCACAAGAGGCTTTTCATCGGTCTGCTGGTCTACTCGTGGCTGCTGGTGGGCTGTTTCGCCGTGTTTCAGTATCACAGAGAGAAGAAATACAAGGCCGGGGAACTCAACGCGCAGCTCCAGCTCATCAACGACCGCATCCTCTATGACATGGCCGACGATGACCACAGTTTCGACCCGAAATCGCTGACCCCGAATCCGTTCAACGAACTGCGCGTCAGCATCATCGGCGAGGACGGTAAAATCGTCTATGACAACTCGCTCGATTCGCTCCCCGACAACAACCATCTCGACCGCAAGGAGATAGCCGAGGCGATGAAGGCCGGGTCGGGTTTTGCCGTGCGCCGCCACAGCCAGAGCACGGGGCAGACCTATTTCTACTCGGCCAAGAGGGGCGAAGGGTATATAGTGCGCACGGCGGTCCCTTATTCCACCCCCTTGCAGCTCTTCCTTGAGGCCGACTACGGGTTCGTATGGTTCATGGCCGGGGTGACGGTTCTGATGTGTATCATCGGGTATTTTGTGACCCGCCGCGTCGGGCTCCACATCTCCCGCCTGCGCCTGTTTGCGGAGAAAGCCGAGAGGGGAGAGCGCATCTATGACACCGAACCCTTCCCCCACGACGAGCTCGGCGACATCTCAAACCACATTGTCAGACTCTATGCCCGCCTGCAGCAGGCTATTACCGACCGAGACCGCGAACACCGCAGCGCCCTCCACGAGGAGCAGGAGAAAATCAGAATCAAGAAGCAGCTGACCAACAATATAAACCACGAGCTGAAAACCCCCGTGGCGGCCATGCAGGTCTGCCTCGAGACGCTGATTGACCATCCTGACCTCCCGGCCGGGAAGCGCGAGGAGTTTATCAGGCGCTGCTATGACAACAACCAGCGTCTGCGCCGTCTGCTGGCCGACGTGTCGCTCATCACCCGCATGGAGGACGGTGGCAAAGTAATCACCCGCGAACCCGTGATGCTCAATGAAATCATCGCCGATGTCTGCGACGAAGTCGAGCCCGCAGCCGAGGGGAAGGGGATGGAGATTGTAAACAATGTTACCGATGGAATCGGTATTGACGGCAACGCCGGGCTGCTGACCTCAGTGTTCAGAAACCTGCTTGACAACGCGATAGCCTATTCGGTCGGCACGCGTGTGGAGATTGACGGGCGCATCCGCCCCGACGGGTCAGTCGAGATAACCGTCGCCGACAACGGCCGCGGGGTAGGGGAGGAGGAACTGCCGAGGCTGTTCGAGCGGTTTTACCGTGTGGACCGCGGACGCTCGCGCCAGTCGGGAGGCACCGGGCTCGGGTTGTCGATTGTGAAAAACGCCGTGTTGTGGCACGGCGGCGAAATCTCTGTCGCGAACCGCCGCGGAGGTGGGCTTATTGTAATTTTGAGGCTTCCGTTAGAACAGCGCGGAGAGTAGCCGCCACACATTATTAATAATAGCTTAAAGTTTATGAAACATTTATGAAATAAAATCACACTTACTTTGTATCAGAAAAAGAAATCTGATATAAAGTTATGGATATTTTATTTTTAGGTGTAGTAATCTTTCTCTTTCTGCTCGCCATCTTCGACCTGTCGGTAGGGGTGAGCAACGATGCCGTCAACTTTCTCAACTCGGCCGTGGGGTCGAAGGCGGCGTCGTTCAAGAGGGTGCTGATAGTTGCGTCGGTTGGCGTCTTCATAGGCGCGGCAATGAGCAACGGGATGATGGACATTGCCCGGCATGGAATCTTCCGGCCGGAGCATTTCTCGTTTTACGACCTTATCTGTATCTTTATGGCGGTGATGGTGACCGACATCATCCTGCTCGACATATTCAACTCGCTCGGCATGCCTACATCCACCACCGTCTCGATGGTGTTCGAGCTGCTCGGAGCCACATTTGTCGTCGCCCTGATAAAGCTGGCGGGAGGAATCGACCTTATGGGCTTCAACGACCTGCTCAACACCGAAAAAGCCCTGTCGGTGATACTCGGCATATTCCTGTCTGTGGCCATAGCGTTCTTTTTCGGGACGGTGGTCCAGTTTGTGGCCAGGAGCATATTCTCTTTCAACTACCGCAGCCGTCTCAAGTGGAAGATAGGCATCTTCGGCGGCATCTGCGCCACGGCCATAGTCTACTTCCTGCTCATCAAGGGCGCCAAGGACCTCACTTTCATGACCCCTGAGGTCAAGGCATGGATTGCCGACAACACATGGGCCATCATCGGAGGCTGCTTAGGGATGTTCACGCTGCTGATGCAGCTGCTTCACGCCCTCGGGGTAAATGTCCTGAAAGTAATCGTGATGATGGGCACATTCGCGCTCGCCATGGCATTTGCCGGCAATGACCTCGTCAACTTCATCGGCGTGCCGCTGACGGGACTGGCCTCGTGTCAGGACTATGCAGCCAACGGCGGAGGCGACGCGCACGGCTTCCTCATGGGTTCGCTCAACGGTCCGGCCGACACCCCGCTGTGGTTTCTCGTCGGCGCCGGAGTGGTGATGGTGGTTTCGCTCGCCACCTCGCCCAAGGCCCGCAATGTCTCCAAGACCGAGCTCGGACTTAGCCGCGCCGGTGGTGACGAGATGTTCGGCTCCTCGCGCATAGCCCGCCGCCTCGTCCGCTGGACCCTCTCGATGATAGCCGCAACGCGCCGTGTCACCCCTCCGCGGGTCCGCGCCTGGCTCAACCGCCGCTTCAACACCGACGAGACCATCATGGAGCAGGGCGCTTCATTTGACCTCATCAGAGGTTCGGTCAACCTTGTGCTTGCCGGCGCCCTGATAGCCCTCGGCACCTCGCTCAAACTCCCGCTGTCGACCACCTTCGTGACCTTCATGGTGGCAATGGGTACCTCGCTCGCCGACCGTGCGTGGGGCAGTGAGAGCGCCGTGTTCCGAATCACAGGTGTGATATCGGTGATAGGCGGATGGTTTCTCACCGCTGGCGCAGCCTTCATCGGCGCAGGAATCATCGTGGCGGTGATGTACTGGGGAGGCCATGCGGCCATGTTCGTGCTCGCAGTGCTGACTATCGTCCTCATCATCCGCAGCAACCGCCGCTTCCGCAGGAAGAAGGCAGAGGAGACCGGCGACACCCTCTTCCAGACCATACTCGCCACTGACGACAAGGAGGAGTCATGGAGGCTTCTGCGCCTCTACATGACAGAGGAGCAGCGGAAATTCATCGAATATGCCGGACGCAGCTACGACGCCATGACCGAAGCCTTCATCAGGGAGGACATCAAGACTCTCGGCAAAATAGACAGCAGCCTCCAGCGCCGTAAACTGGAGCTGAAAAACACCCGCCGTAAGGAGACACTGTGTCTGCGTCAGGCCGACCATCAGACAGCTATTGCCAACAGCGCGTGGTTTCACCTGGCCAACAACAGCTGCATGTCGGTGCTCTACAATCTGCGACGCATGAATGAAATCTGCAAGGAGCATGTCGACAACAACTTCCGTCCGCTGCCGCGCCACTATGTCGAGGACTTCGAGACGGTCAGAACCATGGTCATGACCCTCTTCGCCGACACGCTGAAGACTATCGACAGCGGGGCTCTCGACGTAATCCCGACCCTGCGCCGCCACGGAGACGACATAAAGGACACGATTGCGAAACTTTACTACAAGCTCTACGACCATCTCCACGACGGCGACGCCTCGGCCATGACGGTGCTCTATGTGTATCTCAACATGCTTCAGGAGACACAGGAGATGGTCTCGGGCATGAGAAAATTTCTCAGGGCCTATCTGAAACTTAACGGCGAAAGTCCGGTTTCCGGAAAGGTAGAGAAAAAGGCGGAGTTCGTCATGGGATAAAGCCGTTCTGTCACGTTGTAATGTTGATTTTTAGCCCCCGTCAAGGTCACTGACGGGGGCTTTCCGCCGGGGGGCTTATTGTAATTTGATAAATTGCGCGCTGAAACTTTGGTAGTGTGGTTTTATTTGATTATCTTTGTAATCTAATATTCTTATATCTAATCCCAACTGATTATGTTTCATAGATTTAATACCATTTTAAGCTGTGCAGTCCTTTCTGTGTCCGCTTATGCCCAAAGCGGCGGACTTACTGACACTTCAGCGAGCAATCATGCCGTTATGGTAAACACCCCCCTCGGTGCCGTGAAATGGACCGGAGGTTTCTGGGGCGACCGCTTCAACGTCTACAGCGGCACATCACTCCAGAGTATGTGGGACACCTGGAACAATCCCGACATCTCCCACGGATTCCGTAACTTCGAGATAGCCGCCGGCAGCCAGGAAGGCGAGCACTGGGGCCCCCCATTCCATGACGGCGATATGTACAAGTGGCTCGAGGCAGTCGCTGCCGTATATGCCGTGAACAAGGATCCGAAGCTCGATGCCCTCATGGACAAGTTCATCGACCAGGTGGTCAAGGCACAGCGCGAGGACGGCTACATCCACACCCCCGTCATCATCGACGAGCGTAACCGTGGCATCGACACCCACGCCCACCACAAGGAACAGACCGTGATCGGCACCAAGGTGGGAGCCGAGGACGAGAAAGGCGCTTTTGCCAACCGTCTCAACTTCGAGACATACAACCTCGGTCACCTCATGATGGCCGGTATCATCCACAAGAGAGCCACCGGCAAGACCACGCTTTTCGACGCCGCTGTCAAGGCCGCCGACTTCCTGTGCGGATTCTACGAGACCGCATCTGCCGAGCTCGCCCGCAACGCCATCTGCCCCTCCCACTACATGGGTGTGGTCGAGATGTATCGCGAGACCAAAAATCCCCGCTATCTCGAGCTTGCAAAGAACCTCATCGACATCCGCGGCCTCGTGGAGAACGGAACCGACGACAATCAGGACCGCATCCCCTTCCGCGACCAGTATAACGCGATGGGCCACGCCGTCCGCGCCAATTATCTCTATGCTGGTGTGGCCGACCTCTACAACGAGACCGGCGAGGAGCAGCTCATGAAGAACCTCACAAGCATCTGGGACGACATCGTGAACCGCAAGATGTATGTCACAGGCGCCTGCGGTGCCCTCTATGACGGAACGTCGCCCGACGGCACCTGCTACGAGCCCGACAGCATACAGAAGGTCCACCAGAGCTATGGCCGTCCCTATCAGCTCCCCAACAGCACCGCCCACAACGAGACCTGTGCCAATATCGGCAACATGCTCTTCAACTGGCGTATGCTCGAGTCGACAGGCGATGCCAAGTATGCCGACATCGTTGAGACCGCTCTCTACAACAGTGTGCTCAGCGGTGTGAGCCTTGACGGTAAGCGCTACTTCTACACCAACCCCCTGCGCATGAGCGACGACCTGCCCTACACACTCCGCTGGCCCAAGACCCGCGAGGAATACATCAGCTGCTTCTGCTGTCCCCCCAACACCCTCCGCACCATCTGCGAGGCTCAGAACTATGCCTACACCGTGAGTGACGACGCTCTCTGGTGCAACCTCTATGGCGACAGCGAGCTCTCAACCTCGCTCGGCAAGAAACGCCCCCTCGTGGTGACCCAGCACACCGGCTATCCCTATGACGGCAAGGTGGTCATCAATATGGTCGAGGTCCCCAAGAAGGAGGCTCTCGCCGTGAAGCTCCGCGTCCCCTCCTGGTGTGACAAGGCCACTCTGACTGTCAACGGCGAGCCCGTCAACGTCAGCGTAAAGCCCGACAGCTATGTGACTGTCGACCGCACATGGAAGCCCGGCGACGAGATTGTCTTCGACATGGAAATGAAGACCAAACTCCTCGAATCCAATCCTCTCGTCGAGGAGACACGCAACCACACCGCCGTCAAGCGCGGCCCAATCGTCTATTGCCTCGAGAGCATCGACATCGAGGGTGGCAAGTCGATCGACGACGTGCTCATCCCGGCCGACGCCAAGTTCACACCCAAGGAAGTGACCATCGACGGCGCCAAGATGACTGCGCTCGAGACCACAGCCCGTCTCGTCGACAGCGGTGACTGGACCGGTAAGCTCTACCGCGAGGTCGGAAGCGCCGACAAGACTGTCAAGGTGACTCTGATTCCCTACTTCGCATGGGGCAACCGCGACAAGGCCGAAATGAGTGTATGGCTGCCGCTCGCACGCTAATCAGCAGGAAAATCAGCCAATTCAGAAAAGATTAAGACAGACACAGACCATGAGAAGACTTATTGCGTCAGTCGGTATGGCCCTTAGCATCGCCTCGGGTTTCGCTGCCGACGTGTATGTATCTCCCACGGGAAAAGATACGAATGACGGTAGCAAGGCCGCACCCAAAGCAACCCTAACGTCCGCTCTGCGCCAGGCACGCGAAATGCGTCGCCTGGGCGCCGAGGGGGTGGAATCGGGTATCAACATACATCTCGCCGGAGGCGACTACTATCTCTATGAGCCGGTGTTCATACGCCCGGAGGACAGCGGCACAGCCACTTCGCCGACAGTCATCACCTCGTCAGGCGACGCGCGTCTCAACGGCGGCGTCAGAATCGAGGGGTGGAAGCGTCAGGGCAAGCTGCTGGTGGCCGACGTCCCCCGGTTCAACGGCCGTCCGCTCGATTTCCGTCAGCTTTATGTCAACGGACATAAGGCTGTACGCGCGCGTGATGTCGAGGACTTCGAGAAGATGTATCGCATCATCGGCAACGACCCGAAAAACGAAGTGCTATGGGTTCCAGCGGAGGCAGTGAAGAAAATCAAGAACGCCCCCTATGCCGAAATGGTGCTCCACGAGATGTGGTGTGTGGCCAACCTGCGCATTAAGTCCATAGATATTCAGGGCGACAGCGCCGCCGTCAGATTCCACAACCCCGAGAGCCGCATCCAGTTCGAGCACCCCTGGCCTCGCCCGATGGTCACGACCGACGGACACAACTCGGCATTCTATCTCACCAATGCCAAGGAGCTGCTTGACGTGCCCGGCGAGTGGTATCACGACATCGACACCCGCAAGCTCTACTACTATCCCTTTGACGGCGAGACGGTGAAAGATGCCATTGTCCCCGCTATTGAGACACTTGTCAACATCGAGGGCACTCTCGACCGCCCGGTGGAGAATGTCAGAATCGAGAATATCGCCTTTGAATACACTACCTGGATGCGTCCCTCGCTGATGGGCCATGTGCCCCTCCAGGCAGGCATGTTCATGACCGACGGCTACAAAATCAACCCCAAGATGGAGCGCAAGCAGAACCATAAGCTCGACAATCAGGGCTGGCTCGGCCGCCCGGCAGCGGCTGTGGTGGTCAAGGGGGCCAATGACATCGACTTCCTCGGCTGTCGCTTCGAGCATCTCGGCTCGTCGGGCCTCGACTATGAGTGGGGCACACGCGGCGGCCTCATCGAAGGCTGTCTCTTCCGCGACATCGCCGGCAACGGCATCGTGGCCGGAAGTTTCAGCCCCGCCTCCCACGAGACCCATCTCCCTTACGATCCGGCCGACGGACGTGAGGTATGCTCGGGTCTCACCATAGCCAACAATCTCATTACCAACGTTACAAACGAGGACTGGGGCACTCTCGGAATCTGTGCCGGATATGTGCGTGACATCAACATCGAGCACAACGAGATCAACGACGTGTCCTATAGTGGCATCAACCTCGGCTGGGGCTGGACCCGCACCGTCAACTGCATGCGCAACAACCGTGTACACGGCAATCTCATCCATCACTATGCCCGCCACATGTATGACGTGGCCGGAGTCTACACCCTCGGCTCGCAGCCCCACAGCTTCGTGACCGAAAACTGTGTCCGCGACATCTATGTGCCCGGCTATGCACACGACCCGCACCACTGGTTTTATCTCTACACCGATGAAGGCTCGTCGTTCATAACCGTCAAGGACAACTGGACCGAAGGGGAGAAGTATCTCCAGAACGCAAACGGTCCCGGCAACACATGGGAAAACAACGGTCCGGCTGTCAGCGACTCAATCCGCAACAACGCCGGTCTTACAAAAGAATTTCAGCACCTCAAATCATTATAATCATCCATGAAAAAAAGATTTTTCACAATGATAGGCGCTGCCGCCATCGGACTGGCCGCATCGGCACAGACATGGATCTGGTATCCCGGAGACTACGAGATATGGCTCGGTAACAAGATGAACAACAACCGCACTGAGCGCGGTGCATTCTTCCCACCTTTCTGGAAATCAGACAGCCACTATGTCACTGTAGAGTTCAGCAAGCAGCTCGATCTCGCCGAGCCTGAGGAAATCACCATCGCCACCGAGGGCAAATATAACGTGAAACTCGACGGCAAACTCCAGTTCGGCATGCCCTCGACCTTCAAGCTCCCCGCAGGCAAGCATAACCTTAATATAAAGGTGTGGAACCAGTCGACACCTCCCGCGCTCTATATCAAGGGCAAGACCGTCAACACCGACCCGACCTGGAAGGTGACCAACGAGGACAAGGAGTGGATTGACGAGAGCGGAAAGGCCAGTGACACCTCGGCTACGGTCTATGCACCTGCCGGTTACTGGAATTTCAATGACATCGCGACTCCTCCGTCGGCTTTCAGCCTCAATCTCGAGCCGATGGATTATGTGGCCGTAGAGGAGAAGACCGCTGACGGCGGCAGGCTCTATGACTTCGGCAAGGAGACCTTCGGCCGTGTGGTAATCAAGAACCCTGTCGGCAACGGCATCGTCAATATATATTATGGTGAGAGTCCCGAAGAGGCCCTCGACATGGAATATTGCGAGACGCTTGACAAAATCAGATTTGACGGCGACAAGGTCACAGACCTCGCGACAAACGCCACTCAGAAAAGAGAGGGCGATTACACGCTCGACAACACCAAGGCTTTCCGCTACGTCTATGTGGCACCCGAGGAGGGCGTCAATGTCGGTGACGTAGCCATGCTATATGAGTATGCCCCTGTGGAATATCGCGGCACATTCAAGTGCAGCGATCCCGAACTCAACCAGATATGGGACGTTGGTGCCTATACCATGCACCTCACCACCCGCGAGTTCTTTATCGACGGTATCAAGCGTGACCGTTGGGTGTGGAGCGGCGACGCCGTGCAGAGTTATCTCATGAACTACTATCTCTTCTTCGACAGCCCGACCGTGAAGCGCACCACCCGTCTGCTCCGTGGCAAGGATCCCGTGACAGCCCATATCGAATACCATCATGGACTATACACTCTATTGGTTCAACGGTATTTATGACTACTATCTCTATTCTGGCGACGAGGAATTTGTCAAGGAAATCTATCCCAAGATGCAGACAATGATGGACTATGTGCTCTCCCGCACTAACAAGGACGGAATGGTCGAAGGTCTCACCGGCGACTGGGTGTTTGTCGACTGGGCTGATTTCCCCATGAGCAAGAAGGGAGCGCTCTCATTCGAGCAGCTTCTTTTCTGCAAGAGCCTCGAGACCATGAAGCTCTGCGCTGAAATCGTAGGCGACAAGAGCGACGCCGCCCGCTACGGCAAGCTCGCCGACGAACTCCGCGACAAACTCATGCCGACATTCTGGGATGAAAAGCGTCAGGCTCTCGTCCATAATGTCGAGAACGGCAAGCAGAGCGAGCAGGTCAACAAGTTTGCCAACATGTTTGCCATCACTTACGGTTATTTCGACGAGCCTACCACCGAGTCGGTTATGAAAAACGTGATGCTCAACCCCGAGGTTCCTGCAATCACCACTCCTTACATGCGTTTCTATGAGCTTGAAGCTCTCTGTGCAGGGTATGCAGAACCAGGTGCTTAAGGAGATGAAGGACTACTGGGGAGGCATGCTGAAGGAGGGTGCGACATCGTTCTGGGAAAAGTATAACCCCGACGACAAAGGCGCCCAGCACCTTGCCATGTATGGCCGTCCCTACGGCAAGAGCCTTTGCCACGCCTGGGGTGCAAGTCCCATCTACCTTATCGGCAAGTATTATCTCGGCGTCAAGCCCGTCAAGGAGGGTTACAAGGAATTTTCAATCACTCCCGACCTCGGCGGTCTGAAATGGATGGAAGGCACTGTCCCCACCCCCAACGGTGAAATCTCGCTCTATGTCAATAACCATCTTATCCGCGTGAAAGCCACTGAAGGCAAGGGATATATCTATATCAAGTCAAAGAATACCCCCAAGTCAAGCTACGGCACCGTCGAGAAGACCGGCGACAAGAGCTATCGCCTGTGGATTGACACCGACAAGGAGATAATCATCAAATATAAAGAAGTATAACAATAAAATTCCGACCTGAATGAAATCACTGTTCAAATATGTACTTATCGCTGTCATCGCAGCGGTCTCATGGAGTTGCGAGAGCCGGAAAATAGCCCTTGAATATCCCGAGGACGGCTCAAACCGTGTGAAATTCGCAGCCGAACATCTGAAATCGGCACTCGAGGCCAAGGGCTACGACGTGCTTGACAAGGCTGCGGACGGCGTTGAGCTTATCCGTCTTTCTCAGGCCGCTGACAGCGTCGGCCCGAAGGAAGGATTTACCATCAAGTCGGCCGACGGCGTCATTGACGTAATCGGCAACGACGGTTCGGGCGTCATCTACGGCTGCCGCGAGCTCGTCGACCGCCTTGAGACCGAAGGTGGCCTCGAAAGTCTCCCCGCGACGTTCACCGACGCGCCCGAGATGGTGCTCCGCGGTGCCTGTGTGGGTGTCCAGAAGCCTTATCTGCTCGAAGGCCGTGCGGTTTATGAGTATCCCTACACCCCCGAGAACTTCCCCTGGTTCTATGACAAGGAGCTATGGATCAAGTATCTGGATATGCTTGTGGAGAACCGCATGAACTCGCTCTATCTCTGGAACGGACACCCGTTCGCTTCACTCGTCAAGCTCGAGGACTATCCCTTTGCAGTAGAGGTCGACGAGGAGACTTTCAAGAAGAACGAGGAGATGTTCTCATTCCTCACCACCGAGGCTGACAAGCGAGGCATCTTCGTTATACAGATGTTCTACAACATCCTCCTCTCCAAACCTTTCGCCGACCATTACGGCCTCAAGACCCAGGACCGCAACCGTCCCATCACTCCGCTCATCAGCGACTACACCCGCAAGAGTGTGGCTGCCTTCATAGAGAAATATCCCAACGTGGGTCTTCTCGTCTGTCTTGGCGAGGCTATGGATACCTACGAGGATGATGTCGTATGGTTCACCGAGACCATCATACCCGGTGTGAAGGATGGTCTCGCCAAGCTCGGCCGTACCGACGAGCCCCCGTTGCTCCTCCGTGCCCATGACACCGACTGCAAGGCTGTGATGGATGCCGCGCTTCCCCTCTACAAGAACCTATACACCATGCACAAATACAACGGCGAGTCGCTCACCACCTATGAGCCCCGCGGTCCGTGGACCGAGATCCACCGTGGTCTCAGCTCGCTCGGAAGCGTGCATATCAGCAACGTACACATCCTCGCCAACCTCGAGCCCTGGCGCTGGAGCTCTCCCGACTTCACTCAGAAGGCTGTGAAGGCGATGCACGACGTACATGGAGCCAATGCGCTTCACCTCTACCCGCAGGCATCATACTGGGACTGGCCCTATTCGGCCGACAGCATCCCCGGCGGAGAGCGCGAACTGCAGCTTGTCCGCGACAGCACCTGGTATGAAGGCTGGGGCCGCTACGCGTGGAACTGCCGCCGCGACCGCGAGGACGAAATCAAGTACTGGAACCACCGCTTCGCACGCACCTACGGCATGAGCGACGAGAAGGGCGCTGACATCCGCGAGGCCTTCGAGGAGTCAGGCGAGATCGCCCCGAAACTCCTCCGCCGCTTCGGTATTACAGAGGGTAACCGACAGACCCTGCTCCTCGGCATGTTCATGAGCCAGCTTGTCAACCCCTACAAATACACCATCTACCCCGGTTTCTACGAAAGCTGCGGCCCAGAGGGTGAGAAACTGATTGAATATGTCGAAAAAGAACACAACGGACAGCCCCATGTCGGCGAGCTTCCCCTTGACATCACCGCCCAGTGTGTGGCTCACGGCGACAAGGCTGTGGCAGCCATCGAGCGCATCGGCGGCAAGGTCAATGCCAACAAGGACGAGTTTGAGCGCATGAGCAACGACATGAACTGCTACCGCACATTCGCCTACTTCTTCGACCGCAAGGTCAAGGCCGCGCAGCAGGTGCTCAACTATCAGTGGACCAAAGACCTGAAATATCTCGACGCCGCTGTGCCCCTGCTTGAGGAGAGTCTTGACTATTACAAGAAGCTCGTAGACCTCACCAAGGGCCACTATCTCTATGCCAACAGCATGCAGACCACCATGCGTCGCATCCCCATCGCCGGCGACGACGGCAAAAACAAGACTTGGGAAGAAATGCTCGTCCACTATCAGGCAGAGCTCGACAACTTCAAGAGCAACATCCAGATGCTCAAGGACAAGGCTGACGGCAAGATTTCAAACGACGATGAGGAAATCAAGCCCCTCGCCGATGCCGACGTGACTGTCAAGGGTCCGTGGAAGCGTGTGAAACTCGCCGACGGAGCATCGCTGCTTGAGAATATGCCCGATGCGAAAATCATAGGTCTTGCCCATGAGCTCCAGGGCCTCAGCGCCTTCAGAGTCAACGGCGACGCGCAGCGCAAGGACGGCACTACCATTGAGTTTGACTGCAAGGAGCCCGTGAAACTCCTCGTGGCCTACTTCAAGGATGACCAGAAGAAATATGCCAAGGCTCCCAAGCTCGAGACCGACGCTTCGGCCAACGAATACGGTCAGGCAGAGCCAGTGCTTACCAACGCGATTCACCTCGCCAAGATGCCTCTGGCCAACATCCACGCCTACAGCTTCAAGCCCGGCCACCACAGCCTGAACCTCCCGAAGGGCTATGCGCTCGTGCTCGGTTTCACCTCAGGCGACATCAAGAACCGCAACGTGGCCCTCGCCGGTGCTGACGAGGCTATGGACTGGCTCTTCTATTAAAGAAAAGAATCTGACGTAATATAATTAATTATCGGTTATAAATAATCCGGCTGCGGCAGGCGCATGGCGTCTACCGCAGGCGGATTGCAAAAAAAATGCGAGAACCGCAATCGAAAGCTATATGAAACGACTGTTTTCACTGATATCCGTCGCCCTGCTGACGTGGGGGGCCGTGTTTGCCCAGCGTCACGTCAGCCAGGAGCGTATGGCGGAAGTATATCGCGAGTCAAGGACACCATATAAATATGGTCTCGTTGTCGCACCGACTGATAACAATCACAAAATCGACTGTCCGACGGTGTTCCGCGAGGGAGACAAGTGGTATATGACCTATGTCGTCTACAACGGACGCGGCGGTCAGGACGGTCGCGGATATGAGACATGGATTGCCGAGAGCGACAACCTGCTCGAATGGCGTACACTCGGACGCATCCTTTCATACAAGGAGAGCGGCTGGGACCGCAACCAGCGCGGCGGTTTCCCCGGACTCATCGATATGGAGTGGGGGGGCAGCTATGCCATCGACCGCTACAAGGGCTGCTGCTGGATGACATATATCGGCGGCGAGGGCACCGGCTATGAGGCTGTCAACGCTCCGCTCTACGTCGGTCTCGCATGGACCAAGGGGAACCCCGGCACGGCCCACGAATGGCAGTCGCTCGACCGACCGATTCTGTCGATAAACGACAAGGATGTCCAGTGGTGGGAGTCGCTGACCCAGTATAAGAGCACCGTCTACAAAGACCCGAACAAGACTCTCGGCGCGCCCTTCATCATGTATTACAACGCCGGCGGTGTCAACCCCGAGACCGGAGTCAAGGGTGAACGCATCGGCATCGCGCTCTCCAAGGACATGAAGAAATGGCGCCGCTATGAGGGGAACCCCGTGTTTACCCACGAGGCGCAGGGAACAATCACCGGTGACGCACAGATTGTCAGGATGGGAGACGTCTATGTGATGTTCTATTTCTCCGCCTTTAACCCCTCGCGACCCTACAAGGCTTTCAACACCTTCGCGTGCAGCTATGACCTCGTCAACTGGGACGACTGGGAAGGTGATGACCTGATTTATCCGACGAAGCAATATGACGAGCTGTTTGCTCACAAGAGCTATCTTGTGAAGCATGACGGTGTCGTCTATCATTTCTACTGCGCTGTCAACAATGCCGAACAGCGCGGCATCGCCGTCGCCACGAGCAAGCCGATGGGCCGCTCGGCTGTCCGCTTCCCGGAGCGTCCGGCAACCGGCCGCCGCGGTCATATCAGTCTCAACGACGACTGGACAACTTGGCTCGGCGACGACAAGGCTTCGGCTCAGAAAGTCAATGTGCCCCACAACTGGGACGACTACTACGGCTACCGCCAGCTGACCCACGGCAACCTCCACGGCAATGCCGGCTATGTCAAGGAGTTCAAAGCTCCCGCCCGCACTGACGGAAAGCGCTATTTCATCAACTTCGAGGGTGTAGGCTCCTACGCCAATATCAAACTCAACGACCATGACCTCGGACGTCACCCCTCGGGCCGCACCTCTCTGACATTTGACGTCACCGACTATCTGAATTTCGGCGGCGACAACACTCTTGAGGTCATCGCGGAGCATCCCGAGATGATTTCCGACATGCCCTGGGTGTGTGGCGGCTGCTCGTCGGAGTGGGGATTCAGCGAGGGTTCGCAGCCTCTCGGCATTTTCCGTCCCGTCGAGGTCGAGATTACCGACGAAGTGCGCGTGGAGCCTTTCGGAGTCCATATCTGGAACAACGCGGCCTGCGACTCGGTATTCATCGAGACCGAAATGAAAAACTACGGTTCGAAACCGGCGGAATTTGACTTCATCAGCAAGTTCAGCAACGCTGACGGCCGTCAGATATTCCGTCTGACCGACAAAATGACACTCAAACCCGGCGAAAGCAGGCTCGTAAAGCAGGCATCGGCCATTGAAAAGCCTGAGCTGTGGAGCCCCGACTCGCCCTATCTCTACAAGCTCTCCACAATGGTCAAGCGCAACGGCAAGACCACCGAAGAGGTGAGCACCCCCTACGGTATCCGTAATTTCAGCTGGCCGGTGAAGCGCAATGACGGCGACGGCCGCTTCTTCATCAACGGCAAGCCGGTGTTTATCAACGGTGTGTGTGAATACGAGCACCAGTTCGGCGCCTCACACGCGTTCAGCGACGAGCAGATAGAGGCCCGCGTCAAGATGATTAAAAACGCCGGATTCAACTCCGTGCGCGACGCGCACCAGCCCCACAATCTCCGCTATCAGGAGTATTGGGACAAGGAGGGCATCCTCTTCTGGCCCCAGTTCTCGGCCCATATCTGGTATGACACCCCCGAATTCCGCGAAAACTTCAAGAAACTGCTCCGCCAGTGGGTCAAGGAGCGCCGCAACTCTCCCTCGGTTGTGATGTGGGGTCTGCAAAACGAAAGCACCCTGCCTAAGGACTTCGCCGAGGAGTGTTCGGAAATCATCCGCGAGATGGATCCGATGGCCCGCGACATGCGTGTCATCACCACCTGCAACGGCGGCGAGGGTTCAGACTGGAACGTGATTCAGAACTGGAGCGGAACCTATGGCGGCGACGTGTTCAACTATGACAAGGAACTCTCGCGCCCCAACCAGCTCCTCAACGGTGAGTATGGCGCATGGCGCACCCTCGGTTTCCACACCGAGCCCGGCAAGTTCGAGCCAAACGGCCCGATGAGCGAGGAGCGCATGACCCAGCTCATGGAGACAAAGGTACGCCTTGCGGAAGCCGCTGCCGACAGTGTCTGCGGCCATTACCAGTGGATTTTCAGCAGTCATGACAATCCCGGCCGCCGTCAGCCCAACGAGGCATACAGACTTATCGACAAGGTAGGTCCCTTCAACTACAAGGGGCTTGTGACTCCGTGGGAAGAGCCTGCCGACGTATATTACATGTATAAGGGCAACTATACAGATCCCAAGGACGACGCCTTTGTCTATATCGCATCCCACACATGGCCCGACCGCTTCAAGGGTCCCCGCGAGGCCACAATCGAAGTCTACAGCAACTGTGACTCTGTCCGTCTCTACAATGACGCTCTCGAAGCCAATCCGCTCGGCACACGTGTGAAAGGCGGCATCGGCACCCATTTCACCTGGGAGAACGCACAGATAAGGAACAATGTGCTCCGCGCAGTCGCCTACTATGGCGGCGAGCCTGTGGCCGAAGACCTCATAGTGCTCGACAATCTCGAGACCGCGCCCAATTTCGCCGCTCTCAAATCGCCCGGAAGTACCGCGCTGAAGGGTGAAGAGGCCTACAACTATCTCTACCGCATCAACTGCGGCGGTGACGAGTATGTCGACGAGTTCGGTCAGAAATGGCTGCGCGACGACACCACGCTCTCCCGCTCGTGGGCTCAGGATTTCAAGGGCCTTTCGCCCTATCTCGCAAGCCAGCGCGTGACCTATGACCCGATTTCCGGGACAAACGACTGGAAACTCATGCAGACATTCCGCTTCGGACGCCATAAACTCTCATATCGTCTCCCCGTGTCTGACGGACGTTATCGCGTCGAGCTCTACTTCATCGAGCCGTGGCACGGCACCGGCGGCGGTGAGGGCACTGACTGCGAGGGTCTCCGCATCTTCGATGTCGCTGTCAATGACTCCACCGTCATCGACGACCTCGACATCTGGGCTGAGGCCGGACATGACCGTCTGCTGAAAAAGGTTGTCGACTGCAACGTCACCGACGGCTGTCTCGACATCACATTCCCCGAAGTCAAGGCTGGTCAGGCTGTGCTCTCGGCAATAGCCGTGGCCACCCTCGACAAAAACGCGAGTGTCAAGGCTCCCGCTCAGAATTTCGAATGGAGCTGGGACGCCGCCGACAAGGATGTAATCGAGAAAATGCCCGACAATCTTCTCCCGAAGGACGAGAACGCCCGCCCCGCGACCGACTATCAGGCCGAGGATGCGAAATGTCAGGGCAAATTCAGCGTCAAGGAATTCAAGAAGCAGACAGGTGTGTTCTTCTCCGGCAAGGGCAGTATCGAGTGGACATTCTCGACCGGCCTGGCTCAGATTTATGCCTTCCGTTTCAAATTCATGAACTCGACCGGCAATTCACTCCCCGTCAACCTCAAGCTCATCGCTCCCAACGGCGCTGTGCTCAAGGACGACACCCTGAATCTGCCCGCAACACCCGAGAAATGGCGCATGGTCAGCACCACTACCGGCGGCTATATCAACGCCGGAACCTATAAGCTGATTATCTCGGCTCCGAATCTCGACGGTGTGGCCTTCGACGCTCTCGAAGTGCAGTAAAACCCATTCTGAAAGCGAAATCACTGACAGCATAACAACTCAGAACAACGAATCATGTATATAAAGCTGACATCAGCACTGCTCCTCGTCGCTTCGGTGGCCTCAGCTGCCGGAACACGCCCCGCGCATGACTGGGAGAACAATCATATCCTGCAAATCAACCGCGAGCCGGCCCGCGCAGCCTTCATTCCTTATGGCGAGACGCGCGGCGACCGCTCAATCAGCCTCAACGGTGACTGGCGTTTCCATTGGTCGCCGACGCCCGACGGACGTGTCGACGGGTTTCAGAAACCCGGTTTCGATGACTCATCGTGGGCGAAACTCGCTGTCCCCGCGGTGTGGGAGGTCAACGGCTACGGCACCCCGATTTATGCCTCGGCCGGATATACATTCAAAATCAATCCTCCTTTCGTGACCGATACCCCCAAGGAGAACTTCACCGCTTTCACCGAGCGCAACCCGACCGGACAGTATCGCCGCTCGTTCACAGTGCCTGAATCGTGGCTGGAGGATGGTCAGACTTTCCTGCGCTTCGACGGAGCCATGAGCGCTTTCTACGTGTGGATCAACGGCGAGCGCGTCGGCTACTCGCAGGGCAGCATGGAGCCTTCGGAGTTCAACATCACTCCATATCTCCACAAGGGTGAGAATGAAATCGCCGTCGAGGTCTACAAATACAGCGACGGGTCATATCTCGAGGACCAGGACTTCTGGCGCTTCGCCGGAATCCACCGCGACATCACTCTGTTTCATACCCCCGACGTCAGACTGCGCGACTATGCCGTCCGCACGCTTCCTGACGCGAATTACCGCGACTTCGTCTTTCAGCTCGACCCGCAGTTCTCAGTCTACGACGGCGAGCGCGGCACCGACTATAAGCTCCATGTGAAACTCGGACAGAAAGATCTCGCTGCCGTGGTCGACACAACCGTCGTCATCAACGAAATCCTCGACCTCGACCACAAGGCATCGGTGATGAACGAGTGGTATCCCCAGCGCGGCCCGCGCAAGATGGGGCGCATCTCCAAACTTGTCCGTCTCCCGAATCTCTGGACAGCCGAGACCCCAGTGCTCTATGACCTCGACCTCGAGCTCTGCGACGCTAAGGGTAATGTCATCGAGCGCGCGCAGTCGAAGGTAGGTTTCCGCAGCGTGGAGGTGAAAGACGGGCAGGTGCTTGTCAACGGCAATCCCATCCGTTTCCGCGGAGTCAACCGTCATGAGCATGACCCGCGCACGGCCAGGGTGATGACCGATATCGCTCATGCTCAAGGATCTCATGCTCATGAAGCAGGCCAATATCAATGCTGTCCGCACCAGCCATTATCCCAATCACCCGCGTTGGTATGAACTCTGTGACTCCATCGGAATGTATGTCATGGACGAGGCCGATATCGAGGAGCATGGTCTGCGAGGCACTCTCGCGAGCACCCCCGATTGGCATGCAGCATTCCTCGACCGTGCCGTGCGCATGGCCGAGCGCGACAAGAATCATCCTTCGGTAGTGTTCTGGAGCATGGGCAACGAGAGCGGCTACGGTCCCAATTTCGCCGCCATCTCAGCATGGCTTCATGACTTCGACCCGACCCGCCCCGTGCACTATGAGGGCGCGCAGGGTGTCGACGGCAATCCCGACCCGGCGACTGTCGACATCATCAGCCGTTTCTATCCCCGCGTAATGGATGAGTATCTCAATCCCGGCATCAAGGAGGGCGACGACAAGGAACGCGCCGAAAACGCCCGCTGGGAGCGTCTGCTGGCAATCGCGCAGCGCACCAACGACAACCGTCCCGTGCTCACGAGCGAATATGCCCACGCCATGGGTAACGCCATGGGTAACTTCAAGGAATACTGGGATGAAATCTACAGCAATCCCCGCATGGCCGGCGGTTTCATCTGGGACTGGGTCGACCAGGGCATAGAGCGCACTCTCCCCGACGGCCGCGTGCAGATGGCCTACGGCGGTGACTTCGGCGACAAGCCCAATCTGAAAGCCTTCTGCATGAACGGTGTGGTCATGGCCGACCGCTCCGTCAATCCGAAATATTATGAGGTGAAGACCGTCTACAGCCCCGTGGCTGTATCGCTCAAATCATTCGACCCCGCGACCGGTAAGGTAGTAATCGAGTTTATCAACCGCAACCACCACACAGACCTTTCGGCCTACGATGCGGTGTGGACCCTCGTGACCGACGGTGTTCCCGGCAAGACCGGAGTCATCGAGCTCCCGAAGCTCGCTCCCGGCCAGAGCGGAATGTCGGCCGTAACGCTCAAAGGCATCAAGTCAGGCGAGGACCTGCGCCTGAATGTATCCGTCAGACTGAAATCAGCTACAGACTGGGCCGATGCGGGCCATGAAATCATAGGCCGCCAGCTGACTCTGCGCGACAACATGCTTGACGCCGTGAAACGCGACGCCAAACCCGGCAAGGGACTGAAAGTGGCCGAAAGCGCCGACATGATTACCGTCAGCGGCCCGAAATTCTCCGCTTCGTGGAGTAGGGGAGAGGGTTCGCTCGCAAGTCTCGTCTATAACGGCAAGGAGATTGTCAAAGGCTCGTATTTCCAGGCTTTCCGCGCTCCGACCGACAACGACAAGAGCTTCGGCAATTGGCTCGCGAAGGACTGGACGAAGAATAAGATTGACTCTCCCGCCGTCAACTGTGAGTCGCTCGACTGGAAAGAGGCCGGCGGCAAGGTCGACATCACCGCAGTGCAGAAATACAGCTATCTCGCCGGAGCGGTTGTGGTCAGAAGCGCATACAGCGTCTATCCCGACGGCACCATCGACATGACGCAGACCTATACCCGCGAAGGTGAGCTCCCCGAACTTCCGCGACTCGGCAGCGCGCTCGTGGTCAACAAAGCATATGACAATGTAGAGTGGTTCGGCTACGGCCCGATTGAGACCTATCCCGACCGCCACGAAGCCGCTTCGATTGGCCGCTGGAAAGCTCAGGCCGGCGCACAGTACACGCACTATCCCCGCCCGCAGGACTCAGGCAACCTTGAGTCGGTGGCTGAAATCTCTCTTGTCGACAAAAAGGGACAGGGAATCCGCGTGACCGCCCTCGAAAAACCGGTGTCAGCCTCGGCGCTTCCCTATTCAGTGGCCGACATCGCAGCCGTCAGCCACGACTGTGACCTCAGGGAGAGCTGCAACATCTATCTCAACCTCGATGCGGCTGTCCTCGGTCTCGGCAACAGCAGCTGCGGCCCGGGTGTGTTGAAGAAATATGCCATCGCTCCCGGCGTCCATGAGCTTAAAGTCAGGATTAGTCCTGTCAGATAACGGCGGCAGACTTGACTTTCGGCATCATGAGCCATCTTATAGGATGATATTATACCAGAAAACGAAAAAATAATAAATCTCAAAGATATAATGAAAAAATCTGTAGTAACTATCTTTTCCATGTTCACCGGTCTGGCGATGATGGCCCAGTCTGTGACCACCGAGAGGCAGTATCTCTCGGGCACAGGCTGTGACGACATGGTGGAATGGGATTTTATGTGCACTGACGGTAACAACTCAGGCAAGTGGTCGAAAATCGGTGTTCCCTCCTGCTGGGAGCTCCAGGGATTCGGCAATTATCAGTATGGCATGAAATTCTACGGCAAAGCCTTCCCCGAAGGTGTCGCCGACGAGAAGGGCCACTACAAATATGAATTTGAACTCCCCGAGTCATGGCGCGGAAAGCAGATAGAACTCGTGTTTGAGGCTGCGATGACCGACACCGACGTGCTCATCAACGGACGCAAGGCCGGTTCGAAGCATCAGGGAGGTTTCTACAGATTTATCTATGATGTAAGCGACCGTGTGTTCTTCGGTCCCGAGAAGAAAAACCGCATCGAGGTGACTGTGGCCAAGGAGAGCGAGAACGCAGGTGTGAACCTCTCCGAGCGCCGCGCCGACTACTGGAACTTCGGCGGCATCTGGCGCCCTGTGTTCATGCAGGCACGCCCCGCGCTCAACCTCAAGCACATAGCCATCGACGCAAAGGCCAATGGCCAGTTCACAGCCGACTGCACTCTCAGCATGCCGGTCGAGGGTGGTAAAATCACCACAATCATCACCAACAGCGCAGGCAAGAAAGTCACCGAGACAGTGACAAAAATCCGTCCGGGAGCAGGCGACAGCAAGGTTGAGCTTCAGGTCAAGGACCCTGCCACATGGAGCGCCGAGACTCCCAACCTCTACAAGGCAGAGTTTATCCTCGCCGACGCCAAGGGGAAGGTGCTTCACAAGGAGAATAAGAAATTCGGTTTCCGCACCATCGAGGTGCGCGAGAGCGACGGCCTCTATATCAACGGCAAGAAAGTCAACATCCGTGGTGTCAACCGCCACAGCTTCCGTCCCGAAAGCAGGACGTACTCTGAGCCGTGCAGAAGAACATCGAGGATGTCGAGCTCATCAAGTCCATGAACATGAACGCGGTGCGCCTCTCCCACTATCCTGCCGATCCCGAGTTCTATGAAATATGCGACTCGCTCGGTCTTTATGTGATGGACGAGCTCACCGGCTGGCACGGAAAGCACGAGACCATCAACGGCCAGAAGCTTGTCAAGGAGATGGTGGAGCGCGATGTCAACCATCCCTGCATCATCTGGTGGAGCAACGGCAACGAAAAGGGCTGGAACGACGAGCTCAACGGCGAGTTCCACAAGTATGACCCGCAGAAGCGCCCTGTGCTCCATCCCCAGGGAAATTTCGGAGGTTTCGAGACAATGCACTACCGCTCCTACGGAGAGAGCCAGAACTACATGCGTCTGCCTGAAATCTTCATGCCGACCGAGTTCCTCCACGGTCTCTATGACGGTGGTCACGGCGCCGGTCTCTATGACTACTGGGAGATGATGCGCAATCATCCCCGTTGTGCCGGCGGTTTCCTCTGGGTGCTTGCCGACGAGGGTGTGAAGCGTGTCGACATGGATGGTTTCATCGACAACTGCGGCAACTATGGCGCTGACGGCATCGTCGGTCCCCACCATGAGAAAGAGGGCAGCTACTGGACTGTCAAGGAAGTGTGGTGCCCGATTCAGATTATGAACAAGACCATCGGCCGCGAGTTCAACGGAGTGCTCAACGTCGAAAACCGCTATGACTTCACTAATCTCGACGGATGCACCCTCAAGTGGCGTCAGCTCGACCTCCCCGCAGCGGGTGAGAAGGGTGGCGCGAAGACTGTCGCTGAAGGCAAGGTGAAATTCGGCAATATTCCCGCCCATGAGAGCGGCACTGTCACCATCCCTAAAATCAAACCCGATGCCGACGCTCTCGAGCTCACTGTCACCGACAACCATGGCCGCGACCTCTTCACATGGTCACACCCGATTGCAGGCAGCAAGACCACCGCTCAGGCTCCCGCCAAGGCAGCCGGCACCGCTCCGAGCTATGCCGAGACAGCCGACGAACTCACAGTGAGCGCCAACGGCCGCACATATCATTTCAGCAAGAAGGACGGCCAGCTCAAGGGTGTCGACGTCAACGGACGCCGCATCCCTCTGACCGACGGCCCGAAAGTAATCGTGGCAAAACGCTCCGACCGCTCGATGGACGGTTTCTATAACCACGACGACAAGCAGGCAGAGAAGAAAAAGACCCAGTACACCGAGTTTGACGACCTCGGCAAGTTCACCAGCATCACCGCAGAGAAGATTGGCGACAATGTGGTTGTCAACTCCGACTATAAGCTCGGCAACTTCGACCGCGCTACCTGGACCATCGCTCCCGACGGCACCGCCGCACTCGACTTCACCTACAACTTCAGCGGCGTCATCGACCTCATGGGTGTGAAGTTTGACTTCCCCGAAGAGAAAGTGCTCAGCAAGCGCTGGGTAGGCGACGGCCCCTATCGCGTATGGCAGAACCGTCTCCATGGTCCCGCAGTATGGTGTGTGGGAGAATGACTATAATGATCCCATCCCCGCCGAGAGCTTTGACTATCCTGAATTCAAGGGCTATTTTGCCAATGTTGACTGGATGGACATCAAGACTCAGGACGGAACCATCAGCATCCTCAACGAGACTCCCGGAAGCTATATCGGTGTCTACGAACCCCGTGACGGTCGTGACCACATACTCTATGATCTTCCCAAGACCGGTATCTCGATCATGGAGGTGATACCTCCCGTGCGCAACAAGGTCAATACCACCGACCTTGTCGGTCCCTCCTCGCAGCCTAAGTGGGTCGACGGCAAGCGCACAGGCCGCATACTTCTCCGTTTTGAATAATTAAGGAATCTGATGAAATTACGCGATAAATTAGTATTGGCTACAGCAATGCTCTCACTCTCGGTGTCGGCTCAGCCGACACTGGAGCGGGCATTTGCCGAGCCCCCCTTCGAGGCGCGTCCCTGGTGCTTCTGGTACTGGATGTATGGCGCGGTGACCGAAGAGGGAATCAAGGCTGACCTTGAGGCGATGAAAAACGTCGGTCTCGGAGGCACATATCTCATGCCTATCAAGACTGTCGAGACTGCTCCTGAATATGACGGCAAGGCTCCGCAGCTTTCGCCCGAGTGGTGGCGTCTCGTGGGCCGCAGCATGGAGATTGCCGACAGTCTCGGCCTGAAACTCGGCATGCACATCTGCGATGGTTTCGCCCTTGCCGGCGGCCCGTGGATAAGCCCGAAAGAGTCGATGCAGAAGGTAGTCACCGCCGACACAATAGTCAAAGGCGGAAAGCTCAGCGGACTCAGACTTCCGCAGCCCGAGAGCTTCGACGGATATTATGAGGATATAGCTCTCCTCGCCATGCCTGTCAAGGGTCGCAAGATAGAGCTCAGCCCTAAAATCACCGTCGGCAGCATCGACCCGAATGTCCCCGAAGGAAAGGGGATGAACATCGACGCGAGCGGGACAATCCGCTCGTCGTATCCCGGCTGGATTCAGTATGAATATCCCGAGCCTGTCACTGTCAACAACGTCGAGATTGTCCTCGCAGGCAACAACTATCAGGCCCACCGCCTGAAAGTGCTTGCGAGCGACGACGGCAAGACTTTCCGTGAGGTTAAGCAGCTCCAGCCCGCCCGTCAGGGATGGCAGAACACCGACGCGCAGAGCACCCACGCGATTCCCCGCACCACGGCGCGCTACTTCCGCTTCTTCTGGACCCCCGAGGGGAGTGAGCCCGGCAGCGAGGACCTTGACGCGGCCAAGTGGAAACCCAATCTCAAGATAAAGGACATAGTGCTCAGCGGAGAGCCCAGGCTCAACCAGTGGGAGGGCAAGGCCGGACTGGTCTGGCGAGTGGCCCCCGCCACTACCGAGGCAGAAATCCCTGCGGTGCAGTGTGTCATGAAAGAGGAAATCATCGACCTCACTCCTTCGATGAAGGACGGAGCCGTCACAGCTTCGCTCCCCGAAGGCGAATGGCGCATCATGCGCCTCGGCCACACCGCCACCGGCCATACAAACGCTACCGGCGGTGCAGGCAAGGGACTTGAGGCCGACAAATTCAGCGAGGCCGCCGTTGCAAAGCAGTTTGACAACTGGTTCGGACGTGTCTTCAGGGAGCTCGACCCCGAGACCGTGAAGCGTGTGCTGAAATATATGCACGTCGACAGCTGGGAGTGCGGCAGTCAGAACTGGAGCGACAATTTCGCCGCAGAGTTCAGAAAGCGCCGCGGCTATGACCTGATGCCTTATCTGCCTCTGTTTGCCGGCGTGCCTGTCGACAATGTGGAGACATCGGAGAAGGTGCTTCGCGACGTCCGCACCACGGCGGCCGAACTGGTGGTCGATGTATTTTACAAGGTCCTCGGCGAGAAAGCCAAGGAATATGACTGTCTCTTCTCGGCCGAGTGTGTATCGCCCACGATGGTGAGCGACGGCATGCTCCACTATCAGGCCGTCGACTTCCCGATGGGTGAATACTGGCTCCGCAGCCCGACCCACGACAAACCCAACGATATGCTCGACGCCATCCACGGCGGACATATCTACGGCAAGAACATCATTCAGGCAGAGGGCTTCACCGAATTGCGCGGCACCTGGGACGAGGCTCCGGCTATGCTGAAAGACCCTTCTTGACCGCAACTATGCTCTCGGCATCAACAGGATATTCTATCATGTCAACGCGCACAACCCCTGGACCGACCGGAAGCCGGGCATGACTCTCGACGGCATCGGACTCTTCTTCCAGCGTGACAATACCTGGTATGACGACGGCGGTAAGGGACTGACCGATTATATGCGCCGTTGCCAGGCCCTGCTTCAGTACGGACATCCTGTGACGGATGTAGCTGTGTTCACCGGCGAGGAGATGCCCCGCCGTGCCATCCTTCCCGACCGCCTCGTCCCCTCCCTGCCCGGCATTTTCGGCAAGGAGAGAGTGGAGTCGGAGCGCAAACGCCTCGCCAACGAGGGGCAGCCCCTGCGCGTGATGCCTGTCGGTGTCTCTCATTCGGCTAACATGGCCGACCCCGAGAAATGGATCAACCCGATGCGCGGCTACGCCTACGATTCGATGAACAAGGACGCCCTGCTCCGCCTCGCCAAGGCCAAAGACGGCCGCATGGAGCTCCCCGGCGGCGCCTCATATAAAGTGCTTGTGCTCCCGCTTCCCAGCCAGCTCATGCCCGACACCACTCTCAGCCCAGAGGTGCGTGCCAAGGTCGACGAGCTCGTCAAGGCCGGGGTAGTGGTGCCGCAGCTTCCGTATGTCAGCGACGATTTCTCGGCCTATGGTCTTGAACGTGACCTTGTGGTCCCTGAAAACATCGCCTGGACCCACCGCCGCAATGATGCCGACAACGTAGACCTCTATTTCATCTCCAATCAGGAGGAGCAGCCCCGCGAGCTGACAGCCTCGTTCCGCATCTCAGGCCGTGTGCCCGAGCTCTGGAACCCTGTCACCGGCGAGATTGACCGACAGCTCGACTGGACGAGCGCTGACGGCCGCACAGACGTGAAACTCGCTCTTGACGGAGCTGAATCGGCCTTCATCGTATTCCGCGAGCCGACAGACGCCACTTCAGGCAAGGCGCCCGTGAAGAAATCGACTGAAGTCGCCGTCGCTCCCTCCAAGTGGAACGTGAAGTTCAACACCACTGGCCGCGAGGTCGAGACCGCAGAACTCTTCGACTGGAGCGGTTCGGCTGAGGATGATGTGAAGTATTACTCCGGCACTGCCACCTACAGCTCCACTTTCAAGGCTCCAAAGGTGCCCAAGGGTGCGCGCGTCGTGCTCAATCTCGACGGCGTCCATGACGTGGCTACCGTCAGGGTCAACGGCAAGGAGTGTGGCATCGTCTGGACGAAGCCCTACGCGGTCGACATCACCGATGCTCTCAGAAAAGGCAACAATGAGCTTGTCATCGACGTGACAAACACATGGGCCAACGCGCTCCTCGGCGCTGACGAGGGCAAGGCTCCTTTTGACGGCATCTGGACCAACGGCAAATATCGCCGCGCCGAAAAGACCCTGCTCCCCGCAGGTCTCACCGGCCCCCTCACTTTAACTATTACCACTGACAAATAAAGTAACTTTCAAGAAATGAAAAACTATATGCTCAAGGGCTTCGGAGTGCTCGCCGCGCTCTCGCTCAGCCTCAACGCAGGGGCTGAGGTGAAGATGCCCGCAATCTTCGGTGACAACATGGTCATCCAGCAGAACACCGACGCCAACATGTGGGGCACAGCCAAGGCCTCGTCGACCGTGACTGTCACTCCCTCATGGACATCGCAGAAATATACTACCAAGGCCGGCAAAGACGGCAAATGGCGCATCGCTGTCCCGACCCCCGCGGCAGGCGGCCCCTACACGGTCACCGTCAGCGACGGCACTCCTCTGACCCTCAACAACGTCATGCTCGGCGAAGTGTGGCTCTGCTCGGGTCAGAGCAACATGGAGATGCCGATGAAGGGCTTCAAGAACCAGCCTGTCGAGGGCGCTAACATGGCCATCCTCAAGAGCCGTAACCCCGACATCCGTCTCTTCACTGTCAAGCGCAACTCATCGACCGTCCCTGTCGACGACGTGACCGGCTCATGGGCTGAGGCGTCGCCCGAAAGCGTGCGCAATTTCAGCGCCACCGCCTATTTCTTCGGCCGTCAGATTGAAGAGCTCCTCGATGTGCCCGTGGGCCTCGTCGTTGTGGCCTGGGGCGGATCGGCCTGCGAAGCGTGGATGAACGACGAAATGCTTCAGGCCTTCCCCGAGGCGGCTGTCAACATTCCCGCCGTCGACGGAAAAATCCCCTCCAAGAACCGCACTCCGAGTGTGCTCTTCAAAGGCATGCTCAACCCGCTTATCGGCATGTCGATGCGCGGTGTGATATGGTATCAGGGTGAGGACAACTGGAACCGTGCCCACAGTTATGCCGATATGTTCTCCACTCTCATAAAGGGATGGCGCGGTCTGTGGAATCAGGGCGATTTCCCGTTCTACTACTGTCAGATCGCTCCCTACGACTATGCCATCATCACAGAACCCGGCAAGGAAATAATCAACTCGGCTTATCTCCGCGAGGCTCAGGCCAAGGTTGAGAATATGGTGCCCAACACCGGAATGGCCGTCCTGATGGATGCCGGTTGGGCCGAGGGAATCCATCCCTCCGACAAGAAGACTCCCGGCGAGCGTCTCGCGCTCCTCGCTCTCGGCAAGACTTACGGCATGAAAGGCATCGGTTGCGAGAGCCCTGTCTACAAGTCCATGGAAGTCAAGGGTGACACTGTGGTTGTGACCTTCGACCGCGCGCCGGAATGGATCGCGGGCAAGCACTCGTTTGAGTCGAAACAGTTCCAGCTGGCCGGAGAGGACCGTGTGTTCCATCCTGCCAAGGCATGGATCTCACGTAGCAAGGTTATGGTCAAGAGTGACAAGGTGCCCCATCCCGTGGCTGTGAGATACGCCTTCGAGAATGCCTCCGAGGGTGATCTTTTCAGCACCGACGGTCTCCCCGTGTCGTCGTTCCGCTCGGATGACTGGCCCGACGCCCGTCCTATTAAAGAATAATCAACCGGTTATGTCCTCACACGCCGGGAGAGACACGATGTAGCTCCCCCGGCGTGCGGGGACAGGTATCTATCCTAAATAAATCATGATAAGACAGACTCTTACAGGTCTTGCCATCGCCGCAGCGCTTATGACTTCGGCCCATGTGCCCGCCGATTATGTGTGGGACAGCATGAGCCATGATTCATCGGCCTCGATGCCTGTCGGCGGCGGCGACATCGGCCTCAACGTATGGGCCGAGGACGGCGACCTGTATTTTTACATAAGCCGCAGCGGAGCCTATGACGAGCACAGCACTCTGCTCAAGCAGGGCAGGGTGAGGGTGCATATCCCCGGCGAGAGCCTGAAACCTTTCTCCCAGCGTCTGAAACTCCACGAAGGCTACTGTGAGCTGATGATTAACGGCAACAAAGTCCAGGTGTGGGCCGACGTGTTCAAACCGGTTGTCCATGTAGAGATTGAGAGCCCGCGGGCCATCTCACCCGAGGTGAGCTATCAGAGCTGGCGCTATGCCGACCGTCCTTTCAAGAAAGGGGAGGGGCGTCAGAATTCGTGGAAATGGACTTCGCCCAAGAATCTCGTCACTACCCGCGACTCGGTGTCAGCATCCGGTAAGCGCGAAGTCACCTTCTTCCACCGCAATCCCGAGAAGACGGTGTTTGACGTGACCGTGGCCCGCGAAGGTCTCGACTCAGTCAAGTCACAGTTGTGGAATCCGCTCGCCGGGCTGATTTCGGGCGGCCGTCTGAAAGGTGACAACCTGAGGTTTACCGGCGTCAGCGACGGTGTCTATGACGGCACTGATTTCCGCTCATGGAACTTCACCGCCGCCAAGCCTGCGAAAAAGTTTGATTTCACCATCAGTCTCCACAACGCGCAGGCATCGGTTGCCGATTGGCAGTCTGCGCTTGAAAGCGTCGAGCGGTCAGTCAGACTCCGTGACGACCGCACGAAATCGCGCGCATGGTGGCGCGACTTCTGGGACCGCAGCTATATCGCAGCTCCCGCCGACGGCGACACCGCAGTCGTCCGCATGGCCCGGAACTACGAACTCTTCCGCTACATGCTCGGCTGTAACGCCTACGGCAAGGAACCGACCAAGTTCAACGGCGGACTCTTCACTTTCGACCCCCATCATGTCAACGCCGAGCAGGTCTTCACTCCCGACTTACCGCAACTGGGGCGGAGGGACAATGACCGCGCAGAACCAGCGGCTCGTCTACTGGCCGATGTTGAAGAGCGGTGATTTCGACATGATGAAACCGCAGTTTGACTTCTACAAACGCATGCTCGACAACGCCGAACTGCGCTCGCGCTTCTACTGGGGTCATGACGGTGGCTGCTTCACCGAGCAGATTGAACTCTACGGTCTGCCCAACATGATGGAATACGGCTCGAAGCGCCCCGCCTATTCCGACCCGGGTGTCGAATATAACGCCTGGCTCGAATATGAGTGGGACACCGTCCTGGAGTTCTGTCAGATGATACTCGAAAGCGCCCGTTACGCCGGAACAGACATATCGGAATACCGTCCGCTCATCGAAAGCGCTCTGACATTTTTCGACGAACACTACCGCTATCTCGCCTCGCGCCGCGGCAGCAAGAGTCTCGACGGAGAGGGTAAACTCATCCTCTTCCCCGGCTCAGGCTGCGAGACATATAAGATGACAAACAACGCCGCTTCGACCGTGGCCGCACTTCAGAGAGTCACCGGAAGCTATCTCGACTATCTGAAAGCCCAAGGCGACACCGCCACTTCAAAATGGACTGCCATCCTCGGGCGCATCCCCGAAATCCCGACCCGCTATGTCGGCGGACGTGAGATGATTGCCCCGGCCAAGACCTGGGAGCGCATCAACAATGTCGAGACCCCTCAGCTCTATCCCGTGTGGCCCTGGCGTTTCTATGGCGTGACGCTCAGCGATTCCGCAGACCTCGCAGTAGCCCGCAACACCTATCAGCATGACCCTGACGCGCTGAAATTCCGCTCGACCACCGGCTGGAAGCAGGACAACATCTGGGCCGCCTGCCTCGGACTGACCGACGAAGCCTTCGCGCTTAACTCCGAGAAGTGGGCCGACGGCAAACACCGTTTCCCCGCCTTCCTCGGCCCGGGTTATGACTGGACTCCCGACCACAACTGGGGAGGCAGCGCTATGATTGGTCTTCAGGAAATGCTCATGCAGACCGCCGGCGACAAAATCTACATCTTCCCCTCCTGGCCGCTCGACCGCGATATCAGTTTCCGACTCCATGCCCCCGGCAACACCGTGGTCGAGGCCGAGCTGAAAGACGGTAAGGTCGCCGGGCTTAAAGTCACTCCGGCTGAACGCGAGGCCGATATAGTCATGCCCGCAAATCTTCAAAAGAAATAATCAACACTCATCATGAAAATACTTGCAACAATCCTATCATTCCTGCTCGTCCCGGCTATAGCTGCGGCCGGCGATGTGACCCCGCAGGAAATCTCTGTCGCCGGATTCTTCCCGATAGAAAATTCCGGCCGACAGGTCTATGACTTCAACAACGGATGGCGTTACCATCTCGGCGACGTCGCCGACGGAGGAGCCAGGAATCTCGACGATTCGTCGTGGGAAGTCGTGTCGACTCCCCACACCGTAGAGCTTCTGCCCGCCGAAGGCAGCGGATGCCGCAACTATCAGGGCAAAGCCTGGTACAGAAAACACTTCGTCATGCCCGAGGACACCAAGGACAAGGACGTGAGCCTCCATTTCGAGGCCATCATGGGCAAGCAGAAATTTTTTGTCAACGGCAAGGAGGTCAAGGAGAACTTCGGCGGCTATCTGCCCGTCACCATCTCGCTGACCGAGGCCGGAGTGCAGCCCGGCGACAGCTGCGTCGTGGCAGTCATGGCCGACAACAGCGATGACAAGAGTTTCCCTCCCGGCAAACCCCAGCACTCGCTTGACTTCGCATATCACGGCGGCATCTACCGCGACGTGTGGATGATAGCCAAGTCGCCCGTAGCCATCACCGACGCTGTCGAGGCCAACAAAGTGGCCGGCGGAGGTGTGTTTGTCCACTTTGACAAGGTTTCCGACAAGAGTGCCGACGTGATTGTAGACACCGACGTGGCCAACAACGGCAGCAAAGCCCGCAAAATCCGTGTCGAGACCTCGCTCATCAGCCCGCAGGGTAAACTGCTTCAGAAACTCAGCAGTTCGGCGGTGACAGTGAAGCCCGGAGAGACAAAAACGGTCGCCCAGACCTTCCGCGTGAAGAATCCTGAGCTCTGGGAGCCTGACCGTCCCACCCTCTATCGCGTGGAATCGCGCATCAAGGATGGCAATGAGACAATCGACGGCGGAGCAACCCGCATCGGTATCCGCTACTTCGAATTTGACGGCGACAAGGGCTTTATCCTCAACGGCAAGCCCTTCGGACAGCTCGTCGGCGCCAACCGCCATCAGGACTTCGCCTATGTCGGCAACGCTGTCCCCAACTCGCAGCAGTGGCGCGACGCCAAGCGTCTCCGCGATGCCGGATGCCGCATCATCCGTGTGGCACACTATCCGCAGGATCCGGCGTTTATGGACGCTTGCGACGAACTCGGAATCTTCATCATTGTGGCAACTCCGGGCTGGCAGTATTGGAACAAAGACCCGAAATTTGCCGAGCTTGTACACCAGAATACTCGCGACATCATACGCCGCGACCGCAACCATCCGTGTGTCCTCATGTGGGAACCAATCCTCAACGAGACACGCTATCCCGAAAACTTCTCGCTTGATGCGCTTCAGATTACCAAGGACGAATATCCCTATCCCGGACGCCCCATCGCCGCTGCCGACATGCACTCGGCAGGTGTGAAGGAGAACTATGACCTCGTCTACGGCTGGCCCGGCGACGACGAGAAGGCCGACGCGCCCCGTCAGAACATCTTCACCCGCGAGTTCGGCGAGAATGTCGACGACTGGTATGCCCACAACAACGACAACCGCGCTTCGCGCAGCTGGGGCGAGCGTCCGATGAAGGTCCAGGCCCTCTCGCTCGCCAAAACCTACGACGGTCTTTACAAGACCACAGGCAAATTCATCGGCGGCGCCCAGTGGCACCCCTTCGACCACCAGCGCGGCTATCATCCCGACCCGTACTGGGGCGGTATCTACGACGCTTTCCGTCAGCCCAAGTATGCTTACCACATGTTCCGTAGCCAGACCGCCCACGATCTCGAGCATCCTGCTGCAGAGTCAGGCCCGATGGTTTATATCATGCACGAGATGACCCAGTTCTCAGACCCCGACGTCGTAGTGTTCAGTAACTGCGATTCAGTGCGCCTCTCGATTTATGACGGTGCCAAATCGTGGACGCTCCCCGTAGTTCACCGCGAGGGCGGCATGCCGTCGGCACCCGTGGTATTCAAGGATGTGTGGGATTTCTGGGAAGCCCGTGACTACAGCTACACCAACAAGAATTGGCAGGCTGTGAATATGGTGGCCGAAGGTATTGTCGACGGCAAGGTCGTGGCTACCGAGCGCAAGATGCCTTCACGCCGCTCCACCAAGCTCCGCCTCTATGCCGATTGGGAGGGCAAACCCCTCGTGGCCGACGGTTCCGACTTTATCGTAGTCGTGGCCGAGGTTACTGACGACAACGGCAATGTGCGCCGTCTCGCCAAGGAAAACATCGTCTTTGAGGTCGAAGGCGAGGGCGAGATTATCGGCGACGCTTCCATCCACGCCAATCCGCGACCCGTGGAGTGGGGCTCGGCTCCCGTGCTCATACGCTCGACCCGCACCCCCGGCAAGATTAAGATCAAGGCCCGCGTCGAGGCTCCCGGCACCCACGCTCCGACCCCTGCCGAGCTCGAAATCGAGAGCGTCCCCGCCACCATCATGCCGCTCTACAGCGACGAGAAGAAAACCTCGGCCTCAGTGAAGCGTCAGAACGCCGGCAAGACCGGCCCGTCGCTCAGCGAGGAAGAGAAGCGCAAAATCCTCGAGGAGGTAGACCTCCAGCAGCAGGAATTCGGTATTCAGAAATAAGAACATCAATCTTTTAACATACTTGCAATGAAAAAAACGACTCTGTTATTGCTTGCGGCCATAGCGTCAATGGACATGGCCGCGCAGTATCCGACTATTCCCGACTCAGTCAAAGCCCGCGGAGCCCGCATGGAAGCCGAGTGGGACGCCGCGTCTGACAAGGCGTGGGCCGAGGCATATACTATTGTCATGAAAGAGGAGGCCGAGAATGGCCGTCCATACCGTCCCTGGGCTTCAAAACCCGAGGACCTGATAAAGGCCGACATCGTCGCCTTCCCCGGCGCTGAAGGCGGCGGCGCATATACTCCCGGCGGACGCGGCGGCAAGGTCTACGTCGTGACCTCGCTTGCAGACAGCGGCCCCGGCACACTCAGAGAAGCGTGCGAGAAGGGTGGGGCGCGCACCATAGTGTTTAACGTGGCCGGCACCATCAATCTTAAATCGCCCATCCACCTGCGCGCTCCCTATGTCACAATTCTCGGTCAGACAGCTCCCGGCGACGGCGTCTGCGTCACAGGCGCCTCATTCCTGATCGACACCCACGATGTAGTGATCCGCCACATGCGTTTCCGCCGCGGAGCTCAGGATGTGGCCTTCCGTGACGATGCCCTCGGCGGCAACGCAGTCGGCAACATCATGATTGACCACGTATCGTCCTCATGGGGTCTTGACGAGAATATGTCGATCTACCGTCACGTCTACAACCGCGACCCGGAGACCGGCAAGGGCGAGAAGCTCCCGACCGTCAACATCACCATCCAGAACTCTGTGTTCTCCGAGGCTCTTGATCTCTACAATCATGCCTTCGGTGCCACTATCGGAGGTCACAACAGCACATTCGCCCGCAACCTCTTCGCTTCAAACATCTCCCGCAACTGCTCGATAGGTATGGATGAGGACTTCAACTTCATCAACAACGTCACCTATAACTGGTGGAACCGCTCGGTTGACGGAGGCGACCACACCAGCCGTCTCAACATCATCAACAACAACTTCAAGCCCGGTCCCATCACCGAGACCAACAAGCCCGACGCGCCTATCCGTCACCGCATCGTCAAGATGGAGGCCGGCCGTGACAAAAGATACAAGAACACGTTCGGCAAGGCATACGTGGACGGTAATATCGTCTGGGGCAACGAGAAGGTGACAATGAACAACTGGGATGGCGGTGTGCAGATCTTCAACGGCCCCGTGCCTCCCGAACGTGTGGCCGAGCTCAAGGCCGACAAGCCCTTCCCCATGGCCGAGGTTACCATCATGGAGGCCGGTCCCGCCTATGAATACGTGCTGAGAAACGCCGGTGCTACCAAGCCCCGCCGCGACGCTGTCGACGAGCGCGTGATGAAGACCGTGAAGACCGGCAAGGCAATCTATGTCAAGGACGCCGACAAATATACCAGCTCGACTCCCTATGTGAAGCGCCGTCTTCCCGCTGATTCCTACAAGAACGGCATCATCACCGACCCCCGTCAGGTGGGCGGTCTTCCCGAATACAAGGGTAAGCCTCGTGTCGACAGCGACAACGACGGTCTGCCCGACGCATGGGAGAAGAAACATGGTCTCAACCCCAACGACCCCTCTGACTCCGCCAAAAATTCCGGCAACGGCTATACCTGGATTGAAGTCTACGCCAATGAACTTGCTAAATAAGTGTTAAAAATACACTTTTTATCGGCTCCCGCTTTTCTGCTCAGAAGGGCGGGAGTCTATTTTTTTACCCAATAGGTCGTGGTTTTCCCCGAAATCGCAGAGAATTACGCTAAAATGATTTTACAATAAGATTTGTTTAAATGGAGGAAATTTATTACTTTTGTTAAGCCAAAATTATCTTCCATGAAATTACTTGCAAAATCATTAATTCTTTCGGCGATTGCAGTGCTGTCGCTCGACGCTTCTGCCTCGCAGGAGCACAAGTTATGGTATGATAAACCCGCACAGGTCTGGACCGAGGCTCTTCCCCTCGGCAACGGACGTCTTGGAGCAATGGTTTACGGCAATCCTGCAGCAGAGCAGATTCAGCTCAACGAGGAGACTATCTGGGCCGGCCAGCCCAACAACAATGCCAATCCCGACGCTCTGGAGTGGATTCCCAAAATCCGTCAGCTCGTTTTTGAAGGCAAATACCGCGAGGCTCAGGACATGTGTACCGCCCACGTCAAGTCAAAGACCAATCAGGGTATGCCTTATCAGCCCTTCGGCGACCTGCGCATCACCTTCCCCGGCCACACCCGTTATGACAACTATTACCGTGAGCTGAGCCTCGACTCGGCCCGCACGGTCGTGAAATATACCGTCGACGGTGTCAATTTCACCCGTGAGACTTTCGCCTCTTTCCCCGACCAGGTGGTCATCACCCGCATCACAGCCGACAAACCCGGCAGCGTGACCTTCAATGCCACTCTCACCTCGCCTCATCCCGACGTGATGATTGACTCCGAGGGCAACGACATCACCCTCAGCGGCGTCAGCTCCAACCATGAGGGGCTCAAGGGCAAGGTCGAGTTCCAGGGCCGCGCGACAGTGGTCCCCAAGGGTGGCCGCATGACTTCGCGCGACGGTGTGCTCTCGGTCGAAAATGCTGACGAGGCCACAATCTACACCTCGATTGCAACCAACTTCAACAACTACAAGGACATCACCGGTGACGAGGTGGCCCGCTCGAAAGAGTATCTTCAGAAGGCCATCACCAAGCCATACGCTGAGGCTAAGAAGGAACACGTCGACTTCTATCAGAAGCAGGTGGGCACCTCGACCCTCGACCTCGGTCCCGACAAGTATGCCGACGTCCCCACCGACATCCGCATAGAGCGTTTCAAGGACACCCACGACAACCAGCTCGTGGCAAACTACTACAAGTTCGGCCGCTATCTGCTCATCAGCAGCTCGCAGCCCGGCGGCCAGGCAGCCAACCTCCAGGGTATCTGGAACGACAAGCTTTTCTCCTCCTGGGACAGCAAATACACCTGCAACATCAATCTTGAGATGAACTACTGGCCCGCCGAGGTCACCAATCTCACCGAACTCAACGAGCCCCTCTTCCGTCTCATCAAGGAGGTGAGCGAGACCGGCAAGGAGACCGCCAGGATCATGTATGGCGCTCCGGGTTGGGTGCTTCATCACAATACCGATATATGGCGCGTCACAGGAGCTATCGACAACGCTCCCTCCGGAATGTGGATGGGTGGCGGCGCGTGGCTCTGCCGCCATCTGTGGGAACACTATCTCCACACAGGCGACATCGAGTTTCTCAAGGAGGCATATCCTATCATGAAGGGTGCGGCTGAGTTCTATGACGCTACTATGGTCTATGAACCCGAGAATGGCATGCTTGTCGTGTGTCCCAGCAACTCTCCCGAGAACGCTCCCAAGGGCCATAACGCCACCACTACCGCAGGCGCAACTATGGACAACCAGCTCGTCACCGAGCTCTGGAACAATATTATCACCGCCTCTGAAATCCTCGACACCGACCATGAGTTTGCCGACCGCCTCAAAAAGCGCGTGAAGGAAATCTCGCCGATGCGCGTCGGCAAGTGGGGACAGCTTCAGGAGTGGATGGGCGACTGGGACGACCCCGAGGATGTCCACCGCCACGTGTCACATCTCTACGGCATGTATCCCTCCAATCAGATTTCGCCCTACCGCACCCCCGAGCTCTTCGATGCGGCCCGCACCTCGCTCATCCACCGTGGCGACCCCTCCACCGGATGGAGCATGGGCTGGAAAGTCTGCCTCTGGGCCCGTATGCTCGACGGAGACCACGCCTACAAGCTCATCACCGACCAGCTGACCCTCGTGCGCAACGAGAAGAAGAAAGGCGGCACATATCCCAACTTCTTCGACGCTCATCCGCCGTTCCAGATCGACGGCAACTTCGGCTGTGTGGCCGGTATCGCCGAGATGCTCATGCAGAGCCACGACGGTTTCATCTACCTCCTCCCCGCGCTTCCCTCGGTATGGCCCGACGGTGAAATCACAGGTCTTGTGGCCCGCGGCGGTTTTGTGATTGACATGTCATGGAAGAACGGCAAAATCGAAAAAGTCACTATCACATCCACCATCGGAGGCAACTGCCGCCTGCGCTCGCTCACTCCGCTCAAGGGCAAAGGACTGAAGAGCGCCAAGGGTGAAAACGCCAACCAGCTCTTCGGCGTCAACGAAGGCCTCAAGCCCATCATCAGCCCCGAAGCCAAGCTCAACCCCGTGGAACTCAAGAAGACATATCTCTACGATCTCCCGACAAAGGCAGGCGAGACATATACGCTTTACGGCAAGTAAACGAATAAACCGATAATCATCAATAGAAAACAATAAAAAATACAAAAATAAGCATCATGAAAAAACTTAGCTTGATTGTCTGCTTCCTCATTGCGGCAGTGAGTGCGCTCTACGCTCAGGATCCTGTCAATAAAGTTTACAAACCGTGGGACAACGGTAAACTCCGAGTATCGGACAACGGCACCTATCTCCAGCACGAGAACGGCACCCCCTTCTTCTGGATGGGCGAGACCGGCTGGCTTCTCCCCGAGCGTCTCGACCGCTCCGAGGCTTCCTATTATCTCAACGGCTGCCGTGAGGCCGGCTACAATGTGGTGCAGGTGCAGACCATCAACGGTGTGCCCGCCATCAACTTCTACGGACAGCTTTCCAATCCCGACGGCTGGGATTTCTCGAACATCAATAAGAAAGGTGTTTACGGTTACTGGGATCACATGGACTACATCATCAAGACCGGCGAGAAAAACGGTATCTACATCGCCATGGTGCCCATCTGGGGCGGTCTTGTGAAGGCAGGTCTCATGAGTGTGAAGGATGCCGAGGCCTATGGCAAATTCCTGGCCGAGCGCTACAAGGATTCCCCCAACATCATATGGGTGATGGGCGGCGACGTCAAGGGTGACATCAACCCCGACCAGTGGAACACCATGGCCCGTACCATCAAGTCAATCGACAAGAACCACCTGATGAGCTACCATCCCTTCGGCCGTACATCATCCATCAACTGGTTCCACAATGCCGACTGGCTCGACTTCAATATGTTCCAGAGCGGACACCGCCGTTATGACCAGATCCGTGGCGATGGCGACGATACAGCAGAGGCTGCCGTGGCCGAGGACAACTGGCGTTATGTTGAGGCATGGTCTGTCCAAGAAGCCCCGCAAGCCCATTCTCGATGCCGAGCCCAGCTATGAGGAGATTCCCCAGGGCCTCCATGATCCTTCACAGCCCTGGTGGAAGGCACCCGATGTGCGCCGTTATGCCTATTGGTCGGTATTCGCCGGTTCATTCGGTCACACCTACGGCCACAACTCGATCATGCAGATGCTCAAACCTGCCAACGTGGGTGGCTATGGAGCTAAGAAGACCTGGTATGAAGGCATGAAGGATCCCGGATTCAATCAGATGAAACATCTCAAGAACCTCATGCTTGCTTTCCCCTTCTTCGAGCGTGTGCCTGACCAGAGCGTCATCGCCGGTGAGAACGGTACCCGTTACGACCGTCTCATCGCCACCCGTGGCAATGATTACCTCCTGGTCTACAACTACACCAACCGCCCGATGGATATCGACCTCACCAAGATCTCCGGCAAGAAGAAAAACGTATGGTGGTATAATCCCACCAACGGCGAGCTTCAGTATGCCGGCGAGTTTGACAGCAAGGTGACCCCCTTCCAGTATGACGGCGGCCACGGAGCGGGCAATGACCGTGTGCTCATCGCAGTCGATGCCGACAAGAACTACATCGGCAAGGACTGGAAGAATCTTCCCACAAGATATTGATAGTAGCCATCCCCGAATTTCAAACACTGCAATCAATTAACGATGCAACGCATATCACTGATTATAATCTCACTTCTGATTACACTTGGTCTGCGCGCCGGAGTGACCGTCGGCTCCCTCAGGACAGAGGGACAGGTCACTCCGCTCAGCATTGAGTCGCAGCATCCGCGTCTGAGCTGGATAATCTCGTCAGACGAGCGCGACGTCATGCAGACCGCCTACCATATTCTTGTGGCCACCTCCCCCGAGAAGCTCGCCGCCAACGAGGGCGACCTCTGGGATTCGGGCCGTGTCAGCTCCGACCAATCGGTGTGGGTGCCTTATGAAGGCAAGGAACTTGCCGACAACACCCGCTGCTACTGGAAAGTCAAGGTCTACACCACCCGCGGCGAATCTCCCTGGAGCGCTCAGGCGGAGTGGGGCATGGGCATTGTCGGCGAAGGTCACTGGGGTGGCCGCTGGATTGGCTGGGAAGGCCCGTTTGAGTGGGATGTCGAGGACTCCCACAGCCGCATGAGCTCGCGCTATCTCCGCAAGGAGTTCAAGAGCGAACCCAAGGAAATCAAGCGCGCCACAGCCCATATCTCGGGCCTCGGCCTCTATGAGCTTTATATCAACGGTCAGAAGGTGAGCGACGATGTGCTTGCACCGGCGCCCACCGACTACCGCCGCACGACTCTCTATAACTCTTACGACGTCACCGACCTCCTCAAGGGCAACGGCGACGCCAACGCCGTCGGTGTGACCCTCGGCAACGGCCGTTTCTACACCATGCGCCAGAACTACAAGCCCTACAAGATTCCGACATTCGGCTATCCCAAGATGCGCATGAACCTCATAATCGAGTATGCCGACGGAACCAAGCAGCGTGTCAACTCCGACGACAAATGGAGGCTCACAGCCGATGGCCCCATCCGCAGCAACAACGAGTATGACGGCGAGATTTACGATGCCCGCCTCGACCTCGGCGACTGGACCAAGCCCGGCTACGACGATTCGAAATGGCTCAAGGCACAGCGCGCTGAACTCCCTTACGGCACACTCCGCGGCAACAAATCGCCCAACATGAAGGTAATGCAGACGCTCAAACCCAAGAGTGTCCGCAAGCTCGGCGACCGCTATATGGTCGACTTCGGCCAGAACATGGCCGGATGGGTCAAGATTGCAGTTTCTGACGTGGCCAAGGGTGACACCGTCACCATCCGCTACTCGGAGCGCATCTCTCCCGACAGCACTCAGCTCGATGTCGAGAATCTCCGCCACGCGCAGAGCACCGACCGCTATATCGCCAACGGAACTGAAAAGGGCGTGAAGTGGAGCCCGAAATTCTCATACCACGGCTTCCAGTATGTCGAAGTTACAGGTGTCAAGGATCTCAAGCCCGAGGATATAGTGGCTGAGTTTGTTTACGACAATCTCCCGACAACGGTTCATTCTCAAGCTCCAATCCGGACGATGAACGCCATCCACCGCAATGCATGGTGGGGTGTGGCGAGCAACTACAAGGGTGTTCCCGTCGACTGTCCGCAGCGCGACGAGCGTCAGCCCTGGACCGGCGACCACAACATGGGAACATGGGGCGAGAACTTCCTGTTTGACAACGGCAATTTCTATGCCAAATGGATGGACGACATGCGCGAGTCGCAGCGCGAGGACGGCTGTCTGCCCGACATCGCTCCTGCCTATTACAACTACTACACTTCCGATATGACATGGTCGTCGGCTCTTCCCGTGGTCTGCGACATGATCTATGAGCAGACCGGCAATCCCGAACCCATCATCCGCAACTATGACGCGATGAAGAAGTGGATGAACCATATCCGCAAGGACTATACCGATAAGGACGGTCTCATCACCGCCGACAAGTATGGCGACTGGTGCGTACCCCCGGAAAAGCCCGACATGATCCACAGCCAGGACCCCGCCCGCAAGACCGACGGCACTCTCATCGCTTCAGCTTATTATTATAAGGTGTGTCAGATGATGGCCAAGTTCGCCCGCATGCAGGGTCTCGACGCTCAGGCCGAGGAGTGGGAGCGCGACGGCGACAAGGTGCTTGCCGCTTTCAACAAGCGTTTCCTCACTGTTAAGAAAGGCACTTCGCCGGTAAAGACTCCCCACATCCTCTATCCCGACAGCATATTCTACGGTAACAATACCGCTACAGCCAATGTGCTTCCGCTTGCTTTCGACATGGTGCCTGCGGAATATCGTGAGGCTGTTGCCGACAATCTCATCAAGACCATCATCGAGACCAACAAGGGACACATCTCGACCGGTGTCATCGGTGTCAACTGGCTCATGCGCGAGCTTTCACGCATAGGCCGCGGCGATGTGGCCGCCATGCTGGCCTCCAACACTTCCTATCCGAGCTACGGCTACGAGATTTCAAAGGGCGCGACCACCATCTGGGAACTCTGGAACGGTGACACCGCCAGCCGCCGCATGAACAGCAATAACCACGTCATGATGCTCGGCGACCATATCAACTGGTATTTCCAGGACCTCGGCGGCATCAATCCCGCCAAGCCCGGCTACAAGGAGATACTCCTCAAGCCTGACTTCTCTATCCAGCAGATGGACAGCGTCAACGTTTCCTACAATACGCCCTACGGTCTCCTCGTGAGCCACTGGGTAAAGACTCCGATGCACATCGACTGGCACATCGAGGTGCCCTGCAACACTACGGCTCTCGTCTGCGTTCCGACCCCCGACAAAAAGGCTGTAAAGGTCAAGGGTGCCGAGTTCGTGCGCGCCGAAGGCAATGATTCCTACTGGCGTGTCGGCTCCGGTGTCTACAACTTTGACATCAAGGTCGACCCCTCGCTCGGCGACAAGCGCAAAGGCATCCTCAACGACGAGTTTCTCTATGAAAGCACCTCCTTCCCCGAATGTCACGGCGCCACCATCTCCGAGGTGCCCAACGGTGACCTCGTGGCGGCCTTCTTCGGCGGCACCAAGGAGCGCAACCCCGATTGTGTGATCTGGGTGTGCCGTAAGCCTAAGGGCGCTACCGAGTGGACCGCACCTGAAATCGCTGCCGACGGTGTCTTTGACCTCAACGACCCGACCGTCAAACTCGCAGGTCTCTCAGGCATCAACGCCGAGACCACTCCCGCCACCGCCGGTCCCGTAGGCCCCAACTTCAAGGGCGACATCAATAACGCGCGCCGCAAGGCCTGCTGGAATCCGGTGCTTTTCCAGGTGCCCGGCAGCAAGGAGATCATGCTTTTCTTCAAAATAGGATCCAACGTGGGCGACTGGACCGGATGGGTGACCCGTTCGACCGACGGAGGCAAGACATGGTCGCAGCGTGAGCCGCTTCCCGAAGGCATTCTCGGCCCCATCAAGAACAAACCCGAGTATATCAACGGACGCATCATCAGCCCGAGCAGCCGCGAGGGCAAGGGATGGCGCGCTTGGATTGAAATCAGCGACGACAAGGGCAAGACCTGGCACACCGCCGGAGCTCTCCCGACCGACTCGGCTGTCCGCACAGACCGCACCGAGCCCGAACCCATCTATGCTATCCAGCCCAGCATCCTGCGCCATGTCGACGGCCGCCTGCAGATACTCTGCCGCACCCGTAACGCCAAGATTGCCACAAGCTGGAGCAGCGACAATGGCGACACCTGGAGCCCCGTCACTCTCATCGACATGCCCAACAACAATTCAGGCACCGATGCAGTCACTATGGCCGACGGCCGCCACGTGTTGATTTACAATGATTTCGCAACCCTCCCCGGTACTCCCAAGGGTGTCCGCAACCCGCTCTGTGTGGCCGTGTCAAAAGACGGTATCCACTGGGATAATGTCGTGACCCTCGAGGACAGCCCCGTCAGCCAGTATTCTTACCCCAGCATCATCCAGGGTAAGGACGGCAAGCTCCACGCCGTCTACACCTGGCGCCGCCAGAGGGTGAAATATGCAAAACTTGATTTGTAATAATCCGATGACTGACCGTCAGGGCCGCGCCTGTGCTGGCCCGGCGGTCAGCCATTGAATCACAGGCATCTTAAATCAGAATTATGAAGATATTAGCAGCAGCCATAGCGACTTTAGGCCTCTCGCTCGGCCTTTACTCCTGCAATTCCGGCAAGACCGGCCAGCAGGCGGAGCAGCCCGAGGACGAAGTCTACGTGTTCACCTCCTTCCACGAGCCTGCCGACGGCGGACTGCGATTCCTCACGAGCGAGGACGGCCTCCACTGGGACAGCATTCCCGGCACATGGCTCAAGCCCGAAATAGGGATGAACATCATGCGCGACCCCTCTGTCGCAGTCGGCCCCGACGGCACATTCCACCTTGTGTGGACCATAGCATGGAAGGGCGACACCGGATTCGGCTACGCAAGCTCCAAAGACTTGGCCAACTGGAGCGAACAGCGGCGCATCCCCGCCATGGACTCCATCGCCTCGACTCAGAATCTCTGGGCCCCGGAGCTTTTCTACGACGATGTGAAGGACCAGTTCATGATTATCTACGCCTCATGCGTGCCCGATGCCGGCTTTGATGTCGGCGTCGAGGATGTCGACAACAACCACCGCCTCTACTGCGTGACTACCGCAGACTTCGAGACCTTCTCGGAGCCTCGGCTATTCTACGACCCGGGCTTCAGTTGCATAGACGCCGTCATTGTCAAGCGCGGAGCCGGGGATTACGTCATGGTGCTCAAAGACAACACCCGCCCCAACCGCAATATCAAGGTCGCTTTCGCGAAATCGGCCGAAGGTCCTTACAGCGCCGCTTCCGAACCTTTCAGCGAGTCATTCACCGAGGGCCCGACAGTGGTGAAAATCGGCGACGAGTATTATATCTATTACGACACCTATCAGAAGTACACTTACAGCGCCCACAAGACCAAGGATTTCGTCAACTTCACCGACGTCACCGACAGTGTGAGCGTACCCAAGAATCACAAGCACGGAACCATCTTCCGCGCTCCCCGTTCAGTCGTTAACAAACTTATCGAAGCAAGCAAAAAATGAAACTATCCTCACTGCTTCTCATTTCGGCCACCTGCCTCGCGGCCATGAACATCAACGCCGAGGAGAAGATACACTATACCGGCGACCGCCTCTCTAACCCCAACCGTCACGACGGTGCGCTTTCACCTACTGTGGGTGTACACAACATCCAGACAATGCGCGCCAACCGCCGCTATGACCTGTATTCACCCAACGAAAACGGATGGACCTACAACCATCAGCCCATGATGGCCTATTGGAACGGTAAGTTCTACATGCACTATCTCTCCAATCCCGTGGATGAGCATGTAGGCGGCGGCCGCACACTCCTGCAGACCTCGGAGGATGGCTACAACTGGTCGGCTCCCGAGATTCTTTTCCCGGTCTATCCCGTGCCCGACGGTTTCAAGAAGGAGGGAGTGCCCGGAGAGGCCAAAGGACAGGATGCGGTGATGCACCAGCGTGTGGGCTTCTATGTGTCGAAATCCGGCCGTCTGCTCGCCATCGGCAATTATGGTATCGCCCTCCATCACAAGGATGATCCCAACGACGGCAACGGAATAGGCCGCGTCGTGCGCGAGATATATCCCGACGGCAGCTTCGGCCCGATATATTTCATCTACTACAACCACGACTTCAACGAGAAGAACACTCTCTATCCCAACTACAAAAAGAGCAAGGACAAGGGATTCCGTGAGGCTGTGGACGAGATGATAGCCAATCCTCTCTACCGTATGCAATGGGTGGAGGAGGCAGACCGCAATGACCCGATGATCCCTCTCCAGAAACCTTACAAGGCTTTCTGCTGGTACACGCTTCCGAACGGCGACAAGGCAGCCCTGTGGAAACACGCTCTTACATCAGTCAGCTCCGATGGCGGCAACACATGGTCTGAGCCGATAGCCCGCGCCAAAGGATTCGTCAACAGCAATGCCAAGATCTGGGGACAGAAACTCAGCGACGGCACATATGCCACTGTCTACAATCCCTCCGAGTTCCGCTGGCCGCTGGCGATATCGCTCAGTTCTGACGGACTTGACTACACCACACTCAATCTCGTGCACGGCGAGGTGCCCCCGATGCGCTATGCCGGCCAATACAAGTCGTTCGGTCCCCAGTATGTCCGCGGCATCCAGGAGGGTAACGGAACCCCCGACGACGGCGACCTGTGGGTGACATACAGTGTCGGCAAAGAGGATATGTGGGTGGCCAGGGTCCCGGTCCCGGTTCAGACCGTGGCCGTCGAACACGCCGACGAGGACTTCGGCAAGTTCGGCAAACTCTCCGAGCTCGACATGTGGAACATCTATTCGCCCGTCTGGGCCCCCGTCTCTCTTCAGGAGAAGGACGGCAAGACCTGGCTGACGCTTTCCGACAAAGACCCCTTTGATGTGTCGAAAGTTGAGCGCAAGATTCCGCCCACACGCCAGCTCACGGTGGAGTTTGACCTCATGGCCGAGCAGAACGACCACGGTGACCTGCTCATAGAGTTCGTGGACGATGAAGGCACAGCCTGTGCCCGTCTTGACATGACTCCCGAGGGCGAGTTCCGCTCGAAAGGTGGCGCCCGCTACGGCAAAATCCTCAACTACGAGCCCGGCAAACCTTATCATGTGAAGGTCGACCTGTCGCTCGACAACCGCAACTCGACCGTCTATGTCAACGGCGAGAAGAAGACCACCCGCATGCTCTTCGCTCCTGTCCACGAGGTTGAGCGCGTGGTGTTCCGCACCGGCAAGCACTCCGACTTCCCCAACGTTGACACCGAGGCTGACCAGCACAACGACATGCCCCGCGCCAACGATGTCGACAAGGAAGCCACATACCGCATCGCCAACTTCAAGAGCTCGTCGCGCGACGTCGACGGCACTTCGGCCCTGCTCAAGTATGACGACTACGCTCATTATCCCGAGTATTTCAACGAAATGGAGGACGAGAACATCGTCCAGGCCATCCCCAACGCCAAGTCATCGGAATGGATGAAGGAAAACGTCCCCTTGTTCGACTGCCCCGACAAGGCGCTTGAGGAAATGTACTATTACCGCTGGTGGACCCTGCGCAAGCACATCAAGGACACTCCCGTGGGCTACGGCATGACCGAGTTCCTCGTCGACCGCAACTACGCCGACAAATACAACCTCATCGCCTGTGCCATCGGCCACCACATCTATGAGAGCCGCTGGCTGCGCGACCCGAAATATCTCGACGGCATCATCAACACATGGTATCACGGCAACGACGGCGGTCCCATGGCCAAGATGATGAAGTTCAGCTCATGGAACCCCGACGCGGTCTACAACCGCTATCTCGTCGACGGTGACCTCGACGCCCTCGCCAAAATTTATCCCGACCTCAAGGCCGAGTATGCCCGCTGGGAGGAAAGCCACCGTCTGCCCAACGGACTCTACTGGCAGTCAGACGTGGCCGACGGCATGGAGGAGAGCGTCAGCGGCGGACGTCGCAAGCAGTATGCCCGCCCGACTATCAACAGCTACATGTATGGCAACGCCAAGGCTCTCGCAGCCATTGCTGAAAAGCTCGGCAAGAAGGATGAGCAGGAGCTCTATCAGAAGAAGGCCGACGAGATGAAGAATCTCGTGCAGTCGCGCCTCTGGAACAAGGAACACGCTTTCTTCGAGACAGTCCGCGGCGACACTTGCGCGCAGGCCCGCGAAGCCATCGGCTATATTCCCTGGTATTTCAATCTTCCCGACAAGGGTGTCTATGACGAAGCCTGGCTTCAGATCAATGACGAAAAGGGCTTCTCGGCTCCCTACGGTCTGACCACCGCCGAGCGCCGTCACCCCGAGTTCCGCACCCACGGTGTCGGCAAGTGTGAATGGGACGGTGCAATCTGGCCCTTCGCTACCTCACAGACCCTCACCGCGCTCGCCAACTATCTCAACAACGAGGAGAATCCTGTAGTTACCGACAGCACATATTTTGCTCAGATGAAGCGCTATGTAGAGTCTCAGCATCACCGTGGCCGTCCCTACATCGGCGAGTATCTCGATGAGGTGACCGGTTACTGGCTTAAGGGTGACCAGGAGCGTAGCCGCTATTACAACCACTCCACATTCAATGACCTCGTCATCTCAGGTCTCGTCGGCCTGCGTCCGCGTTCCGACAACACTATCGAGGTCAATCCCCTCGTTCCCGAGGGTGAATGGGATTGGTTCTGTCTCGACAACGTTCCCTACCACGGCCGCAATGTCACCATCATCTGGGACAAGGACGGCAGCCACTATCATCAGGGCAGCGGCCTGCAGGTGCTTGTCGACGGTAAAGTCGTAGGCCAGTCTCCGACTCTCGGACGTCTCATCTGCAAGGATGTCCTATGAAACACCACCATCTGAATCTATTACCTGTATATCAATGAAGAAAATATTATATCTGATGATAATGATTGCGGCGTCACTCCCGTGCTTCGGCATGGAAGTGACCCGCATGACTGTCGAGATGACCGATAATCCTATCGCCGTCGACACAGAGACTCCGCGTTTCGGCTGGCAGCTCGCCGGCGGAAACGGAGCCATGCAGTCGGCCTACGAGATTGAGGTTTTCACTCCCGACGGCAAAAAGGAGCTCAAGGTCTGGAACTCAGGCAAGGTCGTCTCCGGAAAAAGCCAGCTTGTCAGCTACGCCGGCCCGGAACTAACCCCGATGCAGCGTTATTTCTGGCGCGTCAGGGTGTGGGATGAGAAGGGCAAGGCTTCAGGGTGGAGCAAAACCGCTGAGTTCCGCATCGCGCCCGACAAAGATTTTCTCGACGGCAAGTGGATTGGTGCCATCAGCTATGAACAGGCCCGCCTGCCCGAAGGCCGCAACTATACCTATGACAAGTGGAAGATACCCGAGGTGAAAGAGGCCTGGGAGCGTGTCGACTCGATGGCTTCGCGCAGCATCATCCTCCGCGATGAGTTCGACCTGCCGAAGAAGATTGCCGACGCGACGGTCTATGTCTGCGGCCTCGGCCACTATGAGCTGTCGGTCAACGGCACCAAGGTCGGCGACGGCGAGTTTACGCCGCTCTGGAGCGACTATGACAAGACAGTCTACTTCAACACCTACGATGTCACCAATCTCGTCAGGAAAGGGGAGAACGCAATCGGCGTGCTCCTCGGCAACGGGTTCTACAACGTCGTCCGCGGTTCACGTTACAGCAAGCTCCAGATTGGTTTCGGCCCCGAAACACTCTGGCTGAAGATGCTTGTGCGCTACACCGACGGCTCGACGGAGGTAATCTCGACCGACGACACATGGAAATATGACCTCAGCCCCATCACGTTCCACTCGATGTATGGCGGCGAGGACTACGATGCCCGTCTCGAACAGCCCGGATGGAATCTTCCCGGCTTCGACGATTCGAAGTGGAAGCCCGTAGTGGTGCAGCGCGCTCCCAAGGGACAGCTCACACCGCAGATGGCTCCGGCTGTCAGGATTATGGAGCACTTCCCGGTGGTCAGCCGCCACAAACTCACTCCCGATGAGGTTGAAAAGGCCTGCAAGTCGACCAAGCGCACCGTTGACCCCTCGGCAATTCTCCTCGACATGGGTCAGAACCTCGCCGGTTTCCCCGAAATCACTCTCAAGGGCAAAGCCGGTCAGAAGGTGACGATGATTGTGTCGGAAAGCCTGACTGACGAGAACGCAGCCAACCAGCGTCAGACAGGACGCCAGCATATCTACACCTACACTCTCCGTGGTGATGGTCCCGAGACATGGCATCCGCGTTTCTCATATTATGGTTTCCGTTACATCCAGCTCGAGGGAGCGGTGCTCCCCGGCGAACCCAATCCCCAGGGGCTTCCCGTCATCGAGGATATCAAGTCATGTTTCGTCTACAACTCGGCTGACGAGGAGAGCATCTTCGAGTGTTCAAGTGAGGTGCTTACCGCCGCCCACAAGCTAATTCGCAACGCTGTCCGCAGCAACATGCAGGCAGTGTTCACCGACTGTCCCCACCGCGAAAAGCTCGGCTGGCTCGAACAGGTGCATCTCAACGGCCCGGGTCTGCTCTATAACCTCGACCTGACTTCATATCTTCCCAAGGTGCTCCGCGACATCGCCGACAGCCAGCGCGCCGACGGCATGGTGCCGACCGTGGCTCCCCAGTATGTAATCTTCAGTGGCCCCGGCATGGATGACTTCGCAGAGTCTCCCGAGTGGGGCGCGACGCTCATCATCTCACCGTGGATGTATTACGAGACATACGGCGACGACAGCCTCATCCGCGAGTATTATCCCAACATGCGCGCCTATGTCGACTATCTCGGAACTCGCGCCGAGGACAATTTGATTGATTTCGGCCTCGGCGACTGGTATGACTACGGCGACTTCCGCGCCGGATTCTCCCGCAACACCCCCGTGGGTCTCGTCGCTTCGGCCCACTATTATCAGGACCTTCTCTATCTCATCCGGTCGGCCAAGCTGCTCGGAAAGACCGAGGACGTGAAGCGCTATTCGGCAATTGCCGGGAAGGTGCTTGAGTCGTTCAACAGGAAGTATTTCGACGCCTCAACCTGCGACTACGGGACGGGCAGCCAGACCTCAAACGCTCTGCCGCTCTATCTCGACATGGTGCCCGCCGGCAAGCGCGGCTGTGTGCTCGACAATCTGCTCGGCGACATCCGCGAGCATGGATGCCGCCTTACGACAGGCGACGTCGGCAACCGCTATCTCTTCCGCACTCTTGCCGACAATGGTCTTGACTCGGTGATGTATCGCATGCACAACCACTATGAGGCTCCCGGCTACGGCTTCCAGCTTCAGTTTGGCGCCACAACTCTCACCGAGCAGTGGGATCCCCGTCAGGGCTCGTCGTGGAACCACTTCATGATGGGGCAGATTGACGAATGGCTCTTCCGCTCGCTCGCCGGTATCAAGATTGACGAGTCGCGTCCCGGCATGCAGCATCTCATCATTCAGCCCTCGGTTGTCGGCGACCTCAAATCGGTCAAGGGACGCACTGCGACCCTCTACGGCGACGTCGATGTCGACTGGAAGCGCGACGGCGATGATTTCACGCTCGACATCGTCATTCCCGCCAACTGTTCGGCCGACGTCTATCTCCCTGGCGAGACCCAGCCCAAGGCTGTCAAGTCAGGCAAATATTCATTTTCTTCAAAACTGAAATAATGAAAAAATCAAGCATGATTCTCGGGCTCGCGCTTGCGACAGCAGTGCCCGCAATCGCACAGAATACATTTGAAAACAAGTTCCGCCGTCCGCTTGGTGAGGTGCTCACCGAGATTGGCGAGAGATTTCACGTGCGTCTGAAATATGACATCGACACGACCGGACTCGTTTTGCCCTACGCCGATTCGCGCATCCGTCCCTATTCGGTCGAGGAGTCGCTCAACAATGTCCTGAAGCCTTTTGACTTCAAGTTTGTCAAGCAGAACGAGACCACATATAAACTCAAGCGCTACGAGTATCCCCGCCGCACCGAGGACGACGGCCGCAAGATTATTGCATGGCTGACCTCACTCTACTCCGACAAGAGCTCCTGGGAGCTGCGCCGCGATTCGCTCCGCAAGGAGGTGCGCGAGCTTCTGACGATTGATGAGGCGCTTGCTAAGCGTGTCGAGGCCAAACCTGTGTTCTCTAAAATCCGCAAGTTTGACGGCTACACCGTCCAGAATTTCTATCTCGAGACCCTGCCCGGACTCTATGTCTGCGGTTCGATATATGCTCCGGCCGGCAAGGGAAAGCATCCGCTGATTATCTGCCCCAACGGTCATTTCAGCAACGGCCGCTACAATGAGGCGCAGCAGCAGCGTCTCGGGACTCTTGCCCGCATGGGTGCCATCTGTGTCGACTATGACCTCTACGGCTGGGGCGAGTCGGCTCTTCAGGTAGGCAGCGAGGGCCATCAGACCTCGCAGGCCAACGTAATCCAGGCGCTCAACGGCATCTCGATACTCGACTTCATGATTGACCGCAAGGACGTAGACCCCAGGCGCGTAGGCGTCAACGGAGGCTCGGGCGGAGGCTCGCAGAGCGTGATGCTCTCCGTCATAGACCCGCGCTACACGGCCCTCTGCCCCGTGGTCAGCCTCTCCTCCTACTTCGACGGCGGATGCCCCTGCGAGAGCGGAATGGCCGTCAACCGCGCCGGCGGAGGCACATGCAATGCCGAGCTCGCCGCCATGTTTGCCCCGCTCCCCCTCCGCATAGTCTCTGACGGCAAAGACTGGACCAACACCGTACCCGAAAACGAGTACCCGTACATCCGCCGCATCTATGATTTCTATGGTGCAGGTGACAAGGTGTCGAATGTTCATCTTCCCAAGGAGGGACATGACTTCGGCCCCAACAAGCGCAATGCAGTCTATGACTTCTTTATCGATACCTTCGGCCTTGACCGCTCGAAACTCGACGAGTCAAAGGTGACAGTCGAGCCCGAGGCTGCTCTCAAGAGCTTCGGCCCCGAGGGTGAGAATATGCCTGCAAACGCTATCCGCCATACGAAGAAATAATCCTGCGGCAAGAGACATTCTGACCGTACACGTCAACGCACAAAGCCGGGCCCGAGGGTCCGGCTTTGTGTGTTTTAATCCAATGTCACACCGATGATACGGATTTGAACGGAAATGAGTGACAGGGCTGTCAGCTGAAACAAATTGAAATGAAATCTCCCGGAGGTCCGGCTGTTGGTTATGTAGCGATTGATTAATTTTGCAATGTACATTTTTAGTCCCTGATTCATCTGACAACACTGAATAATAATACCGGCCATGAATTATCACAACATCCTGCGGCAGTCTCTGACGGGTCTGCTGACGGCAGTCTACTCGTTTATGTCGGCGGCGGTGACATCGCCGTCGGGAAATATCACAGTCGATTTTGAAAAAGGCGATGGTCTGACAGTCGGTTTTCTCAGAGACGGAAGGCAGCAGCGTGTCCTGACTCTCGGATGCGACATTGATTCCGTTGTCTCCGTCGGGAAAGCCGAGGTGGTCAGCTATGACATGCCGACCGGGAAACGCAGCCGTTGCGCCAACAGTTTTGTCCCGGTGGACTATCGGCTCAGTGACGGCAGCCTGCTTGCGCTGCGCGTCTATAACGACGGTGTCGCATGGAAATCTGCTTGCGATTCGCAGATTGATGTCTCCGACGCCGACCACTGGTGGCTTCAGAGCTGGAAAGACTGCTATGAGGAATTTTTCCCGAAAGACAGGTCTGTGTCAGAGGATGAGCGCATGGCTTATCCGGCCCTGTTTGAATATCCCGGTGGTCTGTTCGCGCTGATTACAGAGTCGGGTGTCGGACGTGAAAGCGCGGCTTCGAGTCTGTATGGCGGTCAGGGTGCCGGACAGTTTACAGTCAGGAGCGACGGTGAGGGTGAACGCGGATGGCAGACGGCAATCATCGGGACTCTGAGCGATGTCGTGGAGTCGACACTGGTGACCGACAATTCCGCTCCGGCTCCTCGCGGAGATATGTCGTGGGTTCAGCCGGGAGTGGCTTCGTGGGTATATTGGGCCTACAACCACGGTTCGAGTGACTATGAGATTGTCAGGAAATATATTGATTTTGCGGCTGAGCTGTCGCTGCCATACGTGCTGATTGATGCCGAATGGGATGAGATGAAGGGTGACAAAACCGTCGATGACGCCATTGCCTATGCGCTTGAAAGGGGTGTGAAGCCAATGATTTGGTATAATTCGTCGGTAGGGTGGATTAACGGCGCTCCCGGTCCGAAATTCAGGCTCAACAGTCCCGAAGACCGCGAGAAGGAGTTTGCCTGGTGTGAGAAAGCTGGTGTCGCCGGGGTGAAGATTGATTTCTTCTCAGGTGATACGAATATGAATCTCAGATATATGGTCGAGCTGCTTGAGGCCGCTGCCGCCCACCGCCTGCTCGTGAATTTCCACGGCGTCACCCTCCCGCGCGGATGGCAGAGGACTTATCCGAATTTCATCACCTCCGAGGCTGTTTATGGAGCGGAGTGGTACAACAACGTCCCGACATTTACTGAAAAAGCGGCCGCACACAACGCTACTCTGCCGTTTACCCGCAACGTCGTGGGGTCTATGGATTATACGCCCTGCGCTTTTTCTGACTCTCAGCATCCCCACATCACTACCAAAGGCCACGAACTGGCTCTGACTGTCATGTATGAATCAGGCATACAGCATATTGCCGACCGCCCTGAAAGCATCCTTTCGCAGCCGGCACGTGTAAGGGAGTTTTTCACAACCCTGCCTGCTGCCTGGGACGACACGGTGTTTATCGGCGGTTATCCGGGAGAATATGCGGTGATGGCGCGTCGGAAGGGCGGAGTCTGGTATGTATCCGGTATCAACGGCAGTGACTCGCCCCGCGAAGTAGCTCTGGATATGAAGCGGCTATCCTTGGCGGCTGCAGGCACTTCGGTTTCGCTGCTGACTGACGCAGCAGATGCCGGGAATGACGGCTGGCTGATTTCAGATCTCGATTCAGTCCCCGAAAATCTGAAAATGAAACCCCGCGGCGGTTTTGTCATGATTATAAAATAAATCCCCGCGAAATAATCGTAGGGACTTTCCCGGTCATGGTGTTTCAGAGTCTGCTTCACCCTTTGATGACTGCGATGGGGGAGAGGCGGGTGCGGATGCGGACCAGGTCGGACTGCGCGGCCATCACTTCGTCAATGTTTTTGTAGGCACCGGCGGCTTCGTCGAGGTCGTCGCGGTTGCGTATGGCGTGGATGACACCGATGCGCTCAAGACGGCCTATTTCCTCTTCAAGCGAGAGCTCGTTGCGGGCGGCCGTGCGCGAGAGGCGTCGGCCCGCGCCGTGGGAACAGGACATGAACGACTCTGGGTTGCCGAGACCTTCGGTGATGTATGAACATGTGCCCTGCGAGCCGGGGATGATGCCGACGATTCCAGCTCTGGCGATAGTCGCACCCTTGCGGTGGACTATACAGTTTTCGCCGAAATGGTTTTCCCAGGCGGCATAGTTATGGGCAATGTTAATCATCGGTTCGAATTCAGCGCCTTCGATTGTGTCGCCGATGACTTCCTGTATGCGCCTCATCATCAGCGAGCGGTTGCAGAGAGCGAAGGAGACGCAATATTCCATCTCCGCCCAATACTGGCTGAACTCGTCGGTCTTCAGCGGGAGGAAGGGGAGGTTGATTTCAGAGGGCACGACCGAATACCAGCGGCGGTTGAGCGACTCGGCCTTGTCGTTGTAGAAATCGCCTACCTGCTTGCCGAGGTTGCGTGAGCCAGAGTGAATCATGACCCACATCCAGCCCTCGTCATCGCGCTGAATCTCGATGAAGTGGTTTCCGCCGCCGAGGGTGCCTATCTGCTTGCGGGCCGATGCGAGCTGACGTTTTACGACAGTCATTGAATCAATGTCGAAGCCTGCGGGCATGTATTCTTCGGGCTGAGCCTGCTTGTGGTGGGCCATGCCGAGGGGAATCTGCTTGCGGATTCCGCGCAGAATTTTCTTGCGGAGCACTTCCTGCGTTACGTCAGCGACACGAATATTGGTCCTGACGGCACACATCCCGCAGCCGATGTCGACCCCGACAGCGTTGGGGATTACGGCTCCCTTCGTAGCGAGCACTCCGCCGATAGGCATACCCTTTCCGCCGTGAGCGTCAGGCATAAGCGCCAGATGATGGTGGATGAAAGGCAACGTGCAGAGGTTTTCGACCTCCTGACGGCCGTGTTCGTCAAGTTCGGTAGCCCAATTCTTGACAACTACATTGTTGATGACTTTTACTTCCATGATGTATTGATGTTTTTAAGTTTCTGACGCAAAGTTCAATGTGAAATGCGCAATGATTTTGCGTAGTAGAATAAAAAATCATATTTTTGCAAAACATTATGAATTATGCATTATGCATTATGAATTATGCATTATGAATTATGCATTATGAATTAAAAAATCTATGTCGCAGAACAAAAACGCACTTCTCCGTTACCGCATCATCGACCGCTGTCTGCGCAACACCGGCCGGCGCTGGACGCTTCAGGACCTTGTCGACGCATGCAGCGACGCCCTTTATGAATATGAGGGAAAGCAGGACATGGTCAGCACCCGCACCGTGCAGCTCGACATTCAGATGATGCGCTCCGACCGTCTCGGCTACGAGGCTCCGATTGAGGTGTATGACAAGAAATATTACCGCTATTCCGACCCGGAATATTCGATAAGCAACCGTCCGCTGTCGCAACACGACATCGATGTGCTCAACCGCACCATCGACCTTCTGCGCCAGTTTGACGAGTTCGACCGTTTCCACGACATGGCCGATGTGGTGAGCCGCCTGCAGGACAAGGTAGCCTCGGCCAGCGGCGCCGCCCGATAGTCGACTTCGAGCGCAACCCGAATCTCAGGGGGCTCGAATATCTGACCCCGATATACGACATAATCGCCGCGAAGCAGACAATCCATGTGGTCTACCGCTCGTTTAACGCCCGGAAGCCGACCGACTTCATCCTCTTTCCCTACCTGCTCAAGGAATACCGCAACCGATGGTTTCTCTTCGGCTCGCGCGCGGGCGACATGAGGATTTTCAACCTTGCTCTCGACCGCATTGTCTCGTTCAAGGCCTGTCCCGACATCCCCTATAAGGAGAATCCCGATTTCGGCGAGGACTTTTTTGACGACGTGGTCGGTGTGACCAAACATCCGCGTCTGAAAAAGGAGCGGGTGCGCATCGTGGCCGACAATTCCCAGGCGAGCTATGTGCTGACCAAGCCGCTTCACGCCTCGCAGAGACTTGTTGAGAAAAACAGCACCGACGGGTCGATGACCTTTGAGTTTGACGTCGTGGTAAATCCCGAGTTCATCACTCAGATTCTCGGATTCGGCGCGGGAGTCAGGGTGGTGTCGCCGCAGTCGCTTGTCAGAGAGATGCGCGCCATCTACCGGCGAGGCACAAAACTCTATGACTGATTTATCGGCTAAAATTCAGCCCGAGAGCAAAAAATAAGTATCTTTGCAGGAAATTTTCCTAAAAAAGCACCAAAACACATAGCACATGACAGAAAAACGCGCGCAGTTCGCGACAAAACTCGGCGTCATCGCCACAACGGTCGGTTCGGCCGTAGGTCTCGGTAACATCTGGCGTTTCCCCTTCGAGGCAGGAGTCCACGGCGGTGGAGCTTTTCTCCTGATTGACCTCTTTTTCATCTTCATAATCGGTATTCCCGTGGTCTGCGCCGAGTTTATCATCGGGCGTCACACCGGGTCGAATGTCCGCGGAGCTTTCCGCGCGCTGGCTCCGGGTAAGGCTTGGGGGATTGTAGGCTATCTCGGACTTCTCGCGTCGATTCTGATTCTCAGCTTCTACTCCGTTGTGGCCGGATGGACACTCGAATATATCTACCGCTCCGTGACTGGCTTCGGAGGAGTCAGTTCGGTCGACGGTCTCCACGCGCAGTTTGACGCTTTCGCCACCTCCGACTGGCGCCCGGTGATGTGGACTCTCATATTCCTTGCCATAAACTATGTGATTCTCTCGCGGGGAGTGCAGAAGGGCATAGAGAAGATGTCGAACATCATGATGCCCCTGCTTTTCGTCATCCTGCTGATATTCTGCGTCAACTCTCTGATGATGCCCTCGGCGTCGGAGGGCCTGACGTTCCTCTTCAAACCCGATTTCTCGAAAGTCACGCCGACAGTGATGCTCGGAGCGATGGGCCAGGCCTTTTTCTCGCTCAGTCTCGGCCTTGGATGTCTCATCACCTATTCAAGCTACTTCAACAAGAAGACACCGCTCCTGCGCACAGCCGGAGTGATGGCCTCGCTCGACACACTCGTGGCCATTCTCGCCGGTGTCATCATCTTCCCGGCAGTGTTCACATTCGGGATGGAGCCTGCGGCCGGCCCGAAACTCGTGTTTGAGATTCTGCCCTCGATTTTCAGCCACATGCCCGGCGCTGTGATATGGTCGACGCTGTTCTTCGTGCTGCTCTTCCTCGCCTCGCTCTCGTCGACCATCTCCATGAGTGAAATCTGCATCGCCTATCTGACCGACGAGTTCGGGATGGGGCGCCGCAAGGCCACGGCCCTGAATATCTGCGTGGCTATGGCGCTCGGAAGCGTCTGCGCGCTCTCGTTCGGCTCGCTGTCGGAGCTGGACCAGTCTGCGGCCTGACAGTGTTCAATCTCTTTGACTACGTCTCGTCAAACATCCTGCTTCCTGTCGGCGGCATGATTATCTCGATATTCGTCGGGTGGGTGCTCGACAGGAGTGTGGTCCGCAGCGAGCTCATGGGCGGCGGCAGCGGTGTGCGCCCCTGGATGGTCACGACGGTCGTCTGCTGCCTGCGCTACGTCGCTCCGGCCTGCATCGGACTCGTGTTTCTTTTCGGACTGGGGATATTGTAGGCTGCTTATGAAATATTTCGCTGAAATTGAATAAATTTGTCGGGCGATAGCGACAGATTCGAAAATTTTCATTAAGTTTGTGAAAACATTGTCCGGATAATCCGGGTTAGTTAATGGGGTGGAGCGTATCCATCTCTCTATAATCATCAACAAGCTCCATGAAAAAGAAGACTCTCAATATTATTAAAAACGATCCCTGGCTTGAACCTTATACCGACGCTATCGTCGGCCGTCATAATGATGCCATCGCCAAAGAAGCCGAACTGTGCGGCGCTGATGGATCGCTCGATTCCTTTGCCAACGCACACAACTTCTTCGGACTCCACCGTCTGCCCGACGGCGGATGGGTGTTCCGCGAATGGGCTCCCAACGCCACATCAATAACTCTTATCGGCGATTTCTCAAAGTGGAAAGAGATGAAGAAATATGCCCTCAAGCCCAAGAAAAACGGCGTCTGGGAACTCAAACTGAAACCCGACGACATGCACCACGGCGACTTCTACAAGATGATAGTCCGCTGGGACGGCGGCGAGGGCGAACGCATCCCCGCCTATGCCACCCGTGTCGTTCAGGACGAGACCACGCACCTCTTCTCGGCTCAGGTATGGTCGCCCGAGCCCTACAAGTGGAAGGTGCGCCGCTTCCGCCCCG